>ENA-ORLY01003634-ORLY01003634.1-human-gut-metagenome-genome-assembly--contig:-NODE-3634-length-12172-cov-3.658371_pt1 | contig 12172 bp, 8 predicted proteins | sample MGYA00243071_ERZ508832 | MGnify/ENA primary metagenome ERZ508832 (study PRJEB26277, sample SAMN04329777) | human gut metagenome | biome: human-associated habitat | host: Homo sapiens | place: USA...
TACTCTCCGTCTTCAGTTAAAAAGCGCATATATATAGTGGACGAGGTGCACATGATGTCCAACTCGGCATTTAACGCCCTTCTGAAAATTCTGGAAGAGCCACCGGAGCACCTCATGTTTATTCTGGCCACTACGGAGCTGCACAAGGTTCCGGCCACAATCGTCTCCCGGTGCCAGAGATTTTCCATCTTCTGTAGGCCCCTGTTCCGGATCAGAAATCAGATAGATTCCCTGCGCAATCTCTACATGAAATAATCTTGCTGTGTTTTTGTTTTCTTCCATAATATTTCCTCCACATTAAAATGAATCCATACAGTTTAAATGACTATCCGTAATCCGCTTTATTTTTCTGATTCGGTTAACTTCCAAATACAAGTTCCTCAACTTTCTCGCTGATATACGAACCTGAACCTCCAAGATCTGAACGATTTGTCATAAAAACAGCTTCCAGTTTTTCATCCGGACAAACAAAAAAATGTGTTCCGAATGCTCCACTCCACCCATAAGTTCCCTTATGTGCATAACTTCCCGAAAGCTCTGGATTCTGTCTGATTTTAACGCTCAGCCCCCAGGTAAATCCTGGTTCCGGTTCCAGATGCTGCTTCTGAGCCTCTGTATGCATCAGACACACTGTTTCAGGTTTTAAAAATTGTTTTCCCTGATACATTCCATTACTGCAAAGCATCCTCGCCATATGTTCATAATCCGTAATCGTACCATACAGTCCGCCGCATCCGGCTTCATACCGATAAGCACCATGCCGCAGAAATTCCTGCGTATCCTCTTTCGTATCCGTTACATCTACCAGTTTGTTTCCTTTCCGTTTTACCAGCCTCACCAGACGTTTTTCTTGCTCTTTATTCGGAAAAAAGGTGGTATCCTTCATTTCCAGAGGTGCAAAAACTTCTTTCCGCAGATATTCTTCAAAGCTTTTTCCAGACACCAGACTGACGATATATCCCAAAATATCAAAGCCTGCCATTGGTGAATAACCGGTATCTGTCCCCGGCTGAAAATCCAGGATATAAGAAGTGTAACGCCTGATACGTTCTTCCAGGGATTTATCCTCCGGTTTCATCTTCATAAAGGAAAGCAGCCCCACCCAGCCCTGTTCCAGACCGGAAGCATGGGAGAGCAGATCACGAATCGTAATCTCCCGCTTTGCCGGTTCAGTCTTCACTTTGTCCATGCGGAAAGTAAGAACATTCCACACCATCTTTCGTTTTTTCAGATTCTGACTTATATAACGTGGATCGCAGCAGACGGGAAGCCCGGCAAATTCAGGAATGTATTTTGAAACTTTGTCATCAAGTCTGATTTTTCCTTCTTCTATCAGTTTCATAACGGCTACACCCGTCACACATTTCGACATGGACATCAGGCGGTACATGGTATCATATTCAATTGATCGGCTATGTTCCAGATTTTGAAATCCCCATTTATTCTGATATATGATCTCATCATTTTTTCTCACAATCAATGCTCCACCGAGCATTTCCTGATTAGAAATGTAGGCATTCATTACTTTTGAAATATCTTGTACTTCCATTTACTCTTCATCCTTTTCAGCTTCAGTATTAATCAAATCCTTCTTACTATAGTCTTGTCTTTCTACAGAATATATTATTATTTTTATCCCAAATTGTAATCATTCTATTTTGTTTACATATCATATAATCTTGTTTTAATCCGACTGTATTGGTCAGGTAGATCAGCACAAAACTGGTTATAAGTCCATGCAAGCCTGATCAGTTTATTCTGCAAAAAAATATCGGGAAATGTTAAAAAAATGAGGAGTATGCCATACGATTCGTACAACATACTCCAAAGAACCTAAGAAAAGTATCATCCTCTTTTTCTTTTATTCATAATCCTCGATTTTCCATTTATCATGCCAGTCAATATATACCATCTCACCGTCAAATCTTAGCGGTAGCCACACATAATCTGCAATTGAAGTGTTTCGGAAAGAATGCCCTTTCAGATAAGCTGCCATCTCTTTCATGGCATTATCTGAATGATGATTCGGATCAAAATGTTCACGAAACAGCCTGCCATACACCTCATACTCAAGATGCTGTAATTCGGGAAGCCACCGATCAGCACATGCAATATAAAGATCTTTTTTTCCTTCTACTTTAAAAACACATGAAATCTGGGAGTGAAAAGATGTATTGGAAGCATCCCCCACATGCGGGTTTCCAAGCACTGTAAACGGGCCATGCCAGGTATCTGCTACAGCTGCTTCTGATGGATTCGGAAAATAATCCGTTGTGCCGGAAGTAATCAGATAATGCTTCCCTTTTCTGCAGAAATGTGCAGTTGCCTCACGAACATCCGGAGGACACAAATGCGGAAAATGTGTACTGTAATATCCAGTGACACCGGTATAATCATCCGTAAGATCTGCACAAATGGTTTCTGAATGAACCCTTTCAAAATAATAATAAGCTTTCCCGTCAGGTGCCACAGCCAGATCAAAATCTCCTGCACTCATACCAAGGGGACGGAGCCCCTCCTTTACCATTTCATATGGACCGAGAATATTGTCAGCTGTCATTACCGTTTCCGTCTGTACCCCATCCTTATGCATAATCTTCATCCAGCATACATATTCTCCTGTCATCCTGTTGTAAATGATGTGGGGACGGTCCAGCATTACACTGGTAGGGCAAAGGGATGATTCCGGTTTATCCGGTTCCGGTTCTATGATCAGTCCTTTATCCTCCCAATTGTACAGATCCTTAGAAGCGTAACATCTCACACCCCATGTCCAGATATCATTGTCCCCTGTGGTTTTCTCTTTATTTTCACCATACCAGTAATAGGTTCCATCAATATAGATAACAGAACCGCCATGTGCATGGATCCGTTTTCCTTCTGTATCCAGCCAGATCTGGCCCGGATGAAATGCATCATACATTGCGCAACCTCTTTTCTTCAAATGCTTCTTTCTGTCCACTCGTAGCTTCCGCTGCCCACATCATATACCTGATTGTTCCAGTATACCGTGGCTGTTGTATTTGCCGGAATAGAAACCGACAGTTTTTCCTTGTCCCAGTATACAGAGATCTCTCCTGCCTCACACTCAAAGGTTCGTCTGCACCAGGACAGATGACTGTCCATATCCGGCCGGATCACGATATGGGAATAACCCGGGGTATCACTGTCAATTCCTGCAATATGCCGGCAGATCCAGTCATCCACACAGCCAAAGGCATAATGATTGAAGCTTACATACCTTCCTCCACGGGCTGCATCATCTGCATCCCAGGATTCCCAGATGGTTGTTGCGCCATGATTCACCTCATACAGCCAGGAAGGCCGTTTCTCCTGCCACAGGATCTGATGGGCGGTTTCTGTTTCTCCCAGATCACACAGCACATCCAGGATAAAGGGAGTAGCCAGAAATCCGGTGCCAATGCACCTGCCGCTTTTTTCAAGCAGACTTAAGAGCTTTTTCTTATAAGCATTGTATAGATCTTTAGGAACCAGACCAAAGGCAAAAGCCAGCACATAAGCTCCCATCAGGTCATCCGGCATCAGGTTCCTGCGCATCATTCCTTCCTGAATGGAGGTTTTCATCTTTGCTGCTATGGTTCCATAGTCCTTTGCTTTGTCCTTTTTCCCGAGGACTTGACAGATTTCCGTCATTTTCTTAATTGTGGCATAACCAAAAAACGGGGTGGTATAATAAGCGGTCTCCCTGCAGATTCCAAAAGGCTCCCCTGTATGGTCCTCTCTTCCCGGTACCAGCCACTCTCCAAAATGGAACCCCGTATTCCAGAGATACCGGTCATATTGTTCCGGTATAGCCAGGGTGCTGTGTTTTTCAGCAGTATGGATAATGTATTCACACCATTTCTCCATGGCCTCATAATTTTCTTTCAGTACCAGTCTGTCTCCTGTGACCTGATACATTTCATAGGGGATCCAGACAATGGCATCGCTCCATCCGGCAACACCGGATATTGTATCCTCTCCATATCTGGCAGATGCATCCTTCATCAGATTTTCATACAGCTTCATATATGGAGAAACGATCATAACCACGCCATCCCCTGCCTGATCAAGCCGGACAGAGTTCAGCCAGCTTTTCAGGAAAGGCGTGAGCTTTTCGTTTTTCAAAGCCGTTTTTGCATATATCAGCAAATCCCCGGTATATCCGCCTTTTTCCCTTGACGGGCAATCGGTGGGAACAGACATCATATTACTGTATTGTGACCACCGGACATTCTGATACAGGCGATTCAGCCGTGCATCTGAACATGCAAAGGTTCCGGCATTCTCCTTTGCCGTACTTAAAAGAACGGCTGTGAAATCCTCTTTACGGACATCTTCTATGCCTGTAACACGGATATAACGGAATCCATGGAAAGTAAACAATGCTTCATGCACAAAGGGTTCTCCTGCTGAAATCACAATGTCCTTCTGAGGAGCAAACATCGTGTCGATATAATTTCCCTTTTCATCAAGGATCTCAAAATAATCCAGGGAAACTGTCTGTCCTTTTGGAACATCGATCCTGATCCTTGCCCTTCCGGCCAGAACCTGCCCAAAATCCACGATGGTCTCTCCCGCAGGGGAGGTAAATACTTCCACCGCAGGAATCTCCCTTATTGGAAGGATCGGCTCCATAGGCTGTACATGCAGAAAATCATAACCGTAGTCTTTTATCATAACCGGCTTTTTTTCACCGGAAGCAAGGGTAAGATCCTGCTTTTCTCCCTGATAAAGATCTGAGTAGACAATGAAATCCGTCCTGCAGGTTTCACTTCCATCCGATAAGATCATTTCAGATGTCCCATCCTCATAAGTCAGCTCCATCTGAATGACGACAGACGGTTCTTTGTGTCTGTCTTGCATCACAGGCCCTGCCTGGCTGCTGAAATACCAGCCATCCCCCACATACATCTGAAGTACATTCCTGCCTTCTGTAAGAAGCTCCTTTACATCATAAACCTGATAATATAAGCATTTTCCATATGGAGTAAACTCCGGTGCAAATTCCCTCTGATCCGGCCGCTTTTTGTTCACGGTAAGTCTGTACACACCATGAGCAGATGCATAGATTCTGGCACTTTTTACCCGTTTTTCAAGCAGGAACTCCTTTTCAAAAAGAACCGGCGGATAACTGTTTCCGAAATTTTGTCCACATGCATTCTTTCTCTCAAATGAGCACTCGATCCATTTTGCTTTCCAGTCTGCCTGACGAAAAAAGGCTGTCTCGAACACCGCCTTTGCAGATGCACTTTGTCCATGGGAATCCCATACCGTCACAGTCCACTGATATCTCGTTTCAGAAGAGAGAGGGGATCCTTTATACTCAATAAAGGACTGTTCCCGTGAGAATACTTCACCTGTATCCCACAAGAAATCTTCTCCTCTTTTCACAATAATCCTGTACTTTTCCTGTATGACATTGGGTCTGCTGCTGCATATTTTCCATGAGAAACAAGGAGTTTTATCGATCACAGGCTGCTCCATATGCAGGGTTTTCAGATCATATAGCTTCATACCATTTTCTCCTTCATCAGTTCATCCCAGAATGCCACGGCACGGTCCGTCCATCCTTCTGCCTCTGTCTCAGTTCCCAGGCCAAATCCATGGCCTCCGGTCTTCGGATGCTCATACCTGCTGGAAACGCCCAGTTCCTCCAGCCTATCCGCAAACTCTCCCGTATTCCATATCGGAACGACATCGTCGTCTTCCGCCTGGATCATAAAAACAGGCGGATAATCCTGATCTGCCATTTCGTCTATATTATAGGGTCTGCATATCTCCTCAGAATAGCCGGTTCCAAAATATCCTGCAAGCATGATCTGCTGAAGCTGTGCCGGAAGCGGATGGATGGTTCTCCATACGGAGATCAATGGATAGTCCAGCATGAGGATTTCTGCAGCCGGATATCCGTATTTCGCATATCCCAGTCCCTTTAACCCCCAGCAGGCAGCCAGATGTCCCCCTGCTGAAAAGCCTCCTACGGCATAATGTCTTGCGTCAATATCAAACTGATCTTCATGGTCTTTCAGAAACCTGTATGCAGCCGACAGATCTTCCATGGGTTTTGGAAACAGTGGCTCTTTCCCGGCCACACGATAGTTCAGGCAGAACACTGGCATTCCCATTTCACTTAATCTTGCTGCCACCGGAAAGGCTTCCCCCAGGGAACACACAGCTCCATAGCCACCTCCGGCAGCAAGGATCACAAACCTTTTCTGTCTATTTCTTTCGCCTCTTGGCGGAAAATAGATCAATTTCACATGTTCCTTTTCCGGACACTTGGCAATCTCCGCCTCACCATAAACGTCAAACAGGAGCTCTTTCCCATCCCCCCCGTTCTCAATGATACAGTTCAGGCCATATGCCATATCCTTTGCACTCCATGTGGGTGTCTTATCCTGAATATCACGAAGGGTGCGGCTCTCATCCGACAGATGTTCCGTTCCGTCCTCTGCCGTATTATAGATCAGATAATGTGCGATTTTCTTTAATACTCTATCATTTTTTATTTCTTTTACCGTTGTATCAACTGTGATCATTATCTCAGTCCTTTCTCACGCAGTTCTTTTTGGATTTCTGCTATTCCATTCTTCTCAAGGTCAATTTTAGAAAAACAGAATGCTGCCAGCAGATATAATACTGCCGGGTATACACTTGCCAGCAGACGGATCATAAGAATAGCACTGTCCGGCTGTGTCACTGCAACATCTGCCTGGCTGCTGATATAACCGCTTGCCGCCATCATGACACCGGAAATGCCCGCTGCAAGGCCAATGCCGATTTTTCCTCCCATGGTTGCAGCAGAGGAGATCGTACCGTCCATGGGCTTTCCGGTTTTGTAAAGTGCATAATCACAGATTTCCCCTGTCATCGGAATCAGGGCTACCGTAAATGGGATCACCGCCACACTTCCGATGGTTTTTCCAACCATGAATATAGCAAGATTGTTGTTTGCAAATAAGATGATCAGATGGCTGATTGCTGCAGTTACCATCCCAAATACCACGCAGTTTCGCTTGCCCACACGGTTGATCATCGGCACTGCAAACGGGAGCAGGAATACCATCAGCATGCCCGGAAGGTTGATGATTGTCGCAACCCCCACATCCTGAAATACATATTTTGCGTAATAATTTGCAACAGGAGCTGCGGAAAGATTATAAAGGATGGTTCCAATGGCAAGATAGATAAAGTATTTGTTTTTGATCAGTGCCTTAATGGATTCTTTCACTGTCTGGTTTTCCTTTAGCTGATCTTTGGAATTCTCTGTTACCGTCTCTCTTGTGCACAAAACACCGATCACACAGGCCAGCACTGCCATCACTGCAAAAACAAGCGTTGCCGTTGTATAAGCTTCCTGGCTTTCATTCATCGCAGAAAGGATCTTTGGCACCACCAATCCGATCATAAGTACCGGGATGAGGGATCCATAAGCAGAAAATACCCCAAGGACACCTCTTTGTCTGGAATCTGATGTCAATAAGTTGTTCAGTGTTCCACAGGCTACCGAAACCATGGTGCCAAAGAATGGATTTGCAAGGAAATAACATCCGGCGCAAAACGCAACCTTGCCGGTATAAGACAGGTTTCCCGGGCAGTTAAAGAGCAGCATGATGGAAACGGCAATGCCGATCCCTCCTGCCAGTACCCACGGCCTTGCTTTGCCAAGTCTTGTATGTGTGCGGTCAATGATCATTCCCATGATAATGTCCGTGACACCATCTGTGATTTTGGTGATCATCAGGATCATTGCCACAGCCCCCATGGAGATTCCCACTGCATCTGTGTAATAGAGATTGATATAATTCGGCACATATCCGGTTGCCACGGCACTTACCATGGCACAAAACAGAATCCCGATCTTCTGGTTGGCTCCAAGCCTGTTCTCTGCTGCTGTATTCTTTTGCTTCTTCTGTTTAAACATGTTATCCTCCTTATGCCCGGATGTCTCTTAACTCTCCGATTGCTTTGTCGAAATTTTCTGTTGGATTGCGGAACAATGCCGCACGGGTTTTTGAATCATTCAGGCATTTATTCATTGCTTCCTGATCTTTACGGTTTGTTCCATAATAGATCTCCGGCACATATTTTTTCAGTATCTCAACGGCTCTTTCATCTGCAAACAATCTTTCATATGGTGTGTCGGCAGAATATAACGCCCGATAGTCCTTATCTGTCCGGATATGGAAGTCATAGCTTCCTGCTTCCAGAATCTTTGATTCCTGTTCCGGCAGGATCACCTCTGCCTCACATCCAAATGGAATCTCGATGTAGAAAGAAAGGCTTCCATCGTCTTCAATACGCCAGTTAGAAACATATTTTCCGCTTACGCTGTCATAGCTACATTCCATATGTCCCAGACGTATTTCCGGACAGGGCGCGATCCTTGCCTTTTTAAAGCCCGGTGCCGTAGGAACGATTCCTGCCGCATAACGGTAAAGAAATTCCACAACGCTTCCATAAGAATAATGGTTCAGGCTGTTCATTTGTGTTCCGCTTATGGTTCCGTCAGGAAGCACGCTGTTCCAGCGCTCCCAGATCGTAGTCGCCCCCAGGTTTACTGCGTACAGCCATCCCGGAAATCCTTCATATAAAAGCAGGTCATAGGCCTTATCGACCATACCGTTTTCTGCAAGCACACAGTTCATCATGGTGGAGCCCACAAATCCCCCCTTCAGCCTGTTCAGGTCCTGCTTCATCCTGTTTTTCAGTCCGTCGATAACTTTTTGTTTATCTTTATAAATACCGAATTTCAGTGCCACAAGATATCCGGTCTGGGTATCCACTGCCAGTCGTCCGGAAGATGTAAAGTATTCACTCAAAATCGCTTCTTTGATATCCTCTGCCCTGTCCGCATATTCAGATGCTTCCGCAAGCCCAAGTGCCTCGGCAGCATCTGCCACATATCTTGTGGATGCCCAGTAATACATGGAACACACATAGCCGTTATCCGTCCTGCCAAAGGTACTCTGCTCCGTGGCTCCGTCCAGTGCCAGCCAGTCACCAAACTGGAATCCGAAATCATACAGATTTTTCTTTCCCCTGCTGCAGTCCTGCCGGTAAACGTAATCCACCCAGTCCTTCATCAAAGGATAATTGGCTGCCAGTTCTTCCTTACTTCCATAATAATCATACAGCATCTTTGGCATAAATGCAGCCACATCACTCCAGATACCGGCTGTCAGGCCCGGAAAGGCATTTGGCAGGTAAATTGCCGCGCCGCCATGATTCCGTTTCTGGTCAGAGCGTAAATCCCGAAGGAATTTATGGTAAAACGCCCTTGTATCCATGTGATAGCCTGCCGTTGTGCAGAATACCTGTGCGTCTCCTGTCCAGCCCAGACGTTCATCCCGCTGCGGGCAGTCTGTGGGCATGTCCACAAAATTGGATTTTAATCCCCACAGAGAGTTTGAAAAGAGCTGATTGATCTTAGGATTTCCCGTTTTTATGAATCCGATCTGATCCATCTCAGAATAAATTGCCCTTCCTTCAAAGCAGGAGGCATCCACCTGTTCAAGCCCACTGACTTTCACATAACGGAAACCGAAGAATGTAAAACGCGGCTTGATTTCTCTTGGTACGCCATCCGATACATAAGTAAATCTGGATTCTGCGTGACGGTAATTCTCATGATAGAAGTTTCCTTCCTGCAGGATTTCCCCAAATTCCAGGGCCATGGTAATTCCCTGGGGAATCGGCTGCGTACATACCACATGCCCGGCGAAGTTCTGCCCGAAATCCAGCACGGTTTCCCCTGCCGGAGTATGGATCACTTCCTTTACAGGCAAATGCTCCATATCATGCAAAGCCGGTGAGTATCTTGCGCACAGCTTTCCCGGTGCCTCTATCAGAATCGGTTCTTTCCACGTTTCTGCCTGCCAGTTTCCATAATCCTGGATTTCTCCATTATAGATGTCCGACAAAGTGGTAAAGCTTTTGCGATACTGCCAGCTTTCATCTGTACAGATTGTTTCCGTGGTACCATCTGTATACCAGATATGCAGCTCTGCGATCAATGCAAGGGGACGTTCATAATGTGTCGGCTCTCCCAGCCCAAAATGTCCGCGGTACCATCCGTCGCCCAGAAGAACCATCCATTCATTTTCCGTATCCAGCAGTTCTGTCACATCATAGGTACAATACTGGTAATGCTCCTCATAATCATTGATAAATGGCGCCAGCAGATCATTTCCGACCTTTTTTCCTCCCAGATAAGTTTCAAAAATACCAAGACCACAGATATATAACCTGGCGGATTTTATCTCTTTTTTTATGGAAAAGTTTTTTCTGAATTCCGGATGGGTATCTTCCCCCCGTACTCCAAGCCACTTTGCCGTCCACGGATCTTCCAGCTTTGCTGTCTCAAAATACAGGACATCACTTTTACTCTCTTCCCCCGCGTCACTATGTACCGTAATCTGAAAATAATAGCGTGTATACGGTTTCATGGAAAACTCTATAACCGTACCCAAAGAGTTCAGGCCGCCTTCCTTTTCCCAGATAACCTCAGACATTTTTTCATCCTTGGCCACCTGAATTTTTGCCCGAGTCTGTTTCTTTCCTTTATTGTTTCTGACTTTCCATGAGCAAAGCAAATGTTCAAAATCAAAGCCCATGGGATGATCCAATCCATTTATTTTTACTGCATAAATTTCCATTTTATCCTCCAATCTGTTTTCTCTCAAATCAACCCTTCACCGCGCCCATCGTAATCCCCTTTGCAAAGAATTTCTGGAAAAACGGATATACGAGAAGTATCGGAATGATCGCTACCACTGCAATGGCAAGCCTCATTGTTGCTGTAGGCAGATGTCCTATATCTGCTCCAGCCAGCAAAGAAGAATTATTTGCGAGAAAATTTACGTTGTTATTCATTTCATTCAAAAGCTGCTGCATACTGTATAATTTACTGTCTGTAATGTAATATAATCCATTATTCCAGTCATTCCAGTAAGATACAGCAGACATCAGTCCCACCGTTGCAAGGATCGGTTTGGAAAGAGGCAGCATCAGTTTTCTGTAGATAAAAAACGGACCTGCGCCATCCATTTCCATTGCCTCTGACAATTCCGGCGGGATGGAACTTTGGAAATAATTTTTAACCAGCATCACGGTAAAACCGTTCAGCAGAAGATTTGGGATGATCAATCCCCATATGGTGTTCTTTAGATGGAAGTAGTTATTATAGATCATATACTGTGGAACAATTCCACCGTTGAAAAGCATCGTGATCAGGATCAAAAGAAAAACTGTTTTTCCTCCCGGCAGGTTTTTCTGTGAAAGCCCATATGCCAGCATGGAAACAATGATCAGGGATCCTGCTGTTCCGACAACCGTTACCACAATCGTAACCCCATATGCTCTTCCAATCTGCATCCATTGATTTAAAATATATTCATATGCTTCAAAACTGATCTTTTCCGGGAAAAACTGATACCCATTTGCCACTGCATAACCGGAATCAGAAAATGAAGCTGCAATCAGGAGCCAGAATGGCACAATGACACATATGGAAAAAATGATCAGTACAATATGCGCTAATGCCTGCATACCTTTTTCCTGTTTTGATAAAATTCCACCCATTCCATTTACCTCCTAAAAAATAGCATCTTCTCTGCTGACCTTACGGATCAGTGCATTAGCGGCAACCACCAGGATAAAACCGATAATAGCCTGCAAAAAGCCTGCTGCCGCAGACATACCAGGGTTATTCTGATTCATCAGGGCATTGTAAACATATGTATCAATTGTCTGCGTGACCGGATAAAGGATACCGGAATTTTTCGGAACCTGGTAAAACAATCCAAAATCTGAGTAAAACATCTTACTGATGCTGATAATGAACATCGTGATTACCGTTGGCTTCAAACAGGGCAGCGTGATCTTTGTGATCTGCTGCCATCTGGATGCACCGTCAACTCTTGCACTTTCATACAGGTCGTTGCTGATCCCAACAATTGCCGATAAGTAAATGATCATGCTGAATCCGACGTTTTTCCAGAGATTGATCAATATCAATATAAATGGCCAGTATTTCTGTTCCTGATAAAAATTAATCGTCTGAAGACCAAGTGGTTTCAGGATGCTATTGTTGATAAATCCGGTTTCTCCGCTTAAAAACGCATATACAAGATAGCTGACAACTACCCAGCTCATCAGATATGGGAGC
>ENA-ORLY01003645-ORLY01003645.1-human-gut-metagenome-genome-assembly--contig:-NODE-3645-length-12144-cov-3.317146_pt1 | contig 12144 bp, 11 predicted proteins | sample MGYA00243071_ERZ508832 | MGnify/ENA primary metagenome ERZ508832 (study PRJEB26277, sample SAMN04329777) | human gut metagenome | biome: human-associated habitat | host: Homo sapiens | place: USA...
CCGATTAAATTTGTCAAACCTACCGGGAATTCCATTTCCCGTTGAGAAGTTCCAGAAGGCGGGAAATACGACGTACCTCTTTCTCGTCGTCTTTCGTCACCGGAGTCCGGCGGACGGCCCACCACAGAAAAATATAGAACAGGACGAGGAATATCGCCCAAAAGAATAAATATTTCATAACTGCTTCATTTCCAAATCCGGCTGTGTATCCCGCTGTCCCGGCAGAAAACCGCACGGGGTTCAGCGGGCGAACGACCGGGGTTTCAGCAGGTGGCTGTATGCCTGCCTGAAAAATGTCCCGGCAAGGCTTTCGCGGTACACAATCCGGTGTTTCCAGCGGTTGGCCAGCCAACGACGCATTTTGAATCCGACAATCCGGAAGAATCCCTTTTCGGGGAATTTACCACCGAACTCCGGATGCAAAATATCGTTCAGCACCCGGGTTTCCAGCTTCGCATTCCGCTCGAAAGGCGGGAGCAATGCCGCATCCAGCCCCAGGTAATCGATTGCGAGGGCGTTCATGCACCACAGGAACCGGTGCATATTCACCCGTCGGGCCGCCGCGCGCAGCTCCGGCCAGTCGATCATCGCATGGTAACGGCGGATGAACATCGCCCAGTCGGCCAGATGCCTTATCCCGATTTCCGCAGCGGCGAAATGCACGGCGGCATGACGCAACAGGAACAGGGCATTGAAACGCGGCCCAGGCAGGTAAATCTCCGCATCCCCGACCCGCACCTGCCCGCCCGGCGTTTCGGCATACTGTTTCAGCAACCGCTCGATTACCCGGTTGGATGCATGGGAGTGGACATTGAGGAAGTCATAATGGTTCTCGACCATGATTCCGTCGACGAAAAAGACCGTATGGTGATGCTTGTCTTCGTCAATCCGGATATGCCGCTCCCGGCGCAGCAGCTCGTCCGCTTCACGCTGTTTTCCGAACAGCCAGATATCGATGTCACCGCACTGCCGATGCCCGGGACGCGGATAGCAAAGGCTCAATCCGTACCCTTTCAGGAGCATCAGCGCAATAGCATGTCCGGCGTAAAATCCCGCGATGTCGGCAAGTGCCTCCTTTTGCTTTTCGTAGCGCCGTTCTATCTGCTCCACATGATAGGCCCATTGCAGGCGCAGGGCATGCGGCAACTGCTTTCCGGCCTGCAACTCCTGCAATGCATCCCAGACCAGCGCCGCCGTTCCCTGCCTGGCAGCGAGTCGGTAAATTTCCTGCCATCGGTCGGCGGACAAACCGGCGGGCGCTTCCTGCAGCATCCGCGTACGTAGCCCGTGGCGCAACAAGGCAAAATAGCTACTCTCGGTATCGGTCATTTACCGATTTCTATACATTTCCCGGTAGTATTTTTCATACTCGCCGGATGTTATGTTGTCCAACCATTTTTGGTTTTTGAGATACCATCGTACGGTTTTCTCGATTCCCTGTTCGAACTGCAGGCTTGGCTGCCATCCCAGTTCACGTTTTAGTTTTCGCGAGTCGATGGCGTATCTCATATCGTGTCCGGCGCGGTCGGTGACATGGGTAATCAGTTTTTCGGATGTCCCCTCGGGATTTCCCAACAGGCGGTCCACCGTTTTGACGATGACCTTTATCAGGTCGATGTTGCGCCACTCGTTGAAGCCCCCGATGTTGTACGTGCCGGCGACCTTTCCCTTGTGGAAAATCACGTCGATGGCCCGTGCGTGGTCCTCGACGTAGAGCCAGTCGCGGACGTTCTCGCCCCGGCCGTACACCGGCAGCGGTTTGCCGTGGCGGATGTTGTTGATGAACAGCGGTATGAGTTTCTCCGGGAACTGGTAGGGCCCGTAGTTGTTCGAGCAGTTGGTCACCAGCGTCGGCATGCCGTACGTGTCGTGGTAGGCCCGCACGAAGTGGTCGGAGGAGGCTTTCGATGCCGAGTAGGGGCTGTGCGGATTGTACTTCGTCTCTTCGGTGAAGAACTCCTCGCCGAAGGGGCCGCCGCCACGCTCGCTGCCCGAGGGGTCGCCCGCGGGGCGTGTCAGCTCCAGCGCTCCGTAGACCTCGTCCGTGGAGATGTGGTAGAACAGCTTCCCGTCCCATGCGCCGTTCCAGTACTCCCGTGCCGCTTCGAGCAGCGACAGCGTCCCCATGACGTTGGTATGCGCGAAGGTGAACGGGTCTTTAATCGAGCGGTCGACATGGCTCTCGGCGGCCAGGTGGATTACCCCGTCGATGTCGTACTTGCGGAACACCTCACGCATCGCCTCGAAGTCGCAGATGTCCGCGCGCACGAACGTGTAGTTCTCCCGCCCCTCGATGTCCGCGAGGTTGGCCAGGTTGCCCGCATAGGTCAGTTTGTCCAGGTTGACAATCCGGTAGTCGGGGTATTTCGTCACGAAAAGGCGTACCACATGCGAGCCGATGAAGCCCGCACCGCCCGTTATTAAAATATTGCGTTTCATATCGAATAATTGATCAGATCATTTGCATTATCCCGATAAACCCCGGTCTTTTTCAAGGTGGCAGGCACCCCGGCTATCATGCTTTTTTCCGGCACCCCCGAATAATCCCCATGCAAGAGACTATTGGCCCCGACAATGCAGTCGTTCGGCGTAATGGTACCTTTGAGTATCGTCGACCTCATCGCCAGCCAGTTATTGTCGCCAATCACAATCGGGGCATAACCCCGCGAATGGGCACCCTCCACCTACCTGAATGTATAGAAATCCGTATCACAGAACAGATTCTCCCATCCTACCAGCACATTCATCCCGAATGTTATGGCATGGTAGCAAACAAGTTTCAAAGTCGTCGTCGCACAGAAATTATCTCCAATATCGAGCCTGCTGAATTCTCCCGTCGATACGAATGAATTATTACCTATTTTACAGACGCCTCGATTACGACTCTTACCACGAGGTTCCCAACTGATTCCCCGTTTGGGATAAATGGAAACCATCGGAAAACCAAGGCGTATCATTCCCGTTCTGACGGGCCCTATAATCTCTATCTTTCCCTTGCATTTCTTCAATCTTGGCTTGTATAGCAGGATGGGCAGCCGAAGCGCCTGCCGCCAGGGCAAGTAGTGGAAATTAAACCAGATTATTTGGGGCAAATAGGCTAATACATATATGCCGTACCGAAAAACCAAAGAGGGGGGGGGAACTGCCATATCTATTTCATGTTTCGCATACAGTACAGCAAGGACTCCCTCCAGTGGGGGATTTCCAGTTGGAAGGTGTCCTTGACCTTTGTTTTGTCGAGCACCGAGTAGGCCGGGCGTGCCGCCTTGGTGGGGAACTCCGCGGTGTGGCAGGGCCGAATGCGGCATTTGTCGTGTCCCGCGGCCGCGGCGATTTCAACCGCGAAGTCGTACCACGAGCAGACCCCCTCGTTCGAGAAGTGGTAGACGCCCTCGTTGCCCGCATAGCGCCCCGCCTCGATAATCGAGAAAATCGCCAGCGCCAAATCCCCGGCGTAGGTCGGCGTGCCCGCCTGGTCGAAGACCACCTGCAGCGTATCCCGCTCCGAGGTCAGCCGCAGCATCGTGCGCAGGAAATTGTTCCCGTATTGCGAGTAGAGCCATGCCGTGCGGAAAATCAGGTAGCGGCACCCCGAGGCCGCGACGGCCTCTTCGCCCGCAAGTTTCGTGCGTCCGTAGGCCCCCAGCGGCGAAGTCGGCATATCCTCCCTGTAGGGGATGTGTCCCGTGCCGTCGAAGACGTAGTCCGTCGATACGTGGATTAGCGTGGCGCCGCACTCCTTTGCGGCGGCGGCGAGGTTGCCCGCGGCCCGGCAGTTGATTCGCTCCGCCGCAGCCTCGTCCTCCTCGGCCTGCTCCACGTTCGTGTAGGCCGCACAGTTGACGATGACGTCGATACGCTGTTCCTTTACCATTTGCAGGACAGCATCCGCGTCGGTGATGTCCAGCTCCGCGACGTCGGTGAAAAGGTAGTTGTTGGGCGACACCATGCCCAGCCGGCGCATTTCGCGCCCCAGCTGCCCGTTCGCACCCGTAACCAAAATATTAAGCATAGTAGTCTTCGTTATAGTCGAACAACTCCGCAGCCTCCGCCAGCGGCGGGTTGCGGCTGTCTTTGGCCGAAAGCAGCACGGCCTGCGCCGGAAGCTGCCAGTCGATGCCGATTTGCGGGTCGTTCCATGCAATGGCGCCCTCCGACTGCGGAGCGTACGCGTTGTCGCACTTATACTGGAACACGGCCTGCGGGCTCAACACGGCAAAGCCGTGGGCGAAGCCCCGCGGAATGAAGAACTGGCGCTTGTTCTCGCCCGTCAGTTCCACGGCCGCATAACGTCCGAAGGTCGGGGAGCCCCGGCGGATGTCGACGGCAACGTCCAGCACGCGCCCGTGCACCACGCGCACCAGTTTCGACTGCGCATATTTGCCTTTCTGGAAGTGGAGGCCGCGCAGCACGCCGTATTTCGACTGCGATTCGTTGTCCTGCACGAAGCGCACGGGACGCACCGCCTGGTCGAATATACGCTGCGAGTAGCTTTCGAAGAAATAGCCCCGCGCATCCCCGAACACCTCCGGTTCGAGGATGACGACGCCCGGGATTTCCGTAGTGATGATTTTCATGTCAGTGTCGGTTGTCGTCGATGATTTTCAGCAGGTACTGCCCGTACTGGTTCTTCAGCATCGGTGCCGCGACCTCCCGCAGCTTCTGCTCGTCGATCCAGCCGTTGCGGTAGGCGATGCCCTCCAGGCAGGCGATTTTGAGACCCTGGCGCTTCTCGATGACCTCCACGAAAATCGAGGCCTCGGCCAGCGAGTCGTGCGTGCCCGTGTCCAGCCACGCGAAGCCCCGCTGGAGCGTCTGGACACGGAGTTTCCCAGCCTGGAGAAATGACTGGTTCACGCTCGTGATTTCCAGCTCGCCGCGCGAGGAGGGGCGGATGGATTTGGCGACATCGACAACGCTGTTCGGGTAGAAGTAAAGGCCCACAACCGCGTAGTTCGATTTCGGATGCGCGGGTTTCTCTTCAATCGAGAGGCACGTACCCTCACGGTCGAACTCCGCCACGCCGTAGCGCTGCGGGTCGTCCACCCGGTACCCGAAGACCGTGGCGCGGGAATCCTCTTCCGCGCTACGCACAGCCTCCGAAAGCATGCCCGTGAAGCCCGAGCCGTGGAAGATGTTGTCGCCCAAAACAAGGCACACGGAATCCCCGCCGATGAAATCCTCGCCGATGAGGAAAGCCTGCGCAAGGCCGTCCGGTGAGGGCTGCTCTGCATACGTGAAGCGAACACCGTAGTCGGAACCGTCGCCCAGAAGACGTCGGAAACCCGCCAAATCAGCCGGTGTGGAGATAATCAAGATGTCGCGGATGCCCGCAAGCAACAGAACCGAAAGAGGATAGTAAATCATCGGCTTGTCATAAATAGGCAGCAGCTGCTTGCTTACGCCTTTCGTTATAGGATACAGGCGACTGCCGCTACCCCCTGCCAATACAATGCCTTTCATCATGTCGGGTGTTTAGAACTGTTTATGCCTCAATACTCCGGCGATACCATTCGTAAAGTTTGCGCACGCCCTCTTCGATTTCGATTTTGTGATGCCAGCCGAGGTTGTGGAGTTTCGTGACGTCGCACAGCTTGCGGGGCGTTCCGTCGGGTTTCGATGTGTCGAAACGTAGTTCACCGCCGTAGCCCACGGTCTTCACAATCAGGCGGGCCAAATCGCCGATGGCGATCTCTTTGCCTGTACCTATGTTGATGTGGCAGTTGCGCACCTCTTTGCCTTCGCCGCGCACATCCTTGAAATCGACGTGCTCCATGATGAAGACGCTTGCGTCGGCCATCTCTTCCGACCAGAGGAATTCGCGCAATGGTTTGCCCGTACCCCACAGGGTCACCGTGTCGGCTGCGATGCCGTATTTGGCGAGCACGGCTGTTATCTGTTCCTGCGTGGCCGATCCGTTGGTGCCCTCTACCGGCCGGAGGTTCATGTCGGCCCGGACGGCGTCCCAGTTTCCTTGGCGCATGCAGTGCGAGAGGAACACTTTGCGAATCATGGCCGGCATGACGTGCGAGTTCTCCAGATGGAAATTGTCGTTGGGCCCGTACAGGTTCGTCGGCATCACGGCGATGTAGTTGGTACCGTACTGGAGGTTGAAACTTTCACACATTTTCAGGCCAACGATTTTCGAGAGGGCATAGGGTTCGTTGGTATACTCCAGTTCGCCCGTCAGCAGGTATTCCTCCTTGATCGGCTGGGGACAGTCGCGCGGATAGATGCAGGTCGAGCCGAGCGCCAGCAGTTTTTTTACGTCGTGGCGGAATGCCTCGCCGATGACGTTCTGCTGTATCTGCAGGTTCTCGTAGATGAAATCCGCCCGATAAGTGTTGTTGGCCATGATGCCGCCCACATGCGCCGCCGCGAGTATGACGTAGTCGGGCCGCTCTTCGTCGAAGAACCGCTTTACAGCCATGCAGTCCATCAGATCCAGTTCCCTGTGCGTGCGGCCGATTAGGTTCGTATAGCCTTTTGCGAGCAGGTTGTTCCAGATTGCGGAGCCGACCAGACCGCGGTGTCCGGCTACGTATATTTTTGCGGATTTTTCCATTTATGCCTCCAGTTTCGAACGAAGATAAAGTTTTTTCACGAATTTCATGTCGTGTTCCACCATGATTCTCACCAGTTCGGGGAACGACGTCTTGCGGGGATTCCATCCGAGCAGCGTCCGGGCCTTGGTCGGGTCGCCTAACAGCTGCTCCACTTCGGCGGGGCGGAAGTACTTCGGGTCGACCTCCACGAGCACCTTGCCGCTCTTCGCGTCGATGCCTTTCTCGTCTGCGCCTTCGCCCTCCCAACGGAGCGAGATGCCGACTTCGCTGAATGCCAGCGTCGTGAATTCGCGTACGGTATGATATTCGCCCGTGGCGATCACGAAGTCTTCCGGGGTGTCGTGCTGCAGGATTAGCCACATGCACTCCACGTAATCCCTAGCGTATCCCCAGTCGCGCAGCGAATTGAGGTTGCCCAGGTAGAGTTTGTCCTGGAAGCCCTGTGCGATACGTGCTGCGGCCAGCGAGATTTTGCGTGTGACGAACGTTTCGCCGCGTCGCTCCGATTCGTGGTTGAACAGGATGCCGTTCACGGCATACATGCCGTACGATTCGCGGTAGTTCTTGGTTATCCAGAATCCGTATTGTTTCGCGACGCCGTAGGGGGAACGGGGATAGAACGGCGTGGTTTCCTTTTGGGGGACTTCCTGCACTTTGCCGAACAGTTCCGAGGTCGAAGCCTGGTAGATGCGGCATTTTTTCTCGAGCCCGAGGATGCGCACGGCCTCCAACAGGCGCAGCGTGCCCACGGCGTCGGCATCGGCCGTGTATTCGGGTACGTCGAACGACACCTTGACGTGCGACTGTGCCGCGAGGTTGTAGATTTCGTCCGGCTGCACGGTCTGGATGATGCGCACGAGCGACGACGAGTCGGTCATGTCGCCGTAGTGGAGGTTGATGAGGCGTTTCTGCTTCATGTCGCGTACCCATTCGTCGAGGTAGAGGTGCTCGATACGTCCGGTGTTGAACGACGACGAACGGCGGATGATGCCGTGGACTTCGTACCCTTTTTCCAATAAGAATTCCGCCAGGAACGATCCGTCCTGTCCCGTAATGCCGGTGATTAGTGCAATTTTAGCCATGATTATATGTTGTATTTTTCCCTGAATATATGATAGATAAATGATATATTCCCGATTAAATAGCGTCGCCACATTCGTTTGGGTTCTTGTATTAGACGGTATAACCATTCGAGGCAATGCTCCTGCCACCACTTCGGGGCACGTTTGACGGTCCCCGCGTAAAAGTCGAAAACGGCACCTATGGCACCGATATGGCCATCAATATTTAATTTATCCAGATGGGCATGTATCCATTTTTCCTGCTTGGGAGCTGTCATTCCAATCCATAAGAGATTGGGTGCAGCCGCGTTTATTGAGTCTATTATGGATAAATTCTCATCTGTTGAGAATTCTGTTCTAAACGGAGGAGAATAAGTTGTGATTTTAATTGCCGGGTAATCGATAATTGCCCGTTGACGGATAAGTTCGAGTACTTTTGCATTGCTTCCCAAAAAGAAACAAACACCTCCCTGCTTATTAAGTGCTTCCATTTCGTATGTGAAAAGATCTGCTCCAGAGATCCTCTCGATTTTCTCATTTGTGAGCCATTTTATGGCTTTTACGATACTCGCTCCGTCTGGAAGTAGCACATCGGCATGACGTAATGCGTCTGCAAATTTCGGATCATATTGTGCTACATGATATGAATAGGCGTAAATGCAGTTGATAAGCAGTTTGCCCTTTGGAAGAGAAGATAGATCTTCTTTCCGTTTCAGTAGCGTTATTTCCTTTAGTTGGAAATCAGGCATTTGACTGGATTAGTATGCATTTTCATCCTGCTTCAGCGCATTCAGCATCGTTTTGAATATGATGCGGATGTCGAGCAGCAGCGACCAGTTCTCGAGATACCAGATGTCGCGGCGCACACGGCCCTCCATCTGGCTCAACTCGTGGGTTTCGCCGCGGTAGCCGGTTACCTGCGCCCATCCGGTGATGCCGGGCTTAATCAGGTGGCGTACCATATATTTGTTGATGAGTTTCGAGTATTGTTCGGTGTGCTGGAGCATGTGCGGACGCGGCCCTACGAGGGACATGTCGCCTTTCAGCACGTTGATGAACTGGGGAAGTTCGTCGATGCTCGAGCGGCGCAGGAAATCGCCGAATTTGGTTTTGCGGGGATCGTCCTTGGTTGCCTGGAGCCTGTCCGCATCGTCGTTGACGCGCATCGACCGGAATTTGATGCAGCCGAATGTCTGCCCGTTTTCGCCGCTGCGCTCCTGTATGAAGAATACCGGCCCTTTCGAAGTCAGCTTGGTGCCGATGGCGACGAAGATATATACGAACGGGAATGCGGTGCAGAGGAATACGGACGAAACCACGATGTCGAACGCCCGTTTGATGAAACGGTTCGAGGCCTGTCGCAGCGGCTCCTCCCGGATATAGAGAATCGGCACGTTGCCCAACAGTTCGAGGTTCATCGCACGCTTCATGTAGTTGCGCAGGTTGGGTACGTAGAAGAAGCGGATAAAGTTGTTCTCGCAGAGATCCATGATGGGAAAGATTTCTTCTCCGTAGCGGTCGGTCGACAGGCAGCAGTATACCTCGTCGACCCGGTGGTCTTGCAGCCACGGCAGGGCGTCTTCCACGGTGCCGAGGCGCGGGGTGTCGGGCAGCGGACGATCCTCGTGGTTGCTGAAAAATCCGACTACGCGGTATCCCGTGCTGGTGTTGTCCCCCATTTCGTGGTATACCTCGAGCGCATTGTCCTTGCTGCCGATGATGACTACATGGCGCGTATTGCGGCCGTGCCCGCGGGTGATTTTCACCACGACGCGGCAGATGTAGCGCCACAGCATCAGCATGACCGTTAGCGCTATGTAGAATGTCCCTATCAGGTGCAGCGGCAGCAGGCCGTAGCTCCATACGGTCTGGATGAGCGTGTAGAATCCTAAATGGCAGAGTACGACGTAGAATACGCGGCGGATGATTTCCTCGTAGGGGACGATGCGTGATGAAAGTACTACGCCGAACCAGGAAAGGCCCGGTATGAAACAGATATTGAGGCAGGCGAATATCTCCAGCGAGTGGGCGATATAGGCGGGCTGCGGATACAGCGTGAGCGCGAATATCCAGGATAGATTCAGTATAAATAGATCTCCGATGATGACAGGAAGCTTTATGAGTAAAGACTCCTGCATGACTTGTTTCATATACCGAAAATTTAGAGGCGTTAATTTTCGTATTAACCGCGTTTGTTATTCGTTGATTTTCTCGATGAATTTTGACGGGACGTAAGCAGTCAGTGCCGTTGCCACATTGCCGATCGCCACGGCCACTTTGCTGTGCCCCTTGTGGCGGATGTACCGGCCTTCGATTCCGGCGAAGATTCCGTCCGTGACCCGGACTTTGTCGCCGCTTGTCAGGTCGACGTCCTGCGGTGACACGATTTCCACGTGTTCGTTCCGCGTGGCCACGACCGCCATGAAATCCTGCATCTGCCGTTCGGGAATCACCGTCGGCACCCGGGTTTCCCGGTCCATGATGTAGCGGATCGGCAGGGTAGTGTCGGCTTTGAGTTTTTTCAGGTTGTCCGCCGACGTGCGGATGAACAGCAGGTTGTGGACGAGCGGTTCCCAGACTTTGCGCCTTTTATCGCCGTACGTGCGTTCGGCGAAGTGCATCGGCACGTAGTTTTCGATGCCGATATTGTCCAGATGGCTTTTCACGAGCAGCTCTCGACTGTACGTGACGCGTATCGCGTACCATTGTTGTATCTTTTCCGTTGTTTCTGCCATGGGCATACCCTGGGGACACCTCCGCAAAAAAGGCGCGGTTGTTACTTGTCGAAATTGGATTTTGGTCACTCTCTCATGCGCATCCCTACGATAGGGCCTGCGCATCTTTTTCCCGTGAACGCAAAGATACGAAATTTTCCATATCCGCCAATCCGGCCGTTAGGCCCGGGTGCTCGTTTCCGTTTGCGCTGTAAACAATAAAGGACACAAAAAGGGCTGGACTTACCAGTTTTGCGCCTCTTTATGTCCTCGTGTTTTGCTCGTACGCACTAAACAGTGCATATTTTGCGTTTTTTTACGATGCAAATATAACTCTTTATTTTGAATCCCCAAACACGGCCTGCTGTTTTTCCGTCATGGAGGCGCGAAAATCGCCCGTAATTTCTTGTTTTCGGGGATTTTCCGGGCTGATATGTGTCATGTGGCGGTAGCATTGTCCGTGTCCGGGGTTTCCGTTGCCTGGAAAGAGGCGTTATTTGAACACGGTGAATTTTTCGTTCCATTGTGCCCGGAGCGTATCCCAGTAGAAGCGCCGCAAGGGCGTCCGCAGCGCATAGCGCAGGCGCCAGCGGTTGTGCAGGGGGCCGCAAAATTTCCTGTACAGTTTGGCGAGCGGTTTGTCCGATACGGGTCCGGCGGTGAATACCTCCTGCATGAACCGTTCGAGCCGGGCGGCATCGTGTTCCGGCTCGGGAACGCCTGCCCCCAGATACCGGACTGCGGCGGCTGTCATCAGCGCTGCGAACCGCTCCATACGGCCGGCTGCCATTGCCGATTCGAATTGCCGGTGGTCGACCTCGGGCCAGTGGCGCTCGAGGAAGCAGGCCCAGTCGCAGAGGTGTCTTAATACGATGCCCTCTTTCGGGAAATGTACGGCGGCATGGCGGATCAGGAAGATCGCATTGAAAGTCGCCGGCGGCGTTTCCATGCCGTTGCCCGCCTCGTGCGTGCCTTCCCGGTACAGCAGGCCGGTCAGTAGCGCGTTCAGTTCCTGCTCGGTGCGGTTGCGCTTGACGTTCAGAAGCGTTCGGTGGTTTTCGATTTGCACCCCCAGCCAGAGGTATTCCGAATGCTTCGGGACGTCGCAGTACAGTTGCGCTCCGATTTTTTGTAACACGCGGTCTGCTTGCTCCGCCTTCCCGAAAGAATAGATGTCGATGTCCCCGCATTCCCGGTGTGCCGGGATAGGGTAGTCCTCGCTCAAACCGACTCCTTTCAGCACCAGCATGCGGAGCCCGTTTTCTGCGAAGCGTGCCGCCAGCGCCGAGGCCGTTTGCCGCTGGCGGAGGTATCGTTTCTCCAGCTCATCGGCCGCCAACGCCCACTGGAGGCGCAATTCCCGGGGCGGCTGCCGGTTTGCGGGCAAACGCTGTACGCCGTCCCACGTAATGGCACATACGCGCTGGTTCACTGCTGTACGGTAGATGTGTTCCCACGATTCGGGGGAAACGGCCTCGCCTGTTGCCGGGGGAGGTGCGGTTTTCAGTCCGCAGCACAGCAGTTGCAGGAAATGTTGCGTGTCTTTGTCCAAAGGCATCGGTGTGTGGTGAATGGTTGAGCGTCGTGGGGCAAAGATACGGAATTTCTCCGAATAATCAATGCGTTCCGGATGCGAACGCCGTGTTTTCGTATGCGGGCCGGTTTGAATAGAAACAGAAAAAACGCCCTGTGGATAGGGCGTTTTGCGAGTTTTCCACTCTTTTTCGTGATCCCGCTGGGGCTCGAACCCAGGACCCCAACATTAAAAGTGTTGTGCTCTACCAGCTGAGCTACGGAATCTCC
>ENA-ORLY01003647-ORLY01003647.1-human-gut-metagenome-genome-assembly--contig:-NODE-3647-length-12140-cov-2.909973_pt1 | contig 12140 bp, 9 predicted proteins | sample MGYA00243071_ERZ508832 | MGnify/ENA primary metagenome ERZ508832 (study PRJEB26277, sample SAMN04329777) | human gut metagenome | biome: human-associated habitat | host: Homo sapiens | place: USA...
CATACCATACTCTTCAATCTGCTCTTTGCCATCAAGACCAAGCATCTTTTCAACTTCAAGTTCTACCGGAAGACCATGTGTATCCCATCCTGCTTTACGCGGAACCATGTATCCTTTCATAGTCTTATATCTTGGAATCATATCTTTAATAACACGGGTCAATACATGACCAATATGCGGTTTTCCATTCGCCGTTGGCGGTCCATCGTAAAACATATACGTTGGTGCCCCCTCACGAAGCTTAATACTTTTTCGGAAAATATCTTTATCTTTCCAAAACTTTTCTACTTCTTTTTCTCTCTCGACAAAATTCATGCCTGTTGATACTTTGTTATACATAGTTACCTCCATAAAAATAGAATAAAAAAGGCTCCCATCCAACTAGGATGAGAGCCTTAACTTTCATTATACCACCTGTTTTCTACGTCAGGACTGTGAATCATTCACAAACCGAACATATATCTCTATAACGGGAGATACCGGCGCAGTCTACTGGATAAAAACCGTTCGACTTTGCAGCTAAGGAGTGATATTCGCCTATGCTTACTGGTGCCGGATTCTCACTATCGCCGGCTCACTGAAACTCTTCCACACAGGGTACTGTCTCCGTCAACGCTTTGCTTTATAAACATTTTCATGATAGTACGATTATTTGCAATTGTCAAGCGTTTGTTATTTCTTGCCATCCAAATCAAATTCACTGACAATCTGATTTAAATTGTTAGCACTTTCTTCGCTATCCTGCATAAATGTTTCGGTTGCCTCAATCTTCCGAACCATCTCAGAAGTTTTCTCTGCAATGTCTGAAACACCGGTTGCCGACTCATTTACCGTCAGATTAATCTCTTCGATTGAATGAGAAATATCAGTAATCGCATCAACCAACGTAACAATTGAATGATTAATTTTAGTCATGCCATCTTCAAAAGCAGCAGCATCTTCGGAATACTTCTCGCCGACTTCCATAAATCCTTTGTAATCGCCAAGAACCGTATTTTCCAAAAAGTCCATCGCATTCTGTAAACAATCTACCATACCGCTTACTGCGTTATGTACCTCGCCAATAATGCTGTCGATATCACCAACTGCATTCTGGGTCTGTGTAGCCAAAGCACCGATTTCGGTTGCTACAACGGCAAATCCTTTACCGGCCTCTCCTGCTCTTGCTGCTTCAATGGAAGCATTTAAGGCAAGGAGATTTGTCTGAGAAGAAATTTCCATAATATCATGCGTAAGTTCATTAATCTTCTCTACCGCTTCTGCCTGTTTCATCGCAACTTCCGTACGCTGTTTCACTTCTGCATACATTTCATCTGTACGTTTTCCGGCATTCTCCGTCGTTGTCTTTAACTGATTCGCACGCTCCATCACTTCCGTTGACAGTGCGGCACCTCTTCCCGAAAGTGCCTTAATACTTTCGGCATTTTCTTTTACGGTTGCAATCGTCTGATTTACTGTATCCGTTGCACTGGCTGCTTCTTCCATCGCTGCTGCGAGTTCTTCTGTCGTGGCCGAGTTATTATTACAGATATCATTGACCTCTGACATATTCACAGTCAAGTCGGTAACATTATCACCCATTTTAATTCCTGCCTGGTCAATTAACGCTACCATCGCACGAAGTTTACTTCGCATCTGCTGTACGGCACGTGCCATCGCACCGGTCTCGTCCTTCATACGGACTAATTTCTCACCCTTTTCACTTTTTACAAAATTAAGTTTCGCCGTATTCTCAATAATTCCTGTCAAATCCTTAATTGGACGAATCATCGAACCACTGAAGAAAAATCCTGTAATTGCTGCATATAAAGTTGCTGCAACAATCGCAATAATCATCATATACATCAAGCGGGTGGAATTGCTCTGCACTTCTTTATCTAAAACAGCCATTACCAATTTCATGCCATTCTTCAATGAAACAGCACTTACCATTTTCCTGTTTCCATTATAAGTGTACTCTTTTATTTCGCCCGTCTTTCCGGCCTTCACAAATGAGGCCAGTTCGCCATCCACTTTCTGCAAATCCGTTCCCTGTTTTATATCCTTATGTGACAAAACTTTATTCGATGAATCAACCAAGAAAACATATCCGGAATCAAAACATTTGGCTTTGTCGGCAAGTTGTTTTAACTGATTAAAGTTGATATCCATGCCAACAACTCCAATTGCTTCATTGTCAATCATAATCGGAACAACATAGGAAATCATATATACATTCACATTGGAATTTAAATACGGATCCATCCAAGTTGCCTTTCCATTTTTAACCGGAATATAATACCAGCCCACATGTTCTGCATCGTCTTTGTCAAAACTGCTGAAATCTGTCGGTGTCAATGACTTAAAATCTGCATTCTCACTCTCTTTCGAAGCAAAAATACCGGATGTTGCTTCTGTAAATTCCGGATTATAGCGGATATAATAAGTCATCGCGCCCTTCGTGTTTTTCGCACACTGAAGAGCTGTAGTCTCTAACGCCTCCGTACAGGAATCCACGTAGCTGCTGCTGCTTTTAAACTTGTCTACATCCTGAATCTGATTTTTTGTTACATCTGCAAGAGTATTCACCGCAACTTCTACCTGTGAAAGCAGGTTATCGATATCTTTCCCATACCCTTCACTCACTGTCGTCAATTTTTCTTTTGCATCACTGTCGGCAACTGCTCTCGAATTATAATATCCTATAATTCCGCAAATTAAAGCAGCTATAGCCGTTGTCCCTACCAATAGTAACAATATGCGAAATCGCAATGATTTTGATTTCATACACACGCTCCTCCTATCTCATAAGTAAAATCAATGTTATATTTATTTTACTGCTGATAAGGAAAAAATGCAATTATAACTTTACATATTCTTATTTTTATTTTTATTTTTTCTTGTGCTCTCCGGTAATTGAAAAAATGACCCATTCCGCAATGTTGCAGGCATGGTCTCCGATTCGCTCAAAGTACTTTGCAATCATAAGTAAATCCGTCGCACAAGCCCCCTCTTCCGGATTACTGCGAATAAGAGAAATTACATCCTCTCTTGACTTAATAAATAAATCATCAATAATGTCATCATGTGCAATGACTTCTTTTGCTTTTTCCTCGTCTTTTTCTACATATGCTTCCACGCTCTGCACAACCATATAGGTCGTTTCTGCTGCCATCTTCCGAATATGCTCCATATCTCTTTTATACTTAGCATCAATTAAATGCAGCGTTACTTCCGAAATATCTGCTGCCTGATCACCAATTCTTTCCATGTCTGTAATCATTTTCAGTGCCGATGAAATTACGCGCAGATCCCTTGCCACAGGCTGCTGCTGCAGCAAAAGTTTCAAGCAGAGATTTTCTATAATCCGCTCTTCCTCATTAATTTCATCATCATAATCAATTACTTTTTCCGCCTGTTCTTTGTCACGGCTATTCAGTGCGCTGATTGCCATGCCGATTGCCTGGCCAATCATATGCCCCATCTGAATCATGTCCTGATTTAATTCTGTAAGCTGTCTGTCAAATCGATTTCTCATCATCCAAACCTCCCCGTAATATAATCTTCTGTACGTTTATCCGTTGGCATGGAAAATAATTTTTCCGTTTTGTCCATTTCAACTACTTCTCCAAGAAGGAAAAATACCGTGCGGTCAGATACACGCGTTGCCTGCTGCATATTATGCGTTACCATTACAATTGTGTATTTATCTTTTAATTCCAGTACCAAATCCTCAATTCTTGAAGTGGAAATCGGGTCTAAGGCACTTGTTGGTTCATCCATCAAAATCACTTCCGGCTCTATTGCAAATGCTCTGGCAATACACAAACGCTGCTGCTGTCCGCCGGATAAACCAAGGGCACTTTTTTTCAAACGGTCTTTGAGTTCGTCCCAAATTGCTGCCTGTTTCAGCGACCGTTCAACTATTTCATCTAATTTTGCCTTGGAGTGAATTCCATGAGTTCGTGGACCATAAGCAATATTATCGTACACGCTCATTGGAAATGGGTTCGGGTTCTGGAACACCATTCCAACCCGCTTGCGAAGATGATTGACATCAATGTCACCGTAAATATCTTCGCCATCTAACTGAAGGGAACCGGAAATCCGACACCCTTCTACCAAATCATTCATCCGGTTTAGCGATTTTAAAAATGTGGATTTGCCGCAGCCGGAAGGTCCGATAAAAGCGGTAATCTCATTCGCCGGAATGTTCATACTGACATCTTTCAGTGCATGAAAATCTCCATAATAGAGATTCATGTTTTGTATGCAAAATTTATCTTCCATATTCATTCTCCATTCTAATTGCCATATTTGTTTTTCCCAACTTTTCGAGCGACAAAATTCGACAACATATTGATTGCAATTACAAGGACCAAAAGAACCACTGCCGTTGCATACGATTCATCCGTATGCAGTCCTTCTTTTGACAAATTGTACATATGAACCGATAACGTTCTTGCCGAATCAAAAATGCTATTTGGCACTTTTGCAATCGTTCCTGCCGTATAAATCAATGCTGCGGTCTCACCAACAATCCTCCCGGTAGCCAAAATAACACCGGATAAAATCCCCGGAACGGCACTCGGCAAAACTACGTGAAATACCGTTCGCAGTTTTCCGGCACCAAGCCCAAAGCTTCCTTCTCGGTAAGAATCCGGCACTGCCATAAGTGCTTCTTCAGTCGTTCGCATAATAACCGGAAGCACCATAATTGCTAAGGTGAGAGCTCCTGATAAAAGGGAAAATCCCCATTTGCAGTAACCGACGAAGAACAACATACCAAACAATCCATAAACAATCGATGGGATTCCGGTCAGTGTTTCTGCCGTCACACGAATTATGCTCACCAGTTTGTTTCCTTTCTTCGCATATTCCACCAGATAAATGGCGGCGAAAATGCCAAGCGGAACCGCAACAATCAAGGTTGCCAGTGTCATAAGCACTGTATTAATCAGTGCCGGCATCATCGAAACATTGTCCGATGTATAAGTAAAAGCAAACAGTGACGGTTTCAAATGTGGAATACCATTTGCCAGAATATAAACAATCAGATATCCTAACACAAATACCGTAATCGCTGCTGCCAAAATTGTAATCAGGTAAAGAACCAGAGAGGACTTATGTTTTGCAAGTGCTTTCCATTTCTGCTTTTGTTTTTTCAAACCATTTGCCATCTAGTCCACCTTCTTTCTCTTTAAGAGTGAGAACAATAAATTGATAATCAGGATAAAGACAAACAGGACAACGCCCGTCGCAATTAACGCTTCGCGGTGTAAATCTGCCGCATATCCCATTTCAATTACTATGTTTGCTGTAAGTGTACGAACACCCTTTAACAAACCGGCAGGCATTCTTGCCTGATTTCCGGCAATCATAATGACTGCCATCGTCTCACCAATCGCACGTCCGACACCAAGAATGATTCCTGCTAAAATTCCGGATTTTGCTGCCGGTACAACCGTACGGTAAACACTTCTCTCATGCGTGGCACCAAGCGCCAGTGCCCCCTCATAATATTTATCCGGCACCGCCTGAATAGCTGCCTCTGATGTTTCAATAATCGTTGGCAGAATCATAATACCAAGCAAAAGAGATGCCGTTAAAATACTGTTTCCATTTCCACCAAAGGTGTCGCGCACCATCGGAACCAGAACAACAAGTCCAAAAAATCCGTAGACAACGGATGGGATTCCGGCAAGCAAATCGACGCCACCTTTTAAGATTCGATACCATTTTTTCGGACAATACTTTGCTAAAAACACTGCTGTCAAAATGCCAATCGGAACTCCTACAATAAGAGCTCCGGCGGTCACATATATACTTCCTAATATCATCGGCAAAATCCCAAATTTGTGATTTCCCGGTTTCCACGCCGTTCCCGTCAGGAAATCGAACAAGCCGATTTCCTTAATTGCCGGGATACCATTTGCGAAGAGAAAGATACAAATTAATGCTACAGCAAGAATCGAAACACAAGCGGCAATCAGAAACACTACTTTCATTGCCTTTTCTTTCATGGCTGCCTCCTTTATTTGATGGCACTCCAGTCTGTGATTGTTCCGCGGAACACATCATTTACCTGTGCTTTTGTCATGTTATCTACTTTGTTTTCGTTATTTACGATTACTACGATTCCGTCTTTTGCAATTACTGTCGGTGTAAGTCCTGCACCTGTTTCACTGTCTTTTAAGTCACCGGATGCCATACCTATGTCACAGGTTCCTTCTGCTGCTGAGTTCATACCTGTTGTGGAATCACTTTCCTGAATTTCAATTTCTGCTCCACTGTTTACTGTCTTGTAACTTTCAGCAAGTTTTTCCATAACCGGCGTAACCGAAGAGGAACCGGCTACTACAATTTTACCTTTGGCACCGTTACTCTTGAAAGCACCGGCATCACTTGCTTTGATGTAACCGTTAGACTCAATTACTTTCTGTCCGTCTTCACTCAGGATGTAGTTAATGAAATCCTGTGTTACTTCACTTTTCTTATCCTTTGTTGCAATGTTAAATGGTCGGGCAATTGCATAACTTCCATTGTTAATGTTATCAACCGTTGGCTCTGCACCGTCAATCTTAAGTCCTTTCACGCTGTCATTTAAGGAACCGAGTGAGCAGTAACCAATTGCATTTTTATCACCGGCTACGGTTGTCATAACGATTTCCGTGCTGTTTGCGATTGTTGCTTCTTCTGTCGTCTTGTCTACTTTTTCTCCGTTCTCCTCATCTTCAACACCAAAAAGCTCTACAAAAGCGCCTCGTGTACCGGAACCATCTTCACGTGATACAACGGAAATTTCCTGTGCTGCATCTGCAGATGTATTTCCTGCATCATTTGTTGTGCTGCTGTCAGAGCCGCCACAGCCGGTAATCATCCCCACTGTCATAACCCCGCATAAAACCATTCCTAATACTTTTTTTGTCATCTTCATTTTTGTTTTCTCCTTTCAATCTTTTCATCTTTCTTTTTCTTTCTTACAAGTCCTAGTTTAGGGGGCGAATGTAAAATCTGAAATCATTTCTATGTAAAAAATGCGTAAAAATTTGCAAGAAAACACAACCCATTGACTGCACGCTCTCGCTTAACAGCCGCGCAAGGGTATGGGCATGCTAAATACGCATGTCTCATACCCGCGTGGCTGTATGCAGTCAATGGGTTGTGTTTTTTTGCTGCTGGATGTTGGGAATTAGGTTGAGAAAAATAAGAAAAAGGGAAATTGCAAAATAGATAGAAATTAATATGTAGTAATATAGTTCTTCTTTTGGAATTTCCAGTCAATAAAAAGGTTATGTTGCGTGGGTACAAGCACGTGGGTATCCGACATGCGTATTTAGCATGCCGATACCCCTACGCGCTTGTTAAGCGGGAGCACCCACAAAACATAACCTTTCTTTATTGACTGGAAATTCCAAGAATATGTATATTGCTTTACATATTAAATTTTTCCATCGTCTCCTGCAAGGCATTTACGCTTTCTACTGCAGACGCAAGTTCCATCTGTGCTGAACTTGCATTTTCCAAAACATTTGAAATACTTTGAATTGCATCCATTACTTCTTCTGCATTATGCTCCATGGAACCGCTTGTTTCCTCATAATAATTTGCGTCTTCTTTATACTGATTCGCAAGACTTGCAAATTTATCATAATCTGCCAAAACTGTCTCATCTAAAAAGACTAATAACTCGTTACTTTCAGTGGACAGTATCTTCACACTTTCAAATACTTTCTGCGTCAAGTCATTTACTTTACGAATTTCGTTTGATGTGTCTTCACTCAATTGTTTGATTTCTTCCGCAACAACCGCAAATCCTTTTCCTGACTCTCCGGCTCTTGCTGCCTCAATCGAAGCATTTAATGCAAGAAGATTTGTCTGAGAAGCAATTTCTTCAATTGACGCTGAGACAGTTGTAATCTCGCCAATAATTCTTGTCTGCTGAATCGCCATTTGCATACGATTTCTACTTTCGTCCGCCTTCACCACAGCACTGTCTTTATCTGTCATTAATTTCTGCACCGCTTCATTGACACGCTCACCAATCTCTTTCGCTTTATCAGACATTTCTTCTGCATGGGATACAAGAACATCCACCGCATGCGTTGTATCCTTGCAAGTTTTATCAATGTTTTGAATACTGGTTGTCTGGGAATCAATGTTTGCTCCGGTTTCTTCCATTGCTGCACTGATTTCCATAATATTCTGATTAATTAAGGAGACCTTGTCATTCGTATTTTCCACTCTGGTATGAATGACATTGGATTCATCTTTTGTTTTGCGAATCACACCAATAAAACGCTGTTCTAACTCCTGTAATAAATAAGAGATTTCCTCAACCTCATTTTTATGTACATTCTTTTGAGAATCACCGATGACTTTCTCCCGGATAAATGTCTTCATATTTTCAAGTGGCCTCAAATTTTTCTTCACACTGGCAATGGTAAGAAGAACTACGAGAATCAAAAGGACAACCCCGATTCCGACAACTAAAATCACGCTCTTCACCACTTGTGTTGTTACTACTGATTCCCTCTCCGTTACACCAAATGTCCATCCGGTAGCTGTAATCTGCGCGGTATGAATAAATTTTGAATATCCATCATAATCTGTTATCTCGGAAACCTCTTTTACATTAACAGAAAGTGCCTTTGCCAAAGAAGTATTTCCTTCCTCTTTCGGCAGATAATCCTTATTCTGATGCGAAACAACCATACCATCGGCATCTAACAAAAAGCCCTGAATGTTTTCATCCGTACTTACATTAGAAACAAGTTTGGTCAAAGTATCAATCGTAATATCCGCCAGCACAACCGCCTGTTCGCCTTTTATTTCCAGCGGTTCTGCAATGGTAACAATCATTTTCCCGGAAGCAAAATCTTTATATGGTGCCGTATAAATCAAACTATTTTTCTTAATGGCCTGCTTCCACCAGTCTCTTGTCGTTGGATCCAGATCTATTTTAGAATGGTTTGCAGGAAATACTCCTCCATCATATCCAAAACACAAATAATACATCAATGCCTCTTTATTCTCACTCAAGGCTTTTTCCAGGTAATCCATCACGTGATCCGTATCTTTTGTGTTCATAAAAGCAATCGTATTCGTAATTGTATGTACCGTGTTTGCCTACCCCTGCAGCCATTCATTAACCACACGTGCATTGGTCTGTGCCTCTCTGCTGACATATTGTCTTGTCTGATTTGTCATGTTTGTTTTTAATGCATTCACACTGACAATTTCGCAGACAATAATTGCTGCAACAATAAAAATTGCTGTGTTTAGTGTAAGTTTCCCCTTAATTGTTTTTTTCATATTCCCCCTCCTTGACATATAAATAATTTACTCATTGTAAGATGTTTTCTCCATCTTCTCCATCAATTCAAGTATCCTTTCTTCCGTCTCCTCGCACTCATCTGCAATCTGCGCAATGTTTTTCCCTTTTTCAAGTTTCTTTTGTATCAGTCTGCATAGTTCTTCCTTTCTGCCTGCTTCATATCTTTCATCCAATTTCATTTCCCACGTCATATAATTTTCTATAACATGCAAGACAAAACATATCACATGCGCGCCCCCTATTCATACGTTTTCATCAGTCCTTTTAACAACTTCTTATCCGAAATCGCTTTTACTTGTTTTGCTGTAATTGTAAACCACTTTTCTTTCTTCTCAAGCGTTCTATACTTGCCAGTCACATCTTCAATCCGGCAATTTCCTTGTTCGTCTCCACAAAAAGTATACACTTTATCCGAGACTACCTTTTCCTGCTTGTCTTTTTGCGCCACACGCACAACTCTTTTATCCGGTGTCGCATTATCCTCATACATATAATCAATTGCCATTTCTACCATGTTCGTTTCCTTTTCAAGTGTAAGCCATTTTTCCCGATTTTTCATATATGTCTTTCCTTCCGCATAATCAAAATCTATATAGCTGACACCTGTATTCACTGTCTGCGTCTGCTTTGTTTCCACATCATAGCAGTAATAATTTTCATAATCCGGCATCGGCTTTCCATACCGGTCTTTCATCGGTTTCTCCGACAAATAAACGGATACCTTGTAAATAATTTTCCCCTTTTTTTCCTGCCTTACATTACTTAAATTTTCATACTTTAAATCTGCAATTTCACAATACCGCCCTACATGCTTTAACACCGTTTTTTTGTTGTCTTTCACCGAAATAGCGAGAAATTCTTTTTTCGATGCGGTGTAAATAACTCCATTTTCCACAGCTCCCGGAATCGCCTTGATTTTTTTCTTTTCATACGTTCCATCTTCATGGAATTTATAATACAATACCTCAGCAATTTTTTCGCCAATTTCAATTCCCGCTGCCACTTCTTTTGTATCCTTATCAAAAGAAAAGCCGGGCATTTCGTCCATGATTTTTTTCCACTCGCCATTTTTTAATGATATCTGCCACAACCAACTAAAACTATGATACTTAGCAGGCACAGTCATCAATACATAAACATAATCTCCACAGGAAAATAAAAATTCTAACGACCATCTATCCTCCTCGGCATTCTTCTTTTCCTCTTTGTCAGAATTGCTTCCCACCTTACGAAATCCCGACTGGATACTGACGACATAAAGCGTCGATGATGTCAAAATGTATTGTTTCCCATCCTTTTCCATAATATCTGTTGGCCGGCCTTCTTCAATTGAAATCTCCTTCATGGCCTTTCCCAAAAAATTAAATACAATTAACTTTTCGGCAATCTGCGCAATCACATATTGTCCGCTCTCATTCGCTGCAAATAACGAATCATCATAATTTTCAACATTTTCACGATATGTATATACAGCCGGAACTTTCATTGTCTTTGGATTCCAAAAATAAATCTTTATTTTTGATTTTGTTCCCGAACCAAAAGACACAAACAAGTCCCCCACACGATAACACTCATCCATTGTATTGAATGGAATCGAAAAAGACTCCTGCGAAAGACTTTTCTTAAACTCCTGTTTTTCAATGGTAAATTCTTCCCCTCTTTTTAATCCCTCCCTTGATGTGGAAGAAAAGCTCGCCGTTTTCGCTGCATTTTCTTTTTTGGCAGTGTTCCCCATGTATTTCCCACCCGCACAAAAAATACCAATAACAGCAAGCACCTCCAAGAAAAAGATAACGGGAACCCCTACATAAAACTTTGGTTTACGTGTTTTGTGATGAAAAACATGCATTCCGGCAAAGGCACCTATTACACCAATAACAGCGATAACAAGAAGGGTAGTTTCCGGGATTCTCCACTTATTGTGAACTGCTTTATACTTGTCCACTCCGTAAATCAAAAATACAATTCCATTTAAAATCAAATATGCTGCCAAAAAATACGCTATCATACGTTCCTCCTATTTCTCAATCCGGCTGTCTCCCCGGTCAGTCACAATCCGGTAGCCAACCGATTCCACACGCCTGCTTAAACACAAAAAACAAAGTAACAACTAAGACAAGGGAAATATTTTATTATAATAAGGATCTTACTTTTTCCGCACAGAAACCGGTGATAAATTTGGCATTAATACATTCGCTCCTGCCAATAATCCCTGCTCTCGTCCATCCGGTGCAATTGTTCCAAGTGCTGTCGTCGCAGGAAGTAACACCCCCGGAAACATCAGACGAAGAATACTTAATAATAAAAGTGTCTGCTCATAGGAACCATTTTCTTCTGCACCAAATGGTGTATCCTGATGGGCAAGAAACGGTCCGATTCCAATCATATGGGGCTTCAGTTCCTGCAAAAATTCAAAATCTTCAACAAGACACTCCACCGTCTGTCCCGGCGAGCCTACCATAAAACCGGCACCTACTTCATATCCAAGTTCACGTAAGGTAAATAAACATTCTTTACGGTTTTTAAGTTTCATTTCCTGAGGATGCAGTTTTCTATAGTGAGCGTCGTCCGCCGTCTCGTGGCGCAGAAGGTAACGGTCTGCCCCCGCCTCACGAAAACATTCATATTCCTCTTTGGTGCGCTCTCCGATAGATAACGTCACTGCACAATCCGGAAATTGTTTCTTTAATTCCCGGACAATCGAAGCCACCCGCTCTTTCGTAAACCAGCCATCTTCGCCGCCTTGCAGCACAAAAGTGCGAAATCCCAATTCATATCCTTCTTTGGCGCAAGACAAAATTTCTTCCGGCGTCAGGCGGTATCG
>ENA-ORLY01003648-ORLY01003648.1-human-gut-metagenome-genome-assembly--contig:-NODE-3648-length-12138-cov-20.334135_pt1 | contig 12138 bp, 13 predicted proteins | sample MGYA00243071_ERZ508832 | MGnify/ENA primary metagenome ERZ508832 (study PRJEB26277, sample SAMN04329777) | human gut metagenome | biome: human-associated habitat | host: Homo sapiens | place: USA...
TCCGCAAACTCGGCGTATTCTTCCTCGGTCATGCGTGTCTTGACTACCCGGCTGCGGTGCGGCGTGTTGTATCGTTTCATGGTCGGCAGACCTCCTTTCTGTGTATGGTGTCCTCTCACTAATAGGAGAAAAACAGGGTGTGAAGCGGAACTGTTTTTGAAAAATCCGAAAAAATATTTTGAGAGATTTTTAAGCGGCGCTTATGGGGTCTCCGCAAAGTCAACAGACTTTGTGGGGAGAGGACGAGCGACGGAATGAATGCGTTTTCGCACTTGTGCGGAAACGAATGATATGCAGTCCGTGAGGACGGCAAGCAGGGTTTGGGGAAGGCACTCCCCAACAAGATTTACCAAAGGGGCAAAACCGCAGATATGCGGATTTTGGCACCGTGGTAGAATCTTGCTCTAAAAAACTGCCGCTTTCCTCGGCGGCTCTGGTTTGCGGATATACTGGCTTGCTCCACAAATATAGCGATTGCAGCGGCGTGTTCTGCCCGCTGTTCACCACTACAACGGTGAAAAGGGTGCGTTTTGGCAAATGCAGCAGAAATTTTTCTGTTTTACCTGTCTGCTCCCTACAACAATCCGGTGGTGTGGTTTGCCAAAGATTTTTGAAAATGGGCGCAAAAAAAGCAGCAAACCTTTTTCAAGATTTACTGCTTATATGCCGCTGTGATGGGCGGCGGTATTGCGGTATTAAATTATCAGCGGTCAAGGCGAAATTTCAGCAGACTTTCTATCAGCCGTTGGACGATATGCTCCTGCATATCCGTGTTGATCTGCCCGTCCATTTTGGAGCAGGCTCGGATATATCCGGCATAATGGGACAGCACGGCTGCAACGGCATCCGGGTCACCCTCACTTGCCTTAACTATCGTTTCATAGGGAAGTAGCTGGCTCATGGTGCAAGCCCTCCAACTCTGCCCGCAAGCGCCGCAAAATGACCTGTATGCGCCGCCCGATGGCACTGCGTGTCCGTCCATGCCGCTTGCCGATCTCCCTGTGGGTCATACACTTAAAGAAGTACAGGAAAAGGATCTCCTGCTCCAATTCTGATAGAGATGACAGAGCGGCTGCAAGGTGTGGACTTTCCAACAGGACAGTTTGTCCGCAGGCTGAAAAGGCGTGACAGTCTCCGACGGTTGGCTCTGCAAGGTATTCATCTGCTGTACTGAACGGATAGTGCTTTTCATCTATCAGATATTCAAGAGAGATTTCCCGCCTGCGGCGGCTTCGTATGCTCCGTGCTGCGTCTATGGCAGCGTGGCGAATGACGATTTTGCAAAGGGCATCATGCGTGTGCTGGATATGCTCTTGATACTTTTCGTGTTCGGTCATGGAAAATCCCCCTTTCTGGATAGTGGCAGAGGGCGGCAGCGCTTATTGCTGTCGCCCTCTTGATTGCCGAACAGCAAAGACGGGCGGGACTGTCAACGGCGGGCGAAGCCCGTTCATCTTGACCGTTGACTGGCTCGGCTGGTTTTGCTATCTCGTTTAGTATTCCTTTTTCTTGAAAATACTAACGGTCAAAGGATAAGATAAAACATATACCAATAACGAACAGGCAAGTATAGCAATTCCTCCGCATATAAGCTGCGGTGCAGTCATCTTGGGAAATAACGTATTTATGAGAGTAGAAAGCCCCATAACAATTCCAATACCGCAAAGTAAGCTGATTATCAGAAAAACTTCGTTTCGTTCCTCTCCGCCCAAATAAAACAGCGGGAAAAATATTGCTCCCATAAACAGACTAATTCCGATTCCGATAACAAACAGCATGAAAATATCTACATTTCTGTCAAGGGTAACGCCATGCAGCATAATGGAAAGTGCCACGCCAATTCCCGCATAAGCTATTCCCACAATCAACCATAGAATTTGACTTATAAAATAGCTTTTCACAATGTCTGACCGTTTTACAGGAGCAGTCAACTTATATTTGCTCCATTTTGTAGAGCTTTCTTTCCTCAAACCCGCAATCGCATTTAGGGAAAAGCCAATCATTCCTAACAGCGCATAACCCATAAGCAAAGAGGGGCTGATAACAGCGACAACAAAAATGCCTAACAGCAACATAAACACGGAAAATGCCTTTGCATTTGAACGTACAGCAAAGTAATTATTTTTAAGCAGCCCTTTCATACTCGTTCCCCCTTTACTAAAAGCAGCATAATTTCATCAACGGAAACATGGTCTATGACAACGCCTTTATATTTTCTCTGTGCTTCTTTCCCGTTAGACACCAATACGTCAATTTGAAAGTCCCGCTTTCGATATGCAAGAATGTCATTAGGGTCTACTGTGAGAAATTGAGATTCCTTGCAGCGCATAACCGCATAGTTATATGCCAAATCATTTTTTGATACGGTCATAATGAGCTTGCCATTATGGATAAAGGTGATGTAATCCGCAACCTTTTCCAAATCGCTTGTAATATGGGAAGACAACAAAATTGAGTGATTTTCTTCCTGCACAAATTCCAGAAAAACGTCCAGCATTTCATCACGCATAATCGGGTCTAAGCCGCTGGTTGCTTCGTCCAAAATCAATAATTCCGGGTGATGAGCCAGTGCAGCGGCAATCGCCAGCTTCATCGTCATTCCTTTGGAATAATGTTTAATTTTCTGCTTCGCTGGCAGGTGAAAGTCCTCTAAATACTTCTGAAACAGGGAATTATCCCATTGTGTATAGAGCCCCTCCATGACTTCTGATAATTGCTTTGCTGTCCAGTAAGCGGGAAAATTGTCACCGTCATAGACAACACCAATTTTTTCACGCAAGCTCGTATCTGCGTCCAGCATTTCTTGTCCAAACAGCTTTATCGTTCCACTGTCTTTTTTGATTGTATTCAAAATACAACCAATCGTCGTAGTTTTTCCTGCTCCGTTTTCTCCCACAAATCCCAAAATAGCCCCATACGGTAGGGAAAATGTCACATCTTCCAATGTGAAATTCGACTTGGGAAATGTTTTGGAAACTTGCTGCAATTCTAAAATATTCTCCATGCTCATTCGTCCTCCTGATAGAATAAAGCCAACAATTCCGTCAATTTTTCAAGAGAAATGTTGCTTGTCCGTCCAATTTCTGCGGCGGCTTGTAAATGTTCCTCTGCAATACGTTGTTGTTCTTCTTGATAAAATTCTTTGTTTTGCGCTGATACAAAACTCCCTCTGCCTACTGTGGTTTCTATGAAACCGTCCCTTTGCAAATCCTCATAGGCTTTCTGTACAGTAATTACACTTACATGGATTGATTTTGCTAATGCTCGCATTGAGGGAATTGCGTCACCTGCTTGTAGCTCGCCGCTCATTATCATAGCTTTAATCTGTGATGTTATCTGCTCGTATATCGGCTTGTTGGCGTTATTGCTGATGATGATTTCCATAACCCACCGCCTTTTTCTTTAATTGTACTTAATGTGCAAGTACATTATAACACCTATATATTCATAGTCAACTCCTAAAATGAAATTGTCAGATACGATTATCAAAAATAGCCGTATCTGACACTCGGAATAGCGGATTGCTGTCTATAAATTGTTGTATGTTACTTTACCACACATGAGCATTGGCGCCAGGGTTGTCGTTGCCGTAACCTTCCAACAGGTTGATGACACCCCAGATACCAAGACCAGCGCCCAGAGCGATAACGAGAGTCTGAAGAACGGTAATTGCCTGTTCAAAAAATGCCATATAGTTTGTTAGCCGGAATCTGATTAAAAAATAGGTTTGTCATGTTTCATAGGCATACAAAAGCCGGAACAATCTGCCGCCCGGTTTCCGGGGGCATGATTCCGGCTGTCCTCCTTTTTCATTATTTTGTTGATGATTGCCCGCTTTGTACGCCAATGGCCTCAACAGAGGCAGTTGCGGCAAATAGATACGATCACTCCTTTCTCAGCGGAACCGTATTACACGCCCTCCGTGTCTACTTCATATACATCGCAGACCTCATCAGGCTTGAGTTTTAGTCTGGCAGACAAAAATGCTTCAATATCAAAGGTATTTCGCTTGTCTGCATCAGCTGTGTATTTGAAATTAGGGTGTCTGGTAATGTCATACTTGTCTGAAAGAAACGGACGCACACCGCGCAACTGCAAGATGCACTTGCCGCCATCCATAACTGCCAGCTCGTCCTGGCTCATCAGCTCTTTGCCACATTGTCAAGTGATGAATTCAAGAAAACGGCAGCCGCAAAGAAAAATCTTTGTGGCTGCCGTTCTAATTGGCGGCTTGAAGCAAAAAAATCCCCGGTTGTACCAGGGAAATAAAAACTTTAGTATAGCCTAAAAGAGAAAGCTAGCGCCTTGAGGCGCGGCCAAGTAGAGTGGGCTTAAAGCCTGCGTCCCGAGCCACCCGTTTTACGGGTGGCAGCGACTCCTTGTCTGTTTATCTTATACTTGTCAATTTATATTATCCAATAATGTGAATTATAATATGACAGTACGGATGCATATTATAGAAACATAACTTTGAAAGAATCAAGCATAACCTGTGGAGTGACTCTTCAACGGATAAACTATTTTCACTTCATACAGTTCCGACATATGGAATAAGGAACACCAATCGCCCTCAATACAACTTTCTTTCTATTAGTTAAAAATGCACATAATCAAAAAAGAAAATCGACTTATTTTAGACAAATTCATTGACAAGTTCTGCTTTAGGTGATAAAATAAAAGTGAAAAGTCGAAATTTATATTGTTGGGAGGTAAGACCGATGATTTGTTTTAAGGTTAAGTTGCCTAACTTAATAATGGAGCATTTTTACCGACGCTGCCAGCTTTGGAGGCTTAGAATTAAAATTGTTTCTATTTGCGCATAAGTTAGGCATGATTATTTGTCTACTTATGCGCTTTTTTATTTGAATTTTCAGTATTAGCAGAAAGGAAGTGTTATACATAGATAACATATGGCTTATCCTTTTGCTTCTATTAAGTTTTTTTATGATTTTTAAGCCGGAACTTTTATGGAAAATTGAACACTTCTTTTCTGTAAAAGGCGGTGAACCTACAGATTTATATCTTGGTTTGATGCGGGTTGCTGGAGTATTCTTTTTTATTGCATCCATCATTTGCATTATTGTTTTGGTTTTATAAGAGAAGGGTGGCTTTTAATGAAAAAGCTAACACGTAAGATTGTTGCACTTACTCTTTCCTTGGTTATGTGCATAAGTTTTTCTAACACTACTTTTGCTTATGCCGACAACGAGAATATCAGTTCTTCTGCTGAAGCAAGCAAAGTGAATTGGTGGAAGATTGGCTGGATTATCCTTTCAGATTATGTGGAAAAGCTTATCGATCTCGATGGACAGAGTGAAAAGGATAGTAGTTGGGCCTATCTTGTTTCACCTAGCATAGAATATAACACGGGTGATATGGGGCCTGAGGTTTATTTTCGTCCAGAAGTAGATAACAGCGTTGGTTCTATCCGTATGCATGGACATAGGATTATCTTTGTCGATATTTTTACACAGATTGCACTCATCTTGTCAGATGCCTCTGGTGATACGGTAAGTCAAGCAACTACTGGTACAAATCAGTATATGTTTTATACAAAGAAAGCAGGAGACAGTTCTGGTACATGGAAAGCACAGTTTGTTTCAACTGAGACATACAAATGGCAGTTGTATTATGCCCATTATTACAATGCCAATGCTCGTTCAAGTGTTCCTATGACGGAAGATGGATTTTACTTTGGGGATAATAACAGAGTTTATCAATTCTCTGTTGCAGAATCTTACAGACTTAATTCTCTTCCTCCAGAGGTTGTTGATATGACACAACTTAATGCTCAATTTATTAATCCTGCTGATGGAAAAACTGTAGATTATCTCAAAGACTTTAATGCTGGAGATCAAGTTCATTTCTCTGATATAATTATTGACATTAGTTATGATGCGACTGAGGATGCGACTACATTTTATTTTACCGAGGATACTTATGAGGAAAACATAGGATGGAAATTTGCAGGAAATCTTCTTGACCAATATTCCGCTGGTGATGTTCTGAATCTAACTTTTGATGTGTTGAATGTCGGAAACTATCAGGGCATTACTTTTGAAAGCCTCGACTACTTTGAAGCAGCTTACGCGCATAATAACGGTGCCGCTTATCCCAATATTCAAGATTACCAATAATTTGATTTTGACATAAGGACTTATAGAAGAGGGCGTGTTGCGGATAATTTTCTGCAACGCGCCCTTTTTAGTATGCTTTAGCAAAATAAAGTTATCCCTTTTACTCTGGCCAAAGGAATAACTTTATTGCCTGATAGCATTAAAAGAAAATTGTTGTATCACTTTTGATATAAATTAAAAGTATTTAGCGTCTAAATTCTACCTTGACATTTCCCCAACAAAATTGTAAATAATCTTAACCTCCTGTGTCCTCTGACCATCAATCTTCTTGATTTCTCCAATCAGAATCCGGCTAATGAGCCGGTTCAGCACCGCCTCGTCCAGTTCCTCGATGGCGGCATAGCGCCGGATTTCCTTGATAAAAGTGCGGACTTCGCTTTCTTGCGCATCGGCACGACCTTGCATCATTGCCAGGTCATGCAGGCGTTTCTGGTTGGATTCCTGCTCCTGTTCCAGCGCCGCCGTCAGCTTCACAAACCGCTGCTCGGTCAGGATGCCTTTGGCCTTATCGGTGTACAGGCTCAGGAACATCCCGTCAATTTCCTGATTTCGGGCTTCCAGCCGCAGGCGTTCCTTTTCTGTCTGGGAGGCGTCCACCAGATACCGGTGCTCCATCCGGCGGCTGAGCCGCTGGTAGAACGCATCGGCATCCTTCATAGCCTGCGCCGCCAGTTCCTGAATGTCTTTCAGCACCAGATTGTATAAATCCCTGGCCTCGATCTTGTGGCTGGAACAGACCTTGCAGCCCATGCGGTTGTAGGTCTGGCAGATATAGTACGCCTTGTCAATCGGCTCCCGCATTTCGCCGGTGAAGCGGTTCTTCCCGGTTCGGCCCACTTTCTCATACCGCACCTGCATGGACTTCCCGCAGGTGGCGCAGTAGACCAGACCGTGGAACAGATTATAAAAGGGGCAGGAATTCCCCTGAATGGTCGGCCTGCGGTCAATGAGTTCCTGCACCTGTTCCCATTCCTCCGGCGTCACAATGGCCTCATGGCAGCCCTCGATCACTTCCCACTGGTCACGGGGAATAATGTCATAGGTGTTGGAGCGGATGCCTTTCTGATGCGTCCGAAAGACCAAATGTGCGCCCTTATAGAATGGATTTCTCAGGATGTGACTGATTCTGGCTCCGCCCCAGAAATAATAGTTGGCGTCAAACTCCGTGTTGGCTTTGACATGGGTGATTGGGATTTTTTCTTCCATCAGACGTTTGGAAATCCTCATGCAGCCCAGCCCGTCAAGGGCATAGTCATAGATTTTGCGGATGATTGGCGCTGTCTCAGGGTCAATGATGAGATGCCCCTTGTCCTCCGGGTCACGCATCAGGCCGAAGGGCGGCGTCCCTCCGCAGAACTTCCCCTGCCGGGAGCGGGTGGTGATGCCTGCCAGCACCTTTTTAGAAATATCCCGGCTGTACATATCGTTCAGGATATTCTTAAAGGGCGTAATGTCCATCTCCTGACGGGTCAGGCTGTCCACGCCGTCCGTGATGGCGATATAGCGTACATTGTGTTTGGGGAAAAAGATTTCGATATAGCTGCCAGCTTCAATATAGTTCCTACCAAGCCTGGATAGGTCTTTGGTGATGACGCAGCCGATCTTCCCCGCCTCAATGTCAGCGATCATGCGCTGGAAGGCAGGGCGGTTGAAATTGCGGCCCGTATAGCCGTCATCCACATAATACTCATACTGGAACATCCCATGCTTTTCTGCGAAGTCCCGGAGCATGAGTTTCTGGTTGCTGATGCTCATGCTCTCATTGTCGCCGCCGTCATCCAGAGAGATACGGCAGTAGAGAGCGGTGATTTTCTCATAGACTTGTTTTTTCCTGCTCATAGCGTTCTCCTTCTATGAACAGGGACACGATACCATTATAGTACCATGTCCCTGCCCCTGAATCAACCGTTTTTACGCAGCGTTTTCGGCCATTTCCCGCTGCTGACGCCATTCCTCGAAGTGTTCGCAGGTCTGACGCTCAATCAGCTGCTCAAAGGCTTCCCGCATGGACTTCTCCCCGGAGAACTCCCGCACCACCACAAAACGGACTTTATTTTTCTGCTGTTTGCTTTTTTCCATAGGCTACCTCCATAGAGTAGCAGGCCAGACGGCAGCACTGGCAACGAAGTCCGGCAACGAACCTCTGAAAACCTGTAAACTACCGTCTGACCTGCAAATCTTACTTTATCAATTTTCTTGAAAAATCTCGTTGTTTTCGTTGCCGGAGATAGAGATAGATATTAGAAAATACCTTATTTACAGGCTTTTTCCGTATCCAGACCGGAGAATCCCCGGCAACAAACCCGGCAACCAAGTGGCAACCATCCCGGCAACAGACCGCTAATTTTATGCGATCCACTCCTTCGGCAGTTCCAGCTGGCAGCATTCTTCCTCGGTCAGCTCCACAAATCCATCTTCGTTGCCGGGCAGTTCGTTGCCGGAAACGTCCCGTTCCCAGCCCCTCTGCCTGCCATATCCGGTGAACATCCGGGGATTGGAGAATGGTTTCCAGCCCGTCACCACCGTGTTCATGATCTCGTTGATATTGTGCAGCTGCCACCGCTTCGGCTCATCGTAGGTGTGGCCCAGCGCCTCCTTGAACAGCTGTTTGGAGCAGACCATGCTGCCGGTGTAGTGTTCCAGAAAGCCCTGTATCTGTCCGGCCTCGGTGTCCTCCGGCATGAAATCCTTCTGCACCTCCACCAGCTGGCGCTGGATGGACTTGCTGAACTTCATAGAGTAGTGGCCGCTGCGGTAAATCGTCATGGCCTCCGCCCAGACCTGTAAAAGATAGGCTCTGGAGGCGTCCTCGTCCTCCAAAATGTGAACCTCTGCATTCTCCGGGTAAATCATGATCGGCAAAAAGCGCCGATTTCCGGCCCGGTCAAGGGGCAGGAAGTCCAGTGTGTTGGACGAACCGCCGAACACACACTGCCGCAGCCGGTCTTTGGGCTGGGCCTCGTAGGGCGTCCGGTAGGTTTCCTTCTGGCGGCTGATAAAGGAGCGGATTTCTTCAATGCTTTTGGCGCTGCTGGTAGCCAGCATCTCCGACATTTCGATAATCCAGTGTCCTTGCAGCTTCAGATACACCCTGTCATCGTCCAGTTTTTTCAGGTCGTCACTGAACCACTCGTCCCGGATCGCCAGCAAGCGGAAGAAGCTGGACTTGCCAGCCCCCTGACCGCCCACCAGACAGAGCATTTCCTCATATTTGGAGCCGGGGCGGAATACCCGCCGGATAGCCCCCAGCAAAAAGTGTTTCAGCATTTCCTCCACATAGTCGCTCTCGTCCGCACCTAAGAAATGATGGAGACAGGAGCGGATGCGGGGCGTCCCGTCCCAGACAAGGCCGTTTAGCACGTCCTGTATGGGATGGTAGCAGTTCTCATTCGCCACGATGGAGAGCGCCGCCGTCATCTTTTTCTCACTGGTCAGGCCATAGGTCTGCTCAAAATAGAGAAGCAGATATTTCACGTCCGTATCCGTCAGGGCACTGGTATTCCTGCGCCAGCCTAAATCCTGTACAATGTCCACCCGGTCAGTCAAAAGGTTCAGGCGGATCGCCCCACGCAGGAGAGGGTCATGGCAGAACACCGTCCGGCAGTTGCCGATGGTGTTGGCGGGCTGGCCTTTCTCCGTGACGGAGAGGCTTTCCCGCACCTCGTCAACGCTCTGCTCCGGCGCTAAGGCTTCGGCTGCGCTCATGGCGGCCTGCTGGGTGGCTGGCGTTAAACTCTGTGGGCAGTGTCACCAGCTGGAAGACGGTACACAAGCCAAAGCAGGCAACGCCTGCATAGGCGATGCTGATGAACAGATCGCCGTAGGCAGAAAAGACAAGGCCGATCAGGATCAGCGGCATCGCCAGGCGAGAGCCGATGTTTGTCACTGGGACGATGGCGCTGCGGATCTTAATAGGGACATAGCCCTGGGCGTGCTGGATGGCGTGCCCAGCCTCGTGGGCCGCGACGCCGATGGCGGCGCAAGAAGTCGCGTCATAAACGCTGTCCGACAGGCGGATGACACCTGCCTTCGGGTCATAATGGTCGGTCAGCTTGCCCGAAACGTGCTCCACACGGATATGGAACAAGCCGTTTTCGTCCAAAATCTGCCGGCAGACCTGTGCTGCGCTCATGCCTCTTGCGCTGTACACCCGGTTGTATCGGTTGTAGGTGCTGTTGACCTTGGTCTGTGCCCACATGGCAAACAGCATCGCCGGTACAATCAAAATCCAATAGTAACGGTCAAAATAGTAATAAAACATGGTCGATTCCTCTCTTCAATTATTCTCATGTTCTCTCCCTTAAAAAAGCAAAGGGAGCTCCATTCTTCCATTATATGGGACAAATTTGAATCAGTTATGAAGAGTATATACCGCTTTAGTAAATTACTCGCCCAGCTGCTGCGCCTTTCTGCCGCGCATAAAATCTTCTCCGCTGATGCGTTTTCCGCCCTCCAGCTGCACCTGCTGCAATTCGAGCGCACCGCTGCCGCAGGCACCTTTCCTGCCGGTCCGCAGTCGCCCTGTGCCTGCGCAACTACTGCGCGATGGACCTTGAGCAGCTTGCCCTCAAAGGTAGTATGGGCAACCGGCCATGGCGATAATCCTCGAATCAGGTCATGCAGCTTGGTTGCCGGCTGTGCAAAGTCCAGCTTTGCAATCTTTTTGTCCAGCATCGGCGCATAACAGGAAAGAGCGTCGTCCTGTTTTTCGCGCGGCGCCTTGCCCTGCTCGAGCAGGTCGACCGTTTCCACCAGCGCCTGCGCACCGATGACTGCCAGACGGTCGTGCAGCTCCCCATAGGTCTCGTTCTCCCCGATGGGGGTCTCCTTCTTTAAAATCATATCGCCGGTGTCCAGTCCCTCGCCCATGTACATGGTGGTGACACCGGTCGTTTTTTCTCCGTCGATGATGCTCCACTGGATTGGACCTGCACCGCGGTATTTTGGCAGCACCGAACCATGTACGTTGATACAGCCGTACTTTGGCAGCTCCAAAATTTCCTTTGGCAGCAGTTTTCCATAGGCAACCACCGCAATCAGTTCCGGCTGCAGCTGCTGCAAAATTTCCAGTGCCTGCCCGTCGCGCATCTTCTGCGGCTGGAACACCGGGATCTGATGCGCCAGTGCCAGCTCCTTGACCGGCGGCGGTACCAGCTTGTAGCCTCTGCCCTTTGGCTTATCCGGCTGGGTGAACACACCCACGACCTCGTGCCGGGTGGTCAGCAGCTGCTCAAGCGAGGCAGCGGCAAACTCCGGTGTACCCATAAATACAATCCTCATGCTGTTTTGCCTCCCCTATCCTTAGTCCGCCAGTTCCTCTTCGGTCAGCAGGCGGGACATCCGGTCTTTAAAGACCACGCCGTCCAGATGGTCGTTCTCGTGGCAGATGGCGCGTGCAAGCAGCTCTTCGCCCTCCAGCTCAAACCATTCGCCCATGCGGTTCTGTGCGCGCACCTTGACATGGTTTGGTCTTTCCACCATGCCGTATTCGCCGGGGAAAGAAAGGCAGCCTTCTGCTCCCTCCTGCGTGCCGGAGGTTTCCAGAATCTCCGGGTTGACAAACTCCAGGATTCCCTCTCCTACGTCGATGACAAACACCCGTCTGAGCATTCCGACCTGCGGACCTGCCAGTCCTACACCCTGTGCTTTGTACATCGTCTGTGCCATATCGTCCAGCAAATCCCACAGCTTCTGATTAAAGTCTGTGACCGGACGGCATTTTTTATGCAGGGTATCATATCCATCGGTATCTTTTACAATATTGCGAATTGCCATCTTCTAAAACATCCTTTCACTCTGTCATCTTTTGTATATTAAAGGTCGTTTCCGTTCATATCCACCCAGATATGGACCGAACGGTTATTTTTTTCACTGTCGAACGCCCGCAGCATCTCCCACATCAGGCGGGAAAAACGCTCGCTCATCCGGCACTTGATCATCACTCCGTAGCGATACTTTCCTGCGATTCTTGCCAAAGCCATCTCGCAGGGATTCATCAGCC
>ENA-ORLY01003649-ORLY01003649.1-human-gut-metagenome-genome-assembly--contig:-NODE-3649-length-12136-cov-3.650717_pt1 | contig 12136 bp, 12 predicted proteins | sample MGYA00243071_ERZ508832 | MGnify/ENA primary metagenome ERZ508832 (study PRJEB26277, sample SAMN04329777) | human gut metagenome | biome: human-associated habitat | host: Homo sapiens | place: USA...
GTCGCTCGAAGTGGGTACCTGCGTAGCGCCGTCGAATATAATGCCGAAGTAGGAATTGTAATCGCCATTGCCCCAGCCCCTCGGCATTTCGGTTCCGACGTCCACGCTCCACACGCAGCCCACATGATTGTCAGTGAATGCAGTAGTTGCGATAGGGTTGTTATGCAACCACAGCTTGCCGTTGTAAATGGTAGCCTGTTCGACCTCCTCGCGCCACACAAAGCCCAGCGTTTCATCAATCGGGATAGTCTTGATGTATTTAAGCTTGTCTGTGAACACGTTGATGCAGTTAGAACGGCAGCTCAAAAATACCGAGTATTCCTTGGAATAGCTGCACCCCTGCTGCTCGGAGTATTCCTGGCCTGCGCTGCTTGGCAAGTACACAGTTCCGATTTTGCTCGAAACGGTGCAAGCCTTGTTGACGTAATAGAAGTTTGTCAGGTAGTCGGTAGCCCAGTAGTATTCGTTGTCGGTGTCCTTGTAATGACCGAAGCCCCAGCACGCGCCCAAACCGAACTGCGTGGCGCTGATGGTTTTCGTGAGCGTGATAGAGCTGCTTGTCACTTGGAAGAAATAAATCTGGTTGCCCTTCGGGGTCGCGGAGCTGCCTGCCAAAATGAGCTCACCGTTATAATAGCTCATGCCATTTCCATGGAACTCGGTATCGTCCACGTCGTACGTGGCAACAACGGTGCCCGTGCTCACCTTGTACAGCGTCACTTGGGATACGCCCGTTCCATAGCCGTAAATCGCGTACAAATCATCGCCGCAAGGGCAACCGCCCTGTCGGTCGTAATTGCCCGTGGTTCGGAACAGCGCGGCGGCGTTCGTGACGTGTCCCGTGATTCCGTCGTATTTCGTGGCGTTCTCCAGGCTGTCCAAGCCCTCATGCAACTCGGCGATGGACGCGGTGTGGTCCTCTACCTTCTCTTCGAGACCGCTCACGGTCGTGGTCAGGTTGCCCGTATCGATTTCGAGCTGCTCGATTTGCGTGGTATGCCCCTCAACGGTATGGTTGAGCGTGGCGAAGTCCTTTGCTGCCTGGTCGGCTTTGGTGGCTGCGTCATGCACTGCAGTATCAAGCGAAAGCATTGCTCCGTTGAAATCGCCGAGCCACGTGGGCTGGTCGGTGTCCACGAACTGCGGCAGTTTGTAATTGAGGGTTTCATTCGTGTGTGCCATTTTTACTCCTTAAATCTTGTGTGCTGGAACAATAAATTTATAATCCGCAGGTTCCAGACTGGTTAAACACTTGACATGAATTGCAGTGGCAGTATTTTCAAACGTGAAATATTTGGGGTCGAGAACACGTGAAACGTCTGCCGCATACCCAGCAATATCCAAAATCAAGTCACCCATCGCAATAGTCTCACGCACAAAGAATTCACATATAAGCAAGCCAGGAATAGCACGGCAATATGAGATGCCGCCATTTCCCATAAATACGGGCGTTATGGCCGAAGACGGCGCAGTGTATCCAAGCGTATAAGCATACACGCCATCAGCCGTAATGGCCCATTCCCCATCGTCTCGGTTGCTTACCTCGTGCGTAAGCTTCACGACACCCGCCGTGGTCTCGTCTGCGTCCGGCACGTCCAAGCCGCTGCCCGTGTAGCGAAGGTGCTCACCGATGGAGACTTCGAGCATCCCCGTGTTCTTGTTCACGGTAATTCCGTTTCCGCATGGGATATAGAGCTTTCCCGTCTCGGGATTGAACATAAGCCCTGAGCCTTTATCAGGCGTTTTAAGCCCCTCCACGTCCTTTGAAAGCCCTGCGACCTGCTTCGCCAGCTTGCCTACCGCTCCCGTTCCGATAGCGTTCGCAAGCGTTTGAATCATGCCGTTTCCGACTGCTCTCGTCATTGTTCCTCCTCATACGTGATAAGCGCGAAAGCCACGTCGTATTCGCGCGCTTCCACCCCCAAGCCGTCGTAGCCCGATGCCGTAAGCTCCTTGGCGTCGTATTCGCCAGCAGGGCTTGCGAAGATTCGGTCGAAATCGTAGATGCGGTCGCAGACGATTCTAATTGGCCTGATATCGCCGTACGTCGGGTCTAACACCGTGCCCGGGAATTCTACGAGCTGGTTGATAAGCCGAAGCAGGCGGTTGTACTTGATATCAACGTCCGCCTTGATTGCCACGTCCTGCGCATCCACGTAATAACGCAGTTCGTTGTTTTGTGCGTCTGCGTATGCTTTGAGGGCTTCCGCAGAAGCGTCAATCATGGCTTGCGCCGTATCAACGTCGAGCTTGTTCATGTCGAGCGTGGACGCATACAGATACAGCCAATGGATTTGGTCCTCCGGCGTGCGCATCTGGCCGAACGTCACCGAATCAAGCCCCGTATACCCAGGCATGCTAGGCTGCATGTTCTTCGCCTGCGTGCTCGCCGCGTTCTGGCCCGTGAGAGCCGTGAACCCATAAGGCGCATACATGTCACTTCACCACCTCTCGCTGCTCTAGGATGTCGATGGCTTCCGCCACTTCTGCCAAACAGGCCATAAGGCTCAGATGGAGCTGGTGGAGAGCCTTATACATCGCCGCATCGTCCATCTTCATGGCCCGCTGGGCTTCGCTCGAAATGTACTCCGCCTGGCTTTCGAGCTTGATTCTCTGATACACCAAATCGTGCTTGTGCACTGTTCCTCCTTACATCGGCAAATCGTCCCAAGTCTGCATGAACAGCGGTTCCAGCGCCGCGAATACGAGGTTGTCCGTTGCCACGAAACTCGAAGCCATCATATCATAGACGGCATTGCCGACGCTGCCCGAGATAGTCTCGTAATGCGCCTTGGATGTGCCCTTTTGGCTTCCGTCGTTCGTCTGCTTGTTCAATCCCGTGAGGTATTGCTCGCCGTCCGGGTTGTTCAAGAAAACCTGGGGAGTGCTCGAAGCGGTCGCGACGCCGACGCCCGTCGTGCTGCCCTCGCTCTCGCTGTCGTTCCATCCCTGCGTGGTCGCGAAGGGGTTGAATTGCTCCCTGCGCACAAGCTCATACACCTTGTTGTAGTTGGGCATTTGTTCGTTCATGCGCCTATTCAAATAGAATATGAACATTGCGGGCGTGTCGCTCGCGATTCGGCGGTATGCGAAGTGGTTCCAAATCGCGCGGTTGAGCTTTTCGCGGTAGGCTTCATCGAAGATTGGATAGTCCTGCATGCCCCAGTCATAGCCCAGGGCTTCCGTCACGTCGCGCAAGGTGTACTCATGCTCTTCGAGCGTCGTGAAGTCGTTGTTGTTAAACGTTAGCATTGGTGGCTTCCTCCTCTGAGTAGATTTGCCCGCCGCTGTCCAAGAACTGCGAACCTTCGGCGACAGGCCACGAATCGTCGGTCTGCGGCATGTGCGGCACGCTCCATTTCACGTTGCAATTCCAGCCATACATTTTGTTTATCTTCTCGCAGAACTCCTTGCGCGGCTTCAGGAACGAATTGCGCTGAATCATGAATTGCTCGTTGTTCGCCAGCGTCTCGGCGGTCTGCACGCGTTCCTTCTTCTCAGCGGCCGCGTTGTTGTCAATACCGAGCATCGTGTAGACGGCAGACACTATTTTCAATTCGTCGTTGAGGATATCGCTGCCAGCGTACGCAGCCTTGTTCATGGTCTGCAGCACTTGGATATTCACTGCCTGCATTCCGCTCGCATTCATGAAAATGGCGGGCTGCCCCGAATCGATTCGATTGTACATGTCTTGGGCCTGCTTCTTCGAATACTCGTCCACGCTCAAAACGTATGGCACGCGCATCGCCCGCACGTGCTGGTCCACGGTCGTATCCATATCGGCCAAACGCTGCGCCTGCCGGTCCAAAAGCTGCAGCACAGGGAAACGCGCCAGGTTGTCCCAACAGATAACAGCATCGGGGTGCATGAGCTCGCATTTCTTTCCATATTGGTTTGAGCCCGAGCGGTCGAACCAATAGTTGCAATGGCGGCGCTGGCGATTTCCGTTAGGACTGTAAATGTCGATGGTGTTCGGGTTGCGATATAAATCGAGGTTGCCTACAGGCGTCATGCGCCCTGCCCAATACGTCATGATTCCCGAGGTCGAACGCTTTGTGGCGGCGAAGCTTCCCCAACCGCAAAGAAGCGTTTCAAGGTATCGCGCGTCCATGCCCTCGGGCAGTCCGCTCCATTCGAAGCGGGAAATGGCGGCAGTCCAAAAAAGCTGTCGCCAATAGTCGTATGTGCGGTATTGCTTCACCGAAGCCTGCCACCGCTTAGTGTATCGCTTGCCGAAGCACGCGACGTCAGGCGGCACGAATTCGGCTGGGTCGAAAATTGCAGGTGTCATTCGCTCTCCTTTCATCAATACGAGATATTATACAGCGGCGCATTGTACTCGGCTTGGTCAGTCGGACGGAGCTCGGCATGCTTGATATCGTCGGGGTTTCCCCAAACTGTCACGCCGCGTTCGAAGATGCAACGAATTACGTCTTTCTCTGCTTCATTGGCCTTGGCGCAGTCGATATACGTTTCCGACGCTTTCCAATAAGAGAACTTCTTCATGACTTTGAGCTTTGTCATGCCGCCCTTGATATTGATATAGCGATGAATCTGGTTGCCATATCGCAGCATGTAGTCGCATGCGCCCTGAAAAGCCGCGCCGTATGCCTGCTTATACACGATGCCGAACCCCGAAAGGCCATTCTTCCACATGAAGCCGTTGCCGCCGAGCTGTCCCGCCGTGGATGGCGGTGTGAGCTGAGCGTCCTGGTAGGCGGCATTGATTCCACGGATTGCGTTCTCATAATCGCCCTGATTAACCTGGTTGGCGAGGTTCAAGTTGTTTCCCGCAACCTGCCGCGCAAGGTTGACGTTGTTGGCGTTCTGGGTAGCGCCTGTCATGTTGCCGACGATATTCTGCGCGCTCCCCCACGAATTCGCACCAATCTGGCCCATGGCGTTTCCAAGGGCGCTGTTTACAAGGCCGCTGATGGAAGGTGACGCCCATCCTCCGATTCCGTCCTGCGAAATAACTGGGGCTGTAACAGCCTGCTGCCCGATAGCGTTGGCTAAGCCTGATGCCGATGCATCGAAATTTGCCTGTGTGTTGTTGGCCCCAAGCATGGCGTTGTTATAGGCGGTCTGCGCTCCCATATTCGACTTATTGAGCGACCAGGCTGCGTTGGCATACTGATACTGGCGAGTGTTAGTGGTCGAAGCCATGTACGTGATGTAATTGTTGTTGACGATGGAGAACTGCGGGAAGTCCGTCAGCCACAGCGCGGTATCGAGGAAATCTCCGCTGTCAACGCTGCAGGTAGAGGGTTTTCCGTCGCCTAGCCTGATATATTGATAGGTATCCACCTCAAGAGATTCGTCCGAACCACTGCAGTTGTACATCGTGGGGACCATCGCCACGCGTGCGAACGGCGCTATGGCGCAGCACACGGCCAAAAGCGAAATCTTGTTTCCCCACAAAAGCTCGGGACGCAAAAAGATTGAGTTGCCTGAATAGGTCGTGAGCTCCACGACGGAATACGGGTAGCAAAGCAGCTTCTTATACGGCTGCATCGCGTAATCTCGGCCGAAGCCCCATTCAGAGAGCTTCGTATAGACATCGGTAATCTCGATATATTGTTTTCCTGTGAGCGCGTCGGTATCGCCGATGAAATGCATCATGACGCCAGAATTTCCGAAAAGCTCAACCTCTGGGCCTGCACTCAAAAGGCGTGATGGGAAGGTAGACACCGATACGATGCATTGGGCTACCCATGACTTCTGTTGCAACGCTTCCATGAAATGCTTGAATACGGTTTGCCGCATGGAATACACGTTGCAACCCGAGGGCAAGCCGTCCGCCGATTGTCCGTCAGCCACGTTGAGGTTCGGCGAATCAATCGTGCCAGGGTCGGCGGCCAAATTGGCCGTGGATGTGACGATAATCCACCCAAGCTCGCCGCTGTCCGGCTCGGTGAACGGAAACCATTCCTTGCCGATAATCGCATACGTGTTGCCTACGCTCACGCCCTCGTCTATATCGCAATATCGGCGCAGTGTGTTGCCCGTAATAGCAGTAAGACTTTGCTGCATGGCCGTGTTGGATATGGCTGCGTGTCCCGATACCGCGAAAAGGCGGTCGATGAATACGCCGAATTGGTAGGTTTGTATGACGTCGAGCTGCAGAGTAATCATCGTCGTTTGCGGATTGATATAGCTCGCGGACGTGATGAAATAGCACAGACGTATTGGCTGTTCCTCGTATTCGGCGGGCTGCATGGGGTTTTGCACCACCACGTAATTGTATTTGTACGCAGCCGAATACGGAACAGGTATATTGATGGGCTCATTCGGCGGGAGGTATGAGAATTTGGCCGAAGTCCATCGCTTCGAATCTCCTGCGTAGGCCGTATCGAAATAATCGTCTCGCTGCTGCTGGTTGTCCCAAACCACGATATCTCGATAATTTGCGTCCCAAGGCACCTGCAGCAAGACCACTTCTGTACCTACGGGCCATGTGTTCGGCGTCAAAACCTGGGGAATGTCTGGCATATATCCTCCTTAAAAGAAAAGGGCTGCTCTTTCGAACAGCCCTCATTATAAGCCATCGTACAGCTTACGCGGTAACGGTAACGGTCACCTTCGCTACAACGTTTGGCTTGGTCGGGTCTCCGCCCTTCGCTACGAGAACGATGGAGGTAGAGCCCTCGGCGATGCCAGACACAGTGAGAACATCGTCGGCCACGTTCGCGACGGTCGCAATTGAATCGTCCGCGCTGTAGGCTTCATAGCTCTTGTCGGTGCCGCCCGAAGGGGTCCACGTCAAAGCGGAAGTAGCGTTCGCGCCAACCTTCACATTGACTGCCTCGCCCGCGAGTTCCGTCATATACGTAGCGCCTGCGACGGTGACGGTGTAAAGCGCCTGATACTGCGAATCAGCGACGGACGTCGCGGCAATAGTAACCTTGTCGATATCGTGGCAGTTGCCAGAATGGAAAACGCCGTTCGAATCAACGAACATTTCTGCAGGCAACGTCTGCACAGCGCCACGACCGTTGAACGCCTTAATGGAGTACACGACGGCCTGGTTGGGCGAATTCGTGCCAGCGACCTTTGCGATAAGCTGCACTTCCTCGCCAGGCTGAATGGTCGAAGAAGTGTTGCCTGCAGCGTCCTGCAGCGTGACGCCAGTGTAAGTTGCCTGAGCAGCCGTAATCTCCGAATCGGGGCGCGTGGAGAACATCGTAGCGCCGAGGAAGATGGAGTACGAAAGCACCTGCCAGATATGGTAGAAGGTGTTGTAGGAAAGGTTGTCAGGGTTCATCGGCGCGACCATGGAAAGCGGACCCAAGGTGTCCGCAACCTGGAACCATTCCTCGTCAAGCAAAAGCGCCTGGCAACCCGAAATAGGCAGCTCGTCGAGCACAATGATATCGTCGGCCACAAGCTTTTGGCCCTCATTGTGGAAAGCGAAAGACATGTTGGCGGCTTCGAGCGCAGCGTTCACGTCGGCGTCGATAATCGCGATAAGGCGGTTCGATTTAGTCGCAAGTCCCTTGTTGCGGCCCTCAGGCGAATACTCGGTGCGGAAATACTTCATTTTGGTATAGGTAGCATTCATTGCGCGAATAAGCTTGATGCCGCGCTCCACCTGCGTATTCAGGTCGTTCCCCAAGTTGTGCAAATCATCAACCTGAATGTTCCAAAAGCCCCACAGATTGTCGTAGGTCTCTGTCAGCGAACGCATCAGCAGATACTCGTCGTTGTTCGCCGAAGCGATGGGAGCTTCGGTGAGCGAATTGAAGAACGCGGAGATGGATTCGCCCTCGATGAACGAACCGCGCAAAACGTCCTCCATTGGAATATTGATGGTGTATTTATCACGACGATTCTCGGTATGGAAAATCTGATGGATGTCAGGCTCGCGGCCCTCGCGCCCGAAGACGTTCTCGGCTTTCGCGTCGTACGCACGCGCCTTGATAAGATTCGCCTGAACTTCTTGAATGGTACGGCCGTAACGCAACGCAGGACGCTTGAGCTTCGCCAGAGGGTTGGTGAAATTCATGCGGTCGTTGATTTGCACGCGGCCGATACGGCCGAGGAACACATTCCAAAACACATCCCAATTGGGCGTATAGTTGTTCATCGCCTGCAGCGTAGCCGCGACGCTGCCTTGTGTGGTAGCGGGTACGCGCTCTTTGTAGTCGTTTGGCGCATACTTGCGCACGGTATCAAGAATCTGGGCATTGGTCAGATTCAAACGGCCCTCTTCATTTGTCAATTTAGATTTTGCTGCCATGGTATCTCCTTACAATCCGAGCATGGAATCGAGGTCGAGGGCTTCGCCATCCTCGCCGAAATCTTCCGGCTCTGGGTCGGTATCCGCATCCTCGCGGCCGATGGAAATGGTCGCAAGCGCTTCTTTGACTGCAGCAAGCTCGTCTTGCATCGCGAAAAACTGCTCGCGAAGCTGTTCCACTTCGCCCCAATCATGCTCTTCGACTTCCTGCTGTTCCTGGGCTTCCTCTTCCTCGGCGGGGTCTCCACTTTCCTCTTCGCGGGTTTCCTCTGCTTCGGTCTCTGCCGCCTGGGTTTCGTCCATACTAGCACCTCCATATTCGCGACGATATGAACGGTCATATAATAGCACGAAACCCCAGCCCGTGTTTCGGGTGGGGTTTCAAAGGTTGCCCAGCTCACGTTCCTAGCCCATGGAAGTGTGCCCACTGGGCGCGGTCCCTGTTAGGGTTGCGGTCGCGCCATCTATCCGCCTGCGGCATGAAAAGAACGCACCGAGCTATTACATTATGGATGAAGCCTATACACGCTGTCAACCAATACCACGCCGCCTGGCACGGTTTTCGGCATAAGCTTGGCGTGCCCGGGAATGATATCGCCGTTCTCGTCGGTATTCGAGAAACCATAGTCGAAATTGTCCCAAGTAACCAACTCCTTCACCGAATCGGGCATGCCTGCACACGTCACCGAGAATTTTCCGTTCAAATCCCAAATATAAGCCTTAGTGCGAAGGTGCTTCGCCCTGCTGAATGAACCCTCAACCTTCCAATTGCATAGCGCCGTATCGTCAATGGGGATGCCGCTAGGCGTTTCAGTGCCGAGCAGATGCATCGAATCGGTATCGCAGTAAACGAAGCGGTCGCGATTATCCATGACGGCGAACAGCAATTCGCGCCTGGCATATGCTGTGCAAAACGTTCCCACAGGAAGATACACCGGGTCTCGATATTCTGCTTCTCCGAGCACATAATGCACAGTGCCGTCAATCATCACGGGACGTTTCGAAGTAACGTCGGGGTTTGTCGCGAACTTTCCATAAAGGTTATTGAGCATCAGTTTTGCAAGCTGCCGCATTCCGCCTGTTGACGTTTCCTTCACATGGCCCCAATAGTCGATATACGCATCGAACATCCCCGTGCGCTGCTGGAACTTGTATCCGCCAGCGTACTCGATAACGTCGATATCGTACATGCGCTGCATAATCTCCCAATCGACCGAAGTAACGGTTATCTCAACTGGCGAAATCGTCTCGCGCACGTATTCATGCTGCCCATAGAACCCCTTGCCTTTGAGCTGAATGCAGGGTATTCCATCCTCTTTGAGAGAGAATTCAACGACCATTCGTTGCACGTAAAGCGGATATTGCTTATCGTATTCGTACTCTCCCTCGAAAAGAATCGGCATGCCGCATGGATAGGGATACTTCTTCATGACCGAGGGATACATCGAATTGTAGTCCACTGACACGCCAGGCCCCACGACCTTGCCTGCATACTTTGGCTCAACATAAGTGAACCCACCGCGATACGACTTGCGTATATCCGCGTCGGCTTCGAGCGAAAGCGTCGGAAACCATGCCTTGAATTTCTTCTTTCCGAGCTGCTTCTTGAAGAAGTCGAACGCATTCGCGCCTATCGTCATTTTCTCCAAATCCTGCTCGAAGTTCTGATAGAGCGCATGAGCTGGTATCTGCACATCATGGCAGATATATTCGACTTCTTCTGGCGTGAGCTTATGCCCAGGCTCGCGGTACGCCCGATAATCGATGCTGCCCTTTTGTTCAGGCGTATTGAAGGTTTTCCCCAATTTGTCCACCGACATGGGGAAAACTTTCAGGCTATCCTGATAAATGACGCGCTGCCCATTCATGAAATGAATCTCGATTTGATAGAATTTGCCCTTGTTCGATATGAGAGACGTGAATTCTCCACAACGCGGATACTCGGGGACCCATTCGTAGCCGCAGCGCATAAGATAGTCTATAATGAATTTTCCGTCGAACCCGAGGTTGTGGAACCAGGCCACGGAGCACTCTCCCCGAGATAGCCAATTCATAAATGACTTAATCGAATTGCCATATTTTATGTTGTCTAGGTTAGCGACCTCGCAAACAGCCCAGGCCCAAACGCGGCAATCATCTGGGTCTGTGGTGGTCTCGAAGTCAGCGGTAAATACGGACGGCATGGCTAAATGATATTCGAACCGCGAACCTGAACCATTTTCTTGGCTACACGCTTCATAACTGCGAGCTCGCGTTTCTGCCTGGTCTTGTCTAAACGTGCGATAACTTTAAGCTCGTCGTAGCCGCCGCCAATGGCATGTGCCTTATACAAATAAGACCGTATATCGTCGAACGTATCGCTGACCATAGGGCGAACACGAGTTCCAGGCTCGCGCGACGCAGCCGACACATACTCGACAGACATAAGCTCCCACACTGGCAAGACCGAAGACGCTATATCGAACTGGTCAGAGGTCATGTTTCGAACCAACTCGCTCAAATCGGATAACCCAAGCGTATCGAGCATCGCCATCATATTCCTCTTCTGAATCTTGCGATAATAGGCGAACTTATGCTTATTTCGAGCTTCGAAATTCTTAACGCGCCGCTTGGCTACCGCCAACGAACGCGGTTCTGTCATTTTATCAACGTCGATAGGCGTCAACAAACCGCCAATAGATTCCTGATGGGCCAAAAGCCCCTTCTGGTGCGCACGGTACTGGTGCCACAAGTCAGGCGCTATGCCTTGTATGCGCTTAGTCTCACTCGCAACGAACTTGTTGTATGCCTTGATAAGCTTGCGCGACTGGGTGATATACGACTTTGGAATAACATCGCCAGAAGCCGAGCCGACATAGGCACCTTTTTTGTTGAAACGGTCGAGCTGCTTGGCATAACGCCTGCGCTGCGCTGGCGTCATGGCCTTTACGCCGGACCACGATTCTCGTGGCGATACCTTGTCGATACTCTCCTGAGACGCGCCCTGCTTGCGCAGGCGGTATTCCTTGTCGCGCGTACGCTTCTGCAAAATGCGAATATCGTCCAAGCTTACATCAACTGTAGTCGCCATAGCTATCGCCCCTCGGACTAAAAAGGGCTGCTATCAGCAGCCCTTCGAACTCTTCCCAATCGCCGTTAATGTGCTACTGCACCACGCTGAAGAACTTCAGGGAACGGCCACCCTGGAGCTGTTTCATGCCGAACTCGATGGTAATGGGCTCGTCCGCGAAGTCCTCGCCGAAAGCTGCCACGAGGTTTTCGGCAGAACGTGCAATGCCGTCGGACTGCGTGAAGTACGCGCCATCCTCGGTAATGAAAGTGGTGAACTTGGCGGAGGACACCTCGCCAGTCATTGCATCAATTCGAGTGCCGGACTGCACGATAACGCCTTGCAGCGTCAGACGGTCAATGTGAGAATCATTGAGCGATTCGGCGCTATTGAGCGCATTGAAAAGCTTCACCTTGCCCATACGGGATTGAGTGTCGAACGCGAGCGCGGAACAGATGGTTTCGCGAGTGGTTTCGATAGCGGTGGTTTCGTTTGCGTGGGTGATTTCTTCTGCCATGATTGTTTCTCCTTTACTTGACTTCATGGGCTGTTGCAATGAACTCTTCCACAGACATTTCGTACACGTGGGTTTCTTTGTCGATTTTGTTGATGACAATCGACTGGTTGTGCCACTTCTTGCGAAGAATGACACTGGCCTTATTGCAGCTTACGTCTTGGGGAATTACGTCTACGAAATCTTCGAATTCCCCATACTCGTTAACGCACTGGCCTAAGCACGCGCTTGTGGTAATGGTACGTTTGATTTTGTTTACGTATGGCATTGGGTTTCCTCCTTTCAGGTGCTGTTGGGAGTGTTTCGCTTGCAGCGGCATTGTCTCATGTGGTCG
>ENA-ORLY01003655-ORLY01003655.1-human-gut-metagenome-genome-assembly--contig:-NODE-3655-length-12118-cov-10.478781_pt1 | contig 12118 bp, 9 predicted proteins | sample MGYA00243071_ERZ508832 | MGnify/ENA primary metagenome ERZ508832 (study PRJEB26277, sample SAMN04329777) | human gut metagenome | biome: human-associated habitat | host: Homo sapiens | place: USA...
GTATTAGTTGTGCTGGGCTACCACGCCCAGGCTTCTGGCGGAAGTCTTGTAATTCATATCCTTCAAAGGCTTTCCATCCAGAAAAACGGCTCCCTTGTCCGGGGAGAGCACGCGGTAAACGCACTTCAAAAGCGTGGATTTTCCGCTTCCGTTGGGGCCGATCAGGCCCACAAATTCCCGGTTTCCAGCCTCCATCGAAACACCTTACAGGATTGCTTCCGCTCCGTAGGACAGTTTGATGTCTTCTGCTTTTACATTCATCCTCTGCCACCTCCGAATCCGTAAGACCGACGTACCATCAGATAGATAAAGCAGGGCGCACCGATGATGGAAACCAGGATACCGATGGGCATCTCAGAATTTTTCAGGATGACACGACAGCCTACATCCGCCCAGATGAGGAAAATGGCTCCCACCAGAGCGCAGAGGGGCACCAGTCTTCTGTGGTCCGTTCCGAAAATCATCCGCACCGCATGGGGCACGATCAGGCCCACGAAACCGATGGTTCCCGCCGCATAAACGGCAAAACCAACCATCAGGGAGGACAGAATCATATAGAGGTTTCTCGCCCGGTGAAGGTCCGTTCCCAGTGTGATGGAGGCCTCATCTCCCAGAAGCATCAGGTTCAGATTCCGGAACTGGGACCAGAAAATCAGCGTTCCGATGAACACCACCGGAAGAAGCGCGCCCACCCGCTGCCATTTGGCTCCGGCCAGGCTTCCCATCGTCCAGAACATGATTTCTGAAGTGGCGTTTTTATTATTTACAATATAAATGGCAAAATTTCCGATCGCAGAGCAGACGGAGCTCACAGCCATTCCGGCCAGGATCAGCTTGCCCGCACTGGCCGCGGCGTGCCAGCCGCCGACATCCAGCACCGCAAGGGCTGCGGCGTTGGTGTGCAGCAAATCAACTTCCACGGTATCCAGCAGCTGCAGATGGGTCAGGCTCTGCGGCAGGTCGGCAATGGTCAGCAGCTGCGCGGCCTGCAAAGGCATTTCGCCGGGTTCGGTGCGCAGGTCAATCACTGCGGCAAGTTCCGGCGCGCCGTTCTGGGTCAGGTACTGCTGCACCGCACGGCCATTGGCGGCGCTGCCGCGGTAGAGCACCACGGCGCGGTTATTCTGCACCGCCACTACGCAGCCATTGCCCGCGGTGCCCACCATGGCCAGGCGTACCACATCGCGCTGCATGGTGCTGCCCAACATAACGGCTGCCACTGCGCACACAAAGCCAACGGGCACAAAGCGGCGCAGCTGCCGGGTGCGCCAGAAAAGCGCCGCCAGCACAGCAAAAACAGCCAGCACCCACAAAGTATACCGCACCGGCAGGGCAATGTGGGCCACCGGAAGAGCCGCGCACCAGGCGGCCAGGGTGGTCATCAGGCGCAGCACAATGCCAAGCAGCAGGCTTGCCCCGTGGAACAGCGGGTCCAGCACCGGCACAAAGGAAAGCACCAGCGCCAGGATCCCCAGCCGCAGCGCCGGGCCAAGCAGCCACACCACCAACAGGTTGGCGGGCACTGCGGCACCGCTGGCTGCCATGCCGTGCAGCAGCAAGACCGGTAAGGTTGCCAAAGTGGCCAGTACCGCAGTCTGCACCGCATCCACCGCGCGGAGCACGATGGCAAGGGGCAGCGGCAGGGCGGTTTGCCGCCTTTGGTTATGGCGGGCCGCATAGCGCACCTGCACAAACTGTGTTTGCCGTTTGGCCAGCGCCGAAGCTGCCAGCACGCCCAATACCCCGCAGACGGAAAGCTGGAAGCCGATATCACACGGGGCAAAAGGCTGCTGCACCCCAATGATGATGGCGGCCAACGCCAGCGCGGTAAGGGAATCCGGCGGCTGGAGCAAAAGGCTGCCCACCAGCATGATGAGGAACATAACGCCCGCACGGAACACCGAGAACGGCAGCCCTGTCAGCCCCATATAGAGCAGCAGAACCGTGATTTGCAGCAGGACCCGCGGAACCGAGAACCGGCTGCGCCGCCCCTGCCCCATGGCAAACAGGCCGCACAGCAGCGCCACATGCAGGCCGGAAACCGCCAGCAGGTGGGCAATGCCCGCCGTACGGAAGGTATCACTCCATTCGTCCGTCAGTTCGCTTTTCTCGCCCAGCAGCATGGCAGCTTCCACCCCGGCAAGATTTTGTGGCAAGTAGGTGGTTAACCGTTTGGCAAACGCCTGCCGCAGGTGGTACAGCCGGTACGGCAGCGCATCCGAGGTTCCCTGCCAGATATAATCCGCCTGATAGGATGCCCCAAGCCAAGTACCCTTGGCATAGCGGGACATGCGGTAAGAGTCCGCCCGCAGGGGCTGCAGTTGGAACTGCCCGGTAATGATATTCCCTGCCTCGGAATACGGCAGGTCTGTACAGTAAACCTTGAGCGAGGTTTTGCGGCCATCCAGCTGGGTGATAAGCAGCGTTGCCCGCACATTGCCCGGCTGCCAGGAGGTTTCGGCGTCCGGTTGCACAATGGCGGTGCAGGCATAGGTTTGCCCTGCCAGGCTTTGGGCCGGTTTTACCACGGCCAGCTGGTAAGCAGCGCTCCACACCAGGCCAGCCAGCAGCCCTGCCACGGCGGGCAGCGCAAAGCGGGCCGCCCGGCGCTGGGTAAAGGCAGCAAAGAGGAACAGCGATATAAAAAGTGCCGCCGTCAGCAGCGAGGCCAACGGCGGCAGGTACGCCGCGGCCAGCTCTGCCAATGCGAAGGCAAGACCAAAGCCAGCCAGCTTACGAGTCATGAGTTTTTAGTGGGCAAACAGGGGCAGCGGTTCAAGGAAGATGATATCCTTGCGCTCGGCTGCATCACCTTCCGCCAGAACAGCTGCCTGGGCCACAATGGTGCCGGAGCTGCGGGCTGCCAGTGCATCCAGCGCATGCAGGCTGCCGCCGGTGGAAATCACGTCATCCACAACCAGGATGCGCTTGCCGTTCATATAGTCAAGGTCTTTTTTGTCAATGACCAGGGTCTGCTTGCCGGCGGTGGTGATGGACTGATCCTCCACGATGACCGGATCCGCCATGTACCCCTTGACACCCTTGCGGGCGGGGATCCACTGCTTGCCGCTCTGGCGGGACATTTCGTATGCCAGGGGGATGCCCTTGGCCTCGGCGGTCAGGATGACATCAAAATCCGGGCACTTTTCCAGCAGGGCCTTGGCGCAGGCAATGGTCAGCTCAACATCGCTGAACATGATGAATGCGGCAATGTCCAGGTGGTCATTGATTTTGCAGATGGGCAATTCACGGGTCAGGCCTGCCACATGCAAGGTATAGGTTTTTGCCATAGTAAACAACCTCTTTTCACATTTCGGTGCAAAGGAGCCTGCATCAGCCCGGAGGCCATGCAAGGCTGCGCTTTGCCAGCACATGGAAGTGCAGGTGCTTCACGCTCTGGCCACCATCGGCGCCAACGTTGGTCACAACGCGGTAGCCGCTTTCGTCCACGCCAAGCTGCTTGCACAGGTTGGCGATGGTAGCGTAAATATGGCCCAGCAGTGCAGCGTCCGCTTCGGTAAGCTTTGCCGCAGATTCAATATGCTGCTTGGGGATCACCAGAAAATGCACCGGTGCCTGCGGGTCAATATCATAAAATGCCAGCAGAGTGTCATCCTCATACAGCTTATTGGACGGGATCTGGCCCGCTGCGATTTTGCAAAACAGGCAGTCATCCATCGGTTTTGCCCCCTTTCCCAGGGTGCGGGGCGGTTGGCCCGGCACCCCAAAATTGTACAGTTGTATTATAGCACGCTCAGTTTGCTTTTTCCAGGTTTTCTTTCACAATGCCTTCCACAGCGTTCAGTGCATCGTCGATCTTGGAAGTATCGCGGATACCGGCCATGGCGAAGTCCGGCTTGCCGCCGCCGTTGCCGCCTGCAATGGCAGCGATCTGCTTAACCAGGGCACCAGCCTTCAGACCGCGGGCCAGGGCGTTTTTGCCAACGCCGACAGCCAGGGTGGTTTTGCTGCCATCGGTGCCGATCAAAGCGCCGACTGCGTTGGGCTCTTTATCACGCAGTTTATCCATCATGCTGCGCAGGGTATCAGGGGTGGTGCCGTTCAGATAAACGGTAACAATGCGCACGCCATCAACCTCGACAGCATTCTGGAACAGGCCGTCGATCTGGCTGGATGCCAGCTTTGCCTTGGCGATCTCCAGCTGCTTGTTGGCCTCTTTCAGCTCAGCGGTCACAGCCTGGGCACGGGCGGCAACATCCTTCATGTTGTTGGCCTTCAGGGCAACAGCGGTGTTGGCCAGTTCAGCGGTACGGTCGTCCAGCAGGTTCAGCACGCCGTAACCGGTGGTGGCCTCAATGCGGCGGATACCGGCGGCAACGCTGGCTTCGGACAGGATCTTGAAGCAGCCGATCTGGGCAGTGTTTTTGACATGGGTGCCGCCGCAGAACTCAACGCTCCAGCCGCCTGCATCCACAACGCGGACAACCTTGCCGTACTTTTCGCCAAACAGAGCCATAGCGCCCATCTTTTTGGCTTCCTCAATGGGCAGGTTCTGGATGGTAACAGGCAGAGCGGCAAAGATTTTTTCGTTCACGCGCTTTTCCACTTCCACCAGTTCTTCGGGGGTAACGGCGTTGAAATGGGTAAAGTCAAAGCGGGTGATCTTGTCGTCCTGGTAGCTGCCGGCCTGATGGACATGCTCGCCCAGCACTTCGCGCAGGGCTTTCTGCATCAGGTGGGTAGCGGTGTGGTTGCGGCAGATGGAAGCGCGGCGCTGTTCATCCACAGCAGCGGTTACGGTATCGCCTACGCGGATGGTGCCGTCCAGCAGGGTGCAGGTGTGAACATAGAAGCCTTTGGGGGTCTTTTTGACCTGGTTGACTTTCAGGTTTGCAGTGCCGCTGGTCAGGTAGCCGTGGTCAGCAACCTGGCCGCCCATCTCGGCATAGAACGGGGTACGGTCCAGAACGACCAGCACATTCTCGCGCTCTTCATAGTCGGTGGAAACCGCATCGTTCAGTTCTTCGCCGTCAGACAGGGCCAGAACCTTGGCGGTTTCTTTCAGCACATCATAGCCGTCAAACGCGGTCGGCTCAGCGTTCAGTTCACCGAACAGGTCCTCGCTCCAGCCGGAGATATCCTTGGCCAGGCGCTCGGCACGGGCGCGCTCACGCTGGCGGGTCATCTCGACATGGAAAGCAGCTTCGTCAATGCCAAGGCCGGCTTCGGCAGCGATCTCTTTGGTCAGATCAAGCGGGAAGCCGAAGGTATCGTTCAGCTTGAAAACATCCAAGCCGGACAGGATCTTCTTGTTGGTCTCGTGCAGGTGCTGGATCATGCCGTTCAGGATGTTCATGCCGGAGTCAATGGTCTTATAGAAGCGCTCTTCCTCGGTGCCAATAACTTTCTTGATATAGGATTCATGCTCGCGCAGTTCGGGGTAACCAACCTCGCTGGAGATGATAACGGTATCCACCAGATCAGTCAGGAACGGATGGTCGATGCCCAGCATACGGCCATGGCGGGCAGCGCGGCGCAGCAAGCGGCGCATAACATAGCCGCGGCCTTCGTTGGAGGGCAGGATGCCGTCAGAAGCCATAAACACGGTAGCGCGGATATGGTCGGTGATGACGCGGATGGAGATATCGTCCTTCTCGTTTGCACCGTACTGTTTGCCGGAGATGCGCTCCACATGGTGCAGAACAGCGGCAACGGTATCGACCTCGAACAGGTTATCCACATCCTGCATGACAACGGCCAGACGTTCCAGGCCCATGCCGGTATCAATGTTCGGTTTGGGCAGCAGCGCATAGGTGCCCTTGCCATCGGAATCATACTGGCTGAACACCAGGTTCCAGATCTCCATGAAGCGGTCGCAGTCACAGCCAACGCCGCAGGTCGGCTTGCCGCAGCCATACTTCAGGCCGCGGTCAAAGTAGATCTCACTGCAGGGGCCGCACGGACCGGAGCCATGCTCCCAGAAGTTATCCTCTTTGCCCAGGCGGACCATGTGGTCTTCGGGGATGCCGACAGACTTGGTCCAGATATCATAGGCCTCGTCATCGTCCTGATAGACAGAGATATACAGGCGGTCAGCGGGGATTTCCAGCTCTTTGGTCAGGAACTCCCAAGCCCAGGGAATGACCTCTTTCTTGAAATAATCCTGGAAGCTGAAGTTGCCCAGCATTTCAAAGAAGCAGCCATGGCGTGCGGTAATGCCGACGCGCTCAATATCCGGGGTACGGATGCACTTCTGGCAGGTGGTAACACGGTGGCGGGGCGGTTCTTCCTGGCCAAGGAACCACTTTTTCATGGGTGCCATACCGCTGTTGATAAGCAGCAGGCTGGGGTCATCTTTGGGCACCAGCGGGAAGCTGCCAAGGCGCAGATGGCCTTTGCCTTCAAAATAGTGCAGGTATTTTTCGCGTAATTCGTTAAGTCCTGTCCACTGCATGATCCTGATTCTCCATTTCGTATGCTGAAATAATTGGGATACTGTTTTGCCCCGGGTTTTACCACAGCCGCAAAAAAAGGAAAAGAAAAACGGCCTTTGCCCCGCCAGACAGCTACAATGCCGTCCAGCACAGGGGCGAAAGCCGTATAACTTCCGTGGTACCACCCAGATTGCAGGCTGTACAGCCTGCCGCTTTGGTGCGCCTTAACGCGGCGCATACGTCCGATTTTTTCGGAAGCTCCGGGGCGGCACTGCCCTGCCCGCACCGGGTGCCTTGCAGCTTAGCGGCACCCTCTCTGAATGGCTGCGGATAATGGGGCATTGACCCTTTCAACGCTATTTTTCCTTTTACCCTATGATTATATGCCAGCGTTCGGTGCTTGTCAACTGTTTTCTGCCGGTTTTTCTGTTATAGCTGCATCCAGAACGGCAAGGGCATCCGCTACCTGGGCAAACAGGGCGGCGCTGCTGGTTTGGGGCTTTTGCTGGGAATCCTGCAAAACGGTGATGGTATAGCGCGGAGCATCCGCCGGGTAAAAACCGGCAAACCAGTAATGCAGCAGCTCCCTGCCGTCTGCATCAAACTGGCCGGTCTGAGCCGTGCCGGTTTTACCGGCGGCGGTACCGGTATGGGGCTGGGCATCGCCGCCAATGCCGCTGCGGACAACGGTTGCCAGCATACTTTGCAGCACCCGTGCAACCGCCGGGCTGCAGGCCGCTACGGGCTGCGGCTGCTGCGGAACTTGCGTCCCGCCGGTGATGCTGCTGACAATACAGGGGCTGTGATATACCCCGCCGGAGGCTATGGCATTGAACATGGCCGTTACCTGCAATGGGGTAACGGTCAGCCCGCCCTGCCCGAAGGAAAGGCTTGCCAAACTGCCTGCATTTTGCAGGTCTGCTGCGCTGGGCAGCTCCCCCGCCGCGCTCTTCAGCCCCGGCGCCAGCAGAGCCGGGGCGCCAAGGCCAAAGCTCTGCGCGGCATTCAGAATTGCCTGCCCGCCCAGCAGCTGGCCCAGCGCAATAAAGTAACAGTTACAGCTTTGTTCCAGCGCGCCGCGCAGGTTGACGGTGCCGTGCGCCCGCCCCAGCGCACAGCGGAAGGTTTCCCCCGCCGTCTGGATACTGCCGGTGCAGTCATAGGTGAACCAGTCCAGCCCCTGGGCATAGGCCGCCGCAGCCAGCACCACCTTGAACACCGAACCCGCGCTGAAAGCGGACAGACTGCGGTTAATGAGGGAGGTATCATCAGCGCGGATGCTGGCGGCGATATCATCGGGGTCAAATTCCGGCATACTGGTGCTGGCCAAAATTTGCCCACTGCCCACCTGCATGACGATGATGCAGCCTTTGCTCATATTTTGGGCGGCAATCGCTTCGCAGGCACGCTGGATGTTAGCATCCAGCGTGAGGGTAATGGCTGTGTTGGTACCGCGGGCGGTGGTTTGCACCTGCGGCGTGGTGCCCGCCAACAGATCCCCGCGGGCAGTGGTGGTGCAAAGCACGGCCTGGGCATCCCCCGCCGCAGCCAAAAGGTCATCATAGGCCTTTTCCAGCCCGGTCATACCGTGGCCGTCCCCATCCAGGTAGCCGATCAGGTGACGGGCGATGGGGGTTGGCAGATAGCGCCGGGCATCCGCCACCATGAACACGCCGTTTGCGGACAGATCATCTTCCACTTCAATCAAAAACGGGGTGATGCTGTTGCGGCGGGCATACAGCTGGGCCTGCTGGGCAAACGGCACAAAGGGAAACAGTGTGGCATAGCTTGAATCCCCCGGTATGCAGAGCGCATACCACCGCGGAGTAACCCCGGTTAGGGGGCGGCCTATCCTATCATAAAAATTGCCGCGCCGGATGGGGAGCACAGTTTCGCTGACGGTCTGTGCCGCCGCGCTGGCGGCATAGCTTTGGTCCGCCGCGATCCAGAACACCCGGCAGAGCACCAGCATCCCTGCACAGAGCATGGCGGTGCAGAGGACAGCAAGGCGGCGGATGCTCATGGGCGTGGTTTCTCCTTTCCTAATATGCTGTACCAAGTGCATGGTATCAGACACTTGTTGAAGTATCGCCCGCTGCCGCTGGTTTTATGCTTTCTTTTCTGTCTTTTCGGGTGCAGCAAAGCATTGCAAAAGATTTTGCAGTTGAATTATTGACAAACGATAATTCATGTGGTACGCTGATGATAGCAAAATTATTGTTTTATTATAATTTTACTTTTGATTTTTGGTTTGCAGAATGATAAATTAAATCAAGGGCAATACCACATAATTCTAAGTGCCGATACGGCGAGCGAGGTGCGGCAGATGCCAAGCCAAAAGCGCAGATAATACTGGATGCTGCAAAGGTGAGCGCCGCCAGTGGCGGAAACAGCGAACCGAAGCAGGGGCAGCGGTCGCAGAGTGCGAGGGGCTTTTGCCCCCGAAGCACGATGCGGGTACCGCAACCCGACATTATCGAGCATTTTGGCAACGCAGATGCCGTGCCGCAGCTGCCAGAGCGGTGCTTAAGCCGCAAGGCGGGAATTGTGCGGTGTTGCCCAAGCAAAATCAGAAAGGATGTGGAAGCGATGAAGCGTTTCCGTGTATTTTATGGCGGGCTGGCGGGGCTTGCCGCGGCCTGTGCGCTGGGGGCATGGTTCGCACCGGGCGAGGCCGGGTGGCTGGCGTTCCCCTGGGGCAGCATCGGGGTCGGGCTGCGGGTGCTTTCGTTAAGCGGCAGTGTGGGCAATGTGGCGGCCTGCGGGCTGTATGCCCTGCTCTGCCTGCTGCCCGCCGGGATTGCGCTGCGGGATATCCGGCACCGCTGGCCGCTGGTTGGGTTCAGCGCGGTGCTGGGGCCTGCGCTCTATTTCCTCATCAATCCGGGGCTGCTGGCCCAGCGGATGGGCGGCCTGCCGCAAGAAGTTGGCGTGGCCATGCTGGGGCAGCTGATTTGGGCCGTTGCGCTGGCCTGTGCCGTCTGGCTGCTGTTGGGGGCGCTGCATCGGCGCAGCCTGAACACCAGCAGCCTGCTGCACGGGATGCAGATAGGGCTTTGCCTGCTGGACGGCGCGTTTGTTGTTTCCGTGTTTGGCGTGGGGGTGCTGGATCTGCGCGGGCAGATTGCCGCCGTGCGGCAGGCAAACACCATGCTGGACAATACAGCTTTCGGCACGCTGAACCCCACCGCTTTATTTCTGGTCTGCGGCTGGCTGGTGCAAAGCCTGCCTGCCCTGCTGAACCTTGGCATTGTACATGGGCTGCTGCAGCTGGTTAAGCTCGCCAAGGCGGATCGTTTTGCCCCCGGCATGGCACAGGCCGCCGCGCACTGCGGCACACTGGCCGGCGGAGCTGCGGCGGTGGATGTTACAGTACAAGCAGTGTTTTTGGCAGTACAGCTTTGCGCCGCCGGGCAGCTGCACCAGCTGAACAGCGGGCTGCACATTGCCCTGCTGCCCATTCTGTTTGCGGTAGCGGCGTTGCTGTTCAGCCGCTGGCTGGCCGAAGGCTGCGCTCTGCGGGAAGAAAACGAGGGGTTCATCTGATGGCGATCAAAGTGTATCTGGATGAACAGCTGCGGGCACGCGGCATAACGGCCAAAGAACTTTGCGCCAGGGTGGGCATTACCGAAGCAAACCTTTCCATCCTGCGCAGCGGAAAAGCCAAAGGTGTGCGGTTCCACACCATCAACCGCATCTGTTACTATCTGCAATGTGATGTTGGCGATATTTTGAAATTTGACGGCGAACTGGACGAAGGTGATTGTGATGAAACGTAATATGTTATTCGGTGCGGGTGCCGCTGCCCTGGCCTGCCTGTTGGGCGGCTGCCGGCTGGCGGTACCGCAGGGCACGGCAGGGCAGGATACTTTGATCGGCGGGTACGCCACATGGGAGAGCATCCCCTATTTTTCCGAGCATTTTCTTTCCGGTGATCGTTCCCCTGCCCGTCTGTACGCGGACTGGAGCAGCGCCGACCGGCCGGAGGGTGCGCAGTGGCGGAATATTTTCCCCAATGTGATCGGTTATGCGCTGTGCCAGAACACGGCGGAGGAGGACGGCGATACTGTTTATCTTGGCAGTGGGGCCGACCCGTATTTCAGCGGCCTTGCCTACAACAGCGCACTCAACGGCAGTGAAACCACCGAGAGCATGACCGGCACGCTGTATGCCGATATCAGCCAGATTGGTGGAGATATTACCGGCTTTACATTCAGCCCGGTATACCAGACAGCGGACGGGCAGATCTACCTGGCGGAGGGCCAGCGCGTAACCTGCAGCACGCAAAATCTGGAAGGTTCCAGCCTGTCCCTCTCGGTCAGCGCGGCACAGACCGAAAGCAGCAGCTGGGACGGCACCAGCAAAACCGAGCAGGGTTTTACCGCCAAACTTTCCTTTTTGTATGCTGCCCAAGCGGTGCGGGTGCTGCAGATGGATGCGGATTATGGGGTATTGGGACAGGCCGACTACCCCGCCGCTGCGGTGCCGGAAGAGCTGAAATTTTTGCCGGGCGCTGAATTTATCCTGCTGGAAAGCCGCAGCACAGATACCGCCGGAGCTGAGCACACGGCGCGGCAGATCATTGGGCGCGATGAGCTGGAAGATTACGGGGCGGACGGGCAGATGAAATATGTGACCCTCTACCTGCGCGGAGACGGCCCGCTGGCCGAAGTACACGCCATTGCCCTGAAAGGTTAAGGTGTATCTGAAAACAAAGAAAATGACGGATATTTCGCAAACACAAGCAGGATTTAAGGCAAAGAGCCTTGGAATCCTTTGTGGATTCCAAGGCTTTTTAACGCAAAATTCGGCGGTGCTTGTAGAAATAGACCAAATTTTCAACTTTTCAGATAAACCCTAAAACAGACCACAAACAACACCACCCGCCGGGCGTGTGGGAAAGCAGCGCAATGCTGCTTTCCCTGCCCCGGCAGGTGGTGTTGTTATTTTTATTGTTGTGTTTTGGCCGCTTTGTGCCGCAGCCAGGCAGTGACCAGAAAAGTGATGGCAATGCAGGGCAAAAAACCGAGCGCATCCACGCCGACATCCTGAATCATTCCGGCGCGGCCCGGGATAAAGAGCTGGTGGAATTCATCAGTGCCCGCATAGGCGGTACAGGTCACAGCGCTGATCAGTGCTTCTTGCACAAGCTGTTTGGCCCCGACCGCTTTGCCTGCGCTGCCAAACAGATGGACGGTGACGGCGGTGCTGACACCGAGAGCACAGTAAATATGAACATGTGCCCACTTGCGAATGTTGGCATTGTCGTTCTGGCTGCTGAACCACTTGGGGGTCAGGCGGTGAGCCGCGGTGGATTCCACTTTTTCCGTTATCTGCTGGCTGAGGGCAGAGGAGCTCTCCCCCGGCTGGGCGGAAAACAGAAAGATTGCCGCCATAATGGCCAATGTAACGCACAGCATCACCGCGCGCACAAGTTTCAGCTTATTGTTCTGCTCCGGCATTCCCGTACCTCCGCGTTCCATCGTGCCATCATGTACAATACACATGGCATACTTGAAAAGCATACCAGTTTTGCGGTGCAGAATCAAGCGAAAAAAGACACATCCGCATGGATTGTACGATGTTATATTTATTTTATCTTTCACTTTAGGCAACACCGCACAATTCCCGCCTTACGGCTTAAGTACCGCTCCGACGGCTGCGGCACGGCATCTGCGTTGCCAAAATGCTCGATAATGTCGGGTTGCGGTACCCGCATCGTG
>ENA-ORLY01003656-ORLY01003656.1-human-gut-metagenome-genome-assembly--contig:-NODE-3656-length-12117-cov-3.422924_pt1 | contig 12117 bp, 10 predicted proteins | sample MGYA00243071_ERZ508832 | MGnify/ENA primary metagenome ERZ508832 (study PRJEB26277, sample SAMN04329777) | human gut metagenome | biome: human-associated habitat | host: Homo sapiens | place: USA...
ATATAGCTACAGCACAATTAGACAATTTGTTAAGACTACCAGGGGTAAAAACAATTTTATGTAATAGGCATAATAATATAGATTTTGATAAAGTATTGGAAAATGGAGAAGTTACATTAGTTTGTACACGTAGAGGGGATTTAGGAAGAACTAGCCATAGAGCATTTGGATTATTTTTTATGTTGTCAATGCAAAATGCTATTTTAAGAAGAGCAGGAAATGAGAATAGTAGAATTCCACACTTCTTGTATATAGACGAATTTCCAGATTTTATATGTAAAGACACAGAAGCAATGTTTACATTGTACCGTAAATATAAAGTTGGAACAACAATTACAGCACAAAATTTAGCGCAGTTGGAAGGTAATTCTCCAAGGCTAAAATATAAAGATACAATTCTTTCAAATTGTGCTAGTAAAATATTTTTGGGAGGATCTACTCCAGAAGAATTAGAATGGTGGTCACAAGAATTTACAAAGAGAAGAACATGGAAATATTCAAATAGTATGGATATGAACAAATTAGAATATGATGCAAAATGGGGAAGTGTAAAATATGATTGGGAAAGTTATTTTGCGACTAACAAATTAGCAACTTTAAAATTCAAGTCAGCAGCTGTTAAACTAAAAGCAGAAACAGGAGATTTTATTGTTGGAGAAGGAAAAATGAATTTTATTTCTTCTAAATATAAAGAAGAACAGCCTGTTAAAAAATATGATTTTTCAAGATTTACTCCAGGAGTTGCAAATGATGAAGATTCAGAAGACTCAACAAGAAATAAATTTGATCCAAAACATATCAATTTTGTAGACGAAAGAGATGAATTTAATCCTGTTCAAATTGACAATACAGATGCGAATTTTGAATTTGATAATGAAAATGCTATTGTGGTAAATTTTAAAAAGAAGAATAAGTAATTAATGGTATTGACTTTAATAGACATAATGTGATATACTTTCAGTATAGAGAAAAAATTAAACAAAAGAATATGAGGAAGATGAAAAAATGAAAAAATTTATAAATGCAAATAAAAAGTTGCTATCTATCGTATTAATGTGTTTATTAGTACTTGTGTGTGCAAATACTAATACTGTTTATGCGAGTACAAAAAGCAAGAACTTAAAGAATTTATTAGAAAAACATGAAGATGACTTAGGGGATTTAAAACAATTAAAAAAAGTAGTGGATATGATACATGAAGATTTATATAATGCAACAAAAGTCAATAATTCATTGAAACAAAAATTAAGTTCAGATATTGGCAAATTTAATAATATAGTAGGAATAAACCCACTAATAAAAACTTCAATAAGCACAGAACTTAAGGCACAAACGAGAGATTTATCAGATGAAAATATAGATGAAACAAAAGAGAATATCTCAGCTGTAAAGGAATGGGTAGATTATAAAGTTGGAGATACACTTAGTGCAGATGCAGATAATTCAGATGAAGACGATTTGAATGATGATAGTCAAGACAACTTAGACAACGGAGATGAAGAACAAGATGACACAGAAGAAAGCCCAGATGATGAGAATGAAGAAGAGCCTAGTGATGATGAAGATAGTTCGGAAGATGAAAATTCTAATGATGAAATAGATGAAGTTGACCAAGAGAGTTCGATAATAGATAAGTCTTTAGCAGGTCAAAATTTGCCTAAAGCTGGAATAAAAAGTACTATAATTACAATATCAATAATACTTTTGATTGGAGCAGTATTTTTCATAATTAGATATAGACAGTTAGATGACTTTATAAAGTAGCTCATTGTGGCTACTTTTAGTTGTTTCTTCGTATATAAGAAAAAACATTACTAATTAAAATTTAGTAATGTTTTTTCTTTATATGTGTTAGTATAAAATTATTATGGTGACCCGTACGAGAATCGAACTCATGATTCCACCTTGAGAGGGTGGCGTCTTAACCGCTTGACCAACGGGCCATTTTTAATACTTAATATTTATATCACAATTTTTCTTTTAAGTCAAATATTTTTTAAAGATTATTCTTATTATTTAAAAAATATTTACAAATATATAGATTTAAATAGATATGTCACACCAAGATAACCAAAAAATTGAAGGAAGTACCAAAAATTAAAATATAAACAGAGTGTAATAAATTTTCTTATAAATATAACAGCAGCACAGAATAGAGATTCGACTTATTTTATAAATTGTAATGATTTAATAGCAAATTAAAAAAACAAATTCAGAGAATAGATTTATGAATAGGCTAAAACAATATTCAAAGTAAGAATTACTAATAATAGATGAGGTAGGATTTTTGCCAATAGATAGTGAAGGAGCAAATATGTTGTTTCAACTTATAAATAAAAGATACGAAAATCATTCTACGATTATAACTACAAATAAACCATTTGGTAAATGGCACGAAATTTTTGGAAACGTAACATTAGCAAACACAATATTAGACAGGCTTCTGCATCATTCATATATTATACATATTAGTGGAAATTCATATCGATTAAGGGATAAATTAAAATCTGAAATTGAAGATACATGATTAAAAATTGAATTTAACAATGTACAATTTTGTACATTTTATTATTGACATTAACAATAAGAGAATATAATAACTTTCCAATGAGACCTTTTGGGTGGCTTAGCCCAGTGTGACATATGTTTGACAAACCTACACCAAATGAAAAATACCTAGAGAAGGATAACGATATGAAAAAATTTTTCTAACGTCGTTATCTTGTACCTAGAGTTTCAAAAACTTGACAAATAGAAATTTATATGATAATTTAAATATGATTAAAAAGTCTGAGGCAAAAAATAGCTTGTATTAACGTCTTGACTGCACATTGTTAGGTATGGAGATGAATTCATGAAAAATATTGAAATTAAATTAACAAACAATAAAATAATAAATTGTGAAATAAAACAACTTGAATATATTTTAGGAATGACAGCTTTAATGACTAGCAATGTGATAGACAAAAATGTAAAAGCAATAAATCCTATTACTAAAGAGGAAGTAAAAATTATAAAGGGCAATGTGAATAAAATTATTTGTCCTGCACATGATGAACAGGATTATAAAATAGCTAAAAAAGAAGGATTAGAAATACGTCAAGTAATAGCACCATATTTTGGAGGGGAAGGAAAGCAAAAAATTCGTTTAGACAAAGAGCTTCAAAAAAGAAGAAGCGTAATAGTAATAGTAGCAAATAAAGCAAAAAACAAAGTTTTATGTATGGATGGCAATAATACAAAAACAAGAAGTTTTGTAATGGGTGGAATTGAAAAAGGAGAAAGTCCTAGTGAAGCAGCTATAAGAGAAGTAAAGGAAGAAACAGGATACAATGATATTAATGTCGAATTTGTTAGTAACTACAAAGTTGTAAGACATTTTTATGCAGATTATAAAGGTGTAAATAGATATGCATACTTAAATATAATTTTTGCAACATTAAATACATATAGGAAAATTAATGTAGATGATAAGGAAAAAGAAAAACATTTAGCAAGATGGATTGATAAGATAGATGTTTTAGACTTTATTAATGTTGAAAATAATAAATTTGCATTTGAAATGTATCTACATGGTGAAAATGCTTATATCGGAGATGGCAGAATTGTTGATGTGCCTAATGCAGAAAAATATGAAGAAATGACTAATATTGAAGCAAGAAAAAAAATTGAAGAGATTTTATATCAGAGGGAAAGATGAATAATTTAAGTGTAGTTGATGCAAAAATTTTAATATTAAAATATGGAATAAATATTAATTTTGAATTGTTTAGAGAAATAGATGTCAATAAATATAAGATGAAAAAAAGTATTATTAAAGCGACTCGTTGTGGTAACTTAAAAGTATATGATACAAGTGATGATAAAAATTATATTCCGTAGCAACAATATTAGATTGAATAGACTGGATTTCTTTTTTTGTTTTAGCATTTTCTTTTTTTATTTCTAGTTCTTTTTTTATTCTTCTTTTTGTTTTTCTTTGACACTTAGGAGAAAGCAAATATTCTTCAATTAAGATTTTTCTAATGGTGCTTTCAGAAATATTAATGTTTTCATGTTTAGCTAAGAGTTCAGAGAAAAACCTATAATTACAATCCCAATATTTTGATACATAAAGTTCAATGATTTGTTGGCGTAATTCTTGAGAAATAGTATGTTTTGGCTGTCTATTTCTATTTCCGTGAACAAAAAATTCTTTTCCATAAGCTTTATATCCAGCAATCATACGATTTATTTGTCTTACTGTTACATCTAACTCGATGGCAGCACGCTTTTTGTTTCCATTTATTTCTACTAGTTTTTTTATAATTTTATATTTTTTTAATTCATTCATTCTTAATTCTACCTTTCTCATTTGTACCTCCTAATTTTAACTTTTATATTTTACAAAAGTTAGAGATACAAATCAAATGTTTTTTATTGTTTGGGACATTTTCATATCCTACTACTTAAGACATTATCATAAATGAATGAGATTTATATAAAATATTTACAAATAAAACTTGACAAGCAAGAATAATATATGTATAATCGTCATATAATTAATTAATACTTTTTAGTACTTTAGTTTTTTATAACTAAGAATAACTATAAAGAACTTTATATATATAACCTTAAAAGGGAGTAGTTTTAAATTGCTAATCAACAATCGCGATTTTTCTATTTTTATAGAAAGTAAATCTGGTTAGCAAGCTTGTTCGAAAGAATAACAGACATCAAGTAGAAAGTAAACGAGACTTTTAAAGAAAAAATTATGTATTTTTTCTTTAAGAGTCTTATTATTTTCATAAATGGTTATAATATAATAAAAAGAATTGATTTAGACTAATAATGAAGAAAGGAAAGATGTAAATGGAAAAGCAGTGGTTTAACAAAGAAGTAAAAGATGTTGAAAAAGAGCTAGGAACAAATTTGGAAAAAGGTTTAAGCAGTATTAAGTTGACAGAGAATAAAGAAAAATATGGACTTAATGAATTAAAAGAAAAGAAAAAAGAATCATTAATTAAAAAATTTATAGCTCAATTTAAAGATTTTTCAATAATAGTATTAATAATAGCTGCAATAGTTTCAGGAGTAGTAGGAGTTGCACAAGGAGAGGGATTTACTGATACAATAATAATATTAATAGTAGTATTACTAAATGCAGTAATTGGAGTAGCACAAGAAAGCAAAGCTGAAAAATCATTAGAGGCTTTACAAAAATTAAGTGACCATGCATCAAAAGTTATAAGAGATGGAAAGGAACAAATTATTCCTGCGAGAGAGTTGGTACCTGGAGATATAGTAATAATAGAAACAGGAGATTATGTCTCAGCTGATTTAAGAATAGTAGAGGCTGTTAATTTAAAAGCTCAAGAAAGTTCACTAACAGGTGAATCTGTACCAGTAGAAAAAGAGATAATGGCTATCGAGGGAACTGAAATTGGAATTGGCGATAGAGTAAATATGTTGTTTTCATCAAGTTTAATTACATATGGTAGAGGAAAAGCAGTTGTAGTTGAGACTGGTATGAATACAGAAGTTGGTAAAATTGCAGGGATGTTAAATAATACAGAAAAACAAGAAACACCACTTCAAACAAGATTAAACAGTTTAGGAAAAACACTTGGAATTGCAGCTTTAGTAATATGTGCAGTAATATTTGTTATAGGTCTATTACAAGGAAAGAGTGTAGTTGGAATGTTTATGACAGCTGTATCACTTGCAGTAGCTGTAATACCAGAAGGATTAGTTGCTGTTTCAACAATAGTATTAGCGATAGGTGTTCAAAAAATGGTAAAGAAGCATGCTATTGTAAAAAAATTACCAGCTGTAGAAACTTTAGGTAGCAGTACAGTAATATGTTCAGATAAAACAGGAACATTGACACAAAACAAAATGACTGTTGAAAAAATATTTTGCAATGATACAACAGTAGATTTAGAAAAAGTTGATGCAACAGATGATTTTAATAAATTAGTATACAACTGTATGTTATGCAATGATTCTAGGATACTTGAAAATAGCGAAATTACAGGAGATCCTACAGAAACAGCATTAATAGATATGGCATTAAAACAAGATTATGAACAATCAATTTATAGAGAAAACAAAAGAGTAGAAGAAATACCATTTGATTCTGAAAGAAAATTAATGACAACTGTAAATGAAAACAACGGAAAATATACAATTTATACAAAAGGTGGAGTAGATGAATTATTAAAAATATGTAATTCATATTTATTCAAAGGTGAAGTAAAAACAAACATAGATGAATATGCTAATTGGATAAGAGAAAACAATGAAGATATGGCAAAAGATGCACTAAGAGTATTGGCATTTGCATATAAAGAAATTGACCATAAGCCGTCAAAAGAAGAAATGAAAACAATAGAAAGCGGTCTTACATTTATAGGAATGGTTGGGATGATAGATCCGCCAAGAGAAGAGGCTAAAAAAGCTGTTGAAAAATGTAAAAATGCAGGAATCAAAACTGTAATGATTACAGGAGATCATAAAATTACAGCAGTTGCGATTGCAAAAAAATTAGGAATATTAGAAAATGAGAATGAGGCTCTAACAGGACTGGAGCTAGATAAGATATCTGATGAACAATTAACAAAAGATATAAGAAAATATTCAGTGTATGCAAGAGTATCACCTGAACATAAAGTCCGTATAGTAAAAGCTTGGCAAGCAAATGGTGAAGTAGTTGCTATGACAGGTGATGGTGTAAATGATAGCCCAGCATTGAAAACATCTGATATTGGATGTGCAATGGGAAAAGTTGGAACAGAAGTTGCAAAAGAAGCTGCAGATGTTATTTTAACAGATGATAATTTTGCAACAATAGTATCAGCAGTTGAAGAGGGAAGACGTATATATGATAATATTCTAAAAGTAATACAATTTTTAATTTCATGTAATGTTGGAGAGGTTATAGTATTACTATTGGCTACATTATTTGCTCCAGCAATAGCTAGTTGGTTTGGCATATCTGATGTAACAATGATACAAGTTTTACTTCCAATTCATATATTATGGATAAACCTTGTAACAGATACATTTCCTGCATTGGCATTAGCATTTGATCCAGCGAATAAAGATGTAATGAATAGAAAACCAATAAAAAAGGATGAGGGAATATTTACAAAAGGTAGAACTTTTAGAATTATATATCAAGGTGTAATGATTGGATTACTTACACTTATAGCATTTCTAATAGGATTAGCAACACCTGATGATAAATTACCAACTATGATATCATACGAGAACCAGGTAATATCAGCTGAAGAAATAGATAATTTGGACGAAGTATTAGCAAATGGCGGAGAATATATATCTAAAGAAGAAATAAAAATTGAGATTGGCCAAACTATGGTATTTATCGTATTAGCATTTTCTGAATTAGTTCATGTATTTAATATACGTGATAATAAAAATTCAATATTTAAAACAGGAATATTAGGCAATCCGATATTAATATGGGCTGTTCTTTTTTCAGCATTTTTAATGGTTATAATATTGACTGTCCCTGCTTTAAGACACGTGTTTAGTATACCAATTCTACCACTTGGAAACATGATAGAAGTTATGGCATTAGTGTTAGCACCAATAGCCATTGTTGAATTATTAAAATTATTTAAAGTAAATACAGTTGCAGGTGAATAAAAAAAATATAGCAACAAAAAACGAAAAGGCTAAATATGGCCTTTTTGTTTTTTTGTGGCAAATGTGTTGACATTTTCCTTAAAATATGATATACTAAATCACTAGATGAGTATATTAGTGTAAAAACATTCATACAGAGGGGGGAATTTAAATGAAGAAAGAAAATGTTATTGAATCTGCAAGGTTGTTATTTCATAAATATGGATTTAAAAAAGTTTCTATGGATGAAATAGCAAGAGAAGCTAATGTAACTAAAAAAACTATTTATTCTTATTTTTCTAGTAAAGAAGACTTATTAAAATATTTTATACAAGAAGAAATTGTTAATATGAAAAACATTGTAGAAGAAATAGATAATAAAAATTTAGATTTTTTTGAAACTGTAAATCAATCTATTTATAGTCTTTTAAAATATAGAAAAGATAAAGATTTTTTAAATATTATAACAAAAGAAGCAGAATGGCTTAAAAATCCTGTTATTATAAATAGTTTAGAATTAATTGATACACAGATACAAAATTATATAAAGACAAAACTAGAAAAAGCTAAAGAAAATGGTTACATTGATTATAAAAATGCAGATATTACTTCATTTTTAATATACAAAATGTATATTGCTTTAATGTTTGAATGGAATGAACACGAAAAAGAATTAGATGAACAAATGATAGCAAGTAGTATTTCTGAGATTTTAAAAAATGGTTTAAGAAAGGATGTTGATTAATTTATGAAAAAAGAAAAAATTTTAGAAGTTATAATTTTTGCGGTTGTTTTATTAATACCAATAATATACAGTTTTTTCTATCTAAAATCTTATTGGGACCCATATGGTGATTTGAAAGGATTAAAAATTGCTGTAGTTAATTTAGATGATGGCGAAAACAATGAAAATCAGGGAAATGAATTTTTAAAATCTTTGCAAGATGATGGAACTTTTGATATATGTCCTGTAACATTAGATGAGGCAAATGAAGGTATGCAAAATGGTAAATATTATGCTACTATAACTATTCCTAGTAATTTTACTAAGAGTTTAAATAGTGCTTCAACAACAGATAAACAAATATCAACTATAACATATAGTCCAAATCAAGAATCAAACTATTTATCTTCTCAAATAATTAACAGTGCGTTAAAGACTATGGAGATTAATTTACAAGCAAAGGTTAGTGGTGCAATAGTAGGAAATTTATCTGATAATTTAAAAAGTGTGCCTGACAGTTTAGAAAAGATATCTGATGCATCAGGTCAATTATTAAATGGTTCAGAGACTTTGACTAATGGAATTAAGGAAGTTAATGATGGAACTACAACTTTAAACAATAGTTATACAGAATTTAATACTGGTGTAAATTCAGCATATGAAGGAAGTAAATCTTTAGAAAGTGGTCTTAATCAAGTAAGCTCTGGTGTTGATACATTAAACACAGGTTCTGATTCATTAAATAATGCGGTTTCTCAAATAAATTCTGGAGTTAACGATTTAGCTGCAAAAGGAGCTGATGGTGTTCAAGCATTATCAAATGGTATTACAGATATAAATAATGGGGCTGGGAACTTAAATATTAAATTATCTGCATATGCAGATGGAGCAACATCTCTAGCAAATGGAACAATAGGATATATAAATGGAACAAATTATTTATTAGGAAATGTAAATAAATATATTGATTCAGTTAATGAATCAAATACTCAAATTTCCGAGTTATTAACAGAACTATCTGAATTACAGAATAGCGAAGATGCTAATGTTCAAAAATTAGCGATAAAAGCTAAAAATATTATTGAAAGTAAAGAGATAGAATCATTAACAAAAAATGGAACAGGTATAAAAACATCTGAAACTGCATTGACTAAGATGGAGCCAACTATAATGGCTGGTGCTAACCAATTAATAGGTTTAGAAGGAGCTGTAAAAGCAGGTTCAAATGAGTTATATACTGGTACTCAACTATTAGCTAAAAAGTCTGAATCATTAGGACAGATTACATCAGGAATAACAAATTTACAATCTGCATTAGCACAAGTTCAAATAGGTACTAAATCATTGCAGTCTGGTGTAAGAAGTTTAAAAAATGGAACTACTAAATTGTTAGGTGGAAGTAATAGTTTAAAAAGTGGTTTAGAGAAATTAGACAGTAGTTCTATACAAGTAAAAACAGCTTTAAATAAATTATCTGCTGGAACAGATTCATTATATTCTGGAAGCACACAATTAACAGATGGTTTACAAGAATTTAATGATGAAATAAATAAAAATATTGAAACTACTAATAATGATTTAAAAAGCCTTTCAGGTATTGAAGAGTTTGCAGAAGACCCAGTAGAATTTAAGACAGAAGAATATGGAAAAGTTAATTCTTATGGTATAGCATTTACTCCACTATTCTTATGTATTGGTTTGTGGGTAGGAGCATTAATGTGTTATGTGGTATTGTATTATGATCAAAAGCATAGATTTGGAATTTTAGACCATAATAGTGAAAAGAAGTTTTTACAGAATATAATTTATATAGCAATAGGCGCAATTCAAGGAATAATAGTTGCAGCATTGTTAAAATTAGGTTTAGGATATGAAGTTCAAAATAGTGCATTATATTATTTTGCTAGTATCTTAATAGGTATTACATTTACAAGTATCATTCAATTCCTAATTAGAAACTTTGGAGATATTGGAAAATTTTTAGCACTAATAATTCTTGTTTTACAACTAGCAGCATCTGGAGGTACATTCCCAATAGAGACAATAGATAAAGGATTTCAATCAGTAACACCTTATTTGCCAATGACATATTCAATTAAATTATTGAGAGAAATTTTAGTTCCTACTGCTACAAATTTCAAGGGTAGTTATATTATGATTTTGATGTCTATAACTATTTGTACATTAGCAATAACATATGGTGTTGATATAGTTAAAAATAAAAAATTAAAAGAAAGAGGAGCCTAGAGGTTCCTTTTCTTTAATCTTTAAATCTATTTACAATCATCGTTTGAGTTTTTAGAAGTGTCTTTTTCGCATATTTCTGGTGGTTTTTTAAAACTTAAATACCAACTCATACCATTATTATTTTGATTAATGTAATCTAAACGTTCTTGTAATTGAGGATATGTCTTTGGGGATGGTATGATTACAGGTTGACCAGGCATCCAATTAGCTGGTGTAGAACCTTTAGAATAATCTGCCATTTGCAAAGCTTGAATGATTCTTAATATTTCTGGGATAAATCGGCCAATATTTAGAGGATATACAAGTATAACTCTGACAATTCCTTTATCATCAATGATAAATACATTTCTAACAGTTTCTGTTGTACTAATTTCATTAGAAATCATGCCATATTTTCTTGATATTAAAGCATTTCTATCAGCTACTATTGGAAATGGTAAAACTATCCCTGTCATACAATAGATGTCATGCATCCATGCTAAGTGTGATGCATTGCTGTCTATACTCAATCCTAATAAACATGTATTTAGTTTTTCAAAATATGAGTGTGCATTTGCAAATGCAATCATTTCAGTGGTACATACGGGGGTAAAATCGCCTGGATGAGAGAAGAACACTAACCATTTACCTTTATAATCATCAAGTTTAACAGGTCCATATGTAGTTTCTGCTGTAAAATCTGGGGCATGTTGACCAATCTTAACATTTCCGTTCATCATTAATTCGTAATCCATATAAAACTCCTTTCATTGTATTATATTTTATATAAATTTTTTGGTTACGTTATATTCAAATTTTATTGACTTCTTGAAATTAAATTATTATAATACTAAATATTAAGTTTATTCTAGGAGGAGATATTTTAATGGATTTTTTAGAACTTGCCAAAGCAAGGTATTCATGCAGAAGTTATACAGAGCAAAAGGTTGAAAGAGACAAAATAGATAAAATATTAGAAGCGGCTAGGGTTGCTCCAACAGCTGTAAATTATCAACCACAAAGAATATTAGTAATACAAGATGAAGAGAAATTATCCCAATTAAGTGAATGTACAAAATTTGGTTGGGGAGCTAAAACAATGTTTATTATTTGTTATGACAAAAATGTTTCATGGAAGAGCAAATTCGATAATCGAGATGAAGGAGTAGTGGATGCGAGCATAGTTGCAACACATATGATGTTTGAAATACAAGATTTAGGGTTAGGTACAACATGGATAGGATATTTTGATTCTCAAAAAGTAAGAGAGATATATAAAATTCCACAAAATTATGAAATTGTTGCATTGATGCCTGTTGGATATCCTGCTAAAGATTCTAAACCAAGTGAAGCACATTATAAAAGAAATAATATAGAAAATATGGTGTTTTGGGAAGAAATAAAATAGAGATTGTTACTGATTCAATGTTATAAGATAATGATTTTGATTTTTTATAAGAGAGACTTAAATATAAGCTTTTCATTACATTCCTCGGCTTATTACGAAATTTAAGAAATTCTAATTTGCTTTATGGGTC
>ENA-ORLY01003657-ORLY01003657.1-human-gut-metagenome-genome-assembly--contig:-NODE-3657-length-12116-cov-2.947255_pt1 | contig 12116 bp, 16 predicted proteins | sample MGYA00243071_ERZ508832 | MGnify/ENA primary metagenome ERZ508832 (study PRJEB26277, sample SAMN04329777) | human gut metagenome | biome: human-associated habitat | host: Homo sapiens | place: USA...
AGTAGTCATTCTGCTAATATACCAGACCAAGTGGGTCATATTATCTTAATTAAGTCTGATTCAGCAGAATTAGAATCAATTCAAAAATATAAATTTATTGAAAATTGGAAAATTAAAGAATATTTAGACGAAAATGATTGTGAGTCAATTTCTATTGAATTATTATCAGAAGATGATATTAATGAATATTTTGATATAGACGAAACAATAGAGTTAAATTTAAAAGATTTAGATTAAAAGTATAAATTGTTAAAATAAAGATATAGTCTACTCTCATGTGAAAGCATGAGGCGAAAGCATAATAGAATAACGAACTATTATAAATGTAAGGATTTCACAGTTAGCTAAACCTCATATCAAAGGACGCGGGTTCATTGGAAGTGGAAATGAAATTATTGAAACTCAAACATACTATACACAACCTGAGAACGACTGGGTATTTGATGATACTCAAAAGTTATCATATAATAATCCAGTGTTTTTAGATCAGTGTAAGCGTAAAGGTATTAAAATTGAAGATTTAGATAAAGGTTGGGTACCTCAGCATAAGATTGGAGAAGAATCTAATGATGAAGAGTATGATGAAGATGAAGAAATTGAAGATGAATTTGATGAAGATGATGAGGAAGAAATGTTTAGTGCTCCACCTAAGAAAGAAACTATTACTAAACATAAATCAGAAAAGAAATCATCAGATGAAGATGTATCTTTTGATATAAAAGATGATGAAGAAGAAACAAAGCCTAAAGTCGCACCTAAAGTAGAAAAACCTGAAATTAGTTTAGAAGATCTTGAGGCAATGTTTGGATCTAGTGGTTCATCTGATTCTGTATCAAATTCTGGATCTGAAAATTCATCTAATGATTTAGTTTCTCCAATGGCTACACCTAATCGTGATAGGATTAATGGAGCATTAGATCAAGCTGAAGTTAAAAATTCAGTTCCTAAACTAAAATTAAATATTGATAAAACATCAGTAGATCCTTCAATTGCAAATAATCCAGCTAAACCTAAAATTAAGCTTAATATTAAACCTAAGCAATAAGTGCTATTTAATATTAATAGTAAGAAATTGAAAAATGACTTGTCTTTTATAGGCAAGTCATTTTCTTTTAGAAAGGAAATGATAAAAATGAATATATTAGAAAAACCTATTCCTACAATAGATATGCCATCTATTCAAGATTATGATATTAGGCATAGCACAGATTTAATTGTAAGTTTGTCAAAAATGGGTTTTAAATGTAAACCAATGTATTATGAACAAGGATATAAATCAGCTCTAAATGATTGTTATGTAAGACAAAGTTTAGTAGATATGTTAAATAAAGCAAGAACTTTATTACCTAAAGGATATGATTTTCTTATATATGATGGTTGGAGACCTATAGAAATTCAACAGGAATTATGGGATAAACAATACGAAATAACTAAATCATTATATCCAAATGCATCAAAAGAAGAATTAGATAAATATAATAGTTTTTATGTTAGTAAACCAAGTTATGACATAAGTAGACCATCATTACATAATACAGGTGGTGCTATTGATTTAACAATTGTTGATGAAAATAATAATCCGCTTAATATGGGAACAGAATTTGATGATTTTAATGATAAATGTTGGACAAATCATTTTGAACCAAGTTATGAAAATCATGAACATAATGAAGAAATAATGAAAAATCGTAGATTATTATATAATGTAATGATAGAAGTTGGATTTACTAATTTACCATCTGAATGGTGGCATTATGATTATGGAACTAAATTTTGGGCTTATTTTAAAAATAAAACTGCATTATATAAAGGTATAACTAATATTAATACTAATTTATAAAAGGAGAATATTTATGATTGCTTATACTTATTTAGATTTATCAAATACTATATTTAAGCATAAAGATATGTTTAAATCTGGATTAGAACAATTTATAGTTGATCTTGATATTAAAGCACTAAATAAAATTAGTAATATAAATAAAAAACTTATAAAACTTAATTCAAATAAATATGGATTAATAAATATAGAAATTTTTATTGAAGAATTTTTTAATACTAATTATAAAACTAGAATTATATGTAAATTATATTTAGATCAAGATTTAAATGAAGATGAATTATTTGATTTATTTGATTTAGATAAAACATTTACATCTGCATTATTGTATCAAATTGATATATTTATACAGGAAATAAATAAAGAACTTATACAATTAACTATTCCGTATAATATAGAACTTTCTTATATATCAGGTAATATTTATATAAAATTAGATACATTAATAGAATTAGATATAATTAGATATGAATCAATTCATATTGAAAATAATGAATTATTTGAAAATGAATTATCAATGAATAGTTCTATTAGTTAAGAGAGGAATATCTTATGAAAAATAAAATATTTAATATTTTTAGTGTAATTATAATTATTTTTAGTTTATTTAGTTTATGTAGTTTATTTATTGCATATAGATTAGGCTATTGCAATGGTTGTGATAAATACATAAATGCCTCTGAATGTAAACCTAAAAGAAAATTAAATTTTATGGGAGATTAAATATGGAAACATTATTTTCAATTACTCACGGTGATTGGTATGAAGATCAGAAAAATCAAAATATAGATAATTATGATGAATATCAAATTATATATAATCCTACAAATATGTCATTTAGATTAAAATGTATAACATTAAGATCTGAATATAGTGAAGGTGGGTATACTATAGATGAAATTATTGAACAAATTAAATATAGAATTTCTAAAAAGAATAGACAATTAATAGACTATACTTATACTGAATGGCAAATTAAAAAATATCCTAATCTAAAAGAAGCATTTTTAGAATTATCGTCATGTACTAAAAAAGATTAATCATAAAACCTATTAGATTATAATAAGTCTAATAGGTTTTTATTATTTAATGAATAAATGCAATTTTTGACCCCCTAACATGCTATATTATATATAATAATAAATACACTATTTTATAAATTTTGAACTTTTGAAAATAATTTATAAAAAACAAATTTAAAAACTATTTACAAATAAATAAAATCATGTTATAATGATCTTATCAAATATAAAGGAGAATAGAAACTATGGACCATAAGCCAACATATTTAGTTATGGTAACTGCAAATAACAATAATAAATATTATCGTATGATTCCTAAGTCTGATGGAACATTTGAAGTAGAATTTGGTCGTGTAGGAGCTAATCCACAAAAAGCGTCTTATCCTATGAAAGACTGGGAAAAGAAATATCGTGAAAAAACAAAGAAAGGTTATGTTGATCAGTCAGATTTAATGCAGGATCTTATTCAGGAAGTAAAGTCTAATGGTGAAAAAGACTATAAAGACATTGAAGTAGAATCAATTAGAAAAATTGTGGAATTTCTTCAGGATCAGGCAAATAAGACTATTCAGAAAAACTATAAGGTTGGTGCTGGTGAAGTTACTCAGGCAATGGTTGATAAAGCTCAGGATAAAATCAATGCTATTAATGAAAAACTTGATAAGTATGATGTAAATTCTTTCAATAAAGCACTTCTCGAACTTTTTGGAATTATTCCAAGAAAAATGGGAAATGTTAATGATTATCTTGCAAAATCAACTGATAAATTTTCAGAAATTATGTCTCATGAGCAGGATCTATTAGATGTAATGAAAGGTCAGGTAGTACAGATTACAGTTACATCTGATGATGAAAATGAAAATTCTACTCCAAATCAGACAATTCTTGAAGCTATGGGTCTTGAATTTAGTGAAGTTTCTGATGATGAAATTGAACATATTAAAGATCTTCTTGGTGATAGTAAGAGTAAATTTAGTAGAGCTTGGAAAGTTGTTAATAAGAAGACACAAGAAAGATTTGATAAGTTTGTTAAAGATGAAGGTATTACAGAACTTAAGGAACTTTGGCATGGTTCAAGAAATGAAAACTGGTGGTCAATTATTAACACTGGATTAGTACTTAGACCAGTAAATGCAGTAATTACTGGTAAGATGTTTGGAATTGGAACATATTTTGCTCCAAGAGCAAAGAAGAGTATTGGTTATACATCATTAAGAGGTTCTTATTGGGCATCTGGCAGTTCTAATAAAGCATATATGGCAGTAATGGAAGTTGCTTACGGAAAACCATATGATGTTTATTCATTTAACAGTAAATATTATTCTCTTAATTATAATAAACTTCAGGAATATTGTCCAGGCGCAAATTCATTACATGCTCATGCAGGTTCAATGTTACAGAATGATGAAATTGTAATTTATAAAGAAGAACAGTGTACTATTAAATATTTAGTAGAAATTACTAATTAAAGAAAAGCTATTTATTTATAATATAGTAAGAATGTGAACAATGCTTAGTGTAGATATCTACATTAAGCATTTTCTTTTAAATTTTTATATAATACACAAGCTACTATTGACTTTTTAGAGTATTTCTTAAGAATTAAACCTGAAGTAAAACCTTATATACATTTTACTGAATATTATAAAAGTTTTTAAAATTTAAAATAGAGAGGAGTTTTTATATGGCTAAAGATTTAGTTACACAAGCTAGAAAGTTAAAACAAACTCATCGTGGAGAACAGTTTAATGTAAATTATGTTCCAGTTGAGGTTATAAGAAAAATTTCTAATGACTTTATTAATCATAAAATACCAAACGTCGAAAATATTAAATCAATAAAAAAAGTTGTACAATATATGATTGCTTCAAAAATGGTTGGTTTTAATAAATTATATCAAAATTTATGTGAAGTAACTGGTCATGAATTAGATGGATTTTGTGATGATATTGAAATTTCTGATAATTGTTATGATCAATTTGATTCTGCTGTTCAAAGACATTTATATAGAGAAAATCCAAGAATATATGAATATCTTAAAACTAAACATGTACGAGTTCTTGATGGCGGTTTAGTTAAATTTGCTACATGTTATGATATTTTCTTGCCAGATTATAAATCTCTTATAGATGTTTCATCTTGGAAAGCTGAACTAGAAGTAAAAGAACTTATAGAAACTACTGATAGACACTATGTCGATTTTGCGTCTACATATAAATTACATTCAGTTGGAAGATTTGTATATTCAGATAATAAACTTAGATGTACAGGTCAAAAAGGAGATCCAGTAGATTTAGATGACGCTGATATTTATGAATGTATAGTTGACGAATCTTTTGATTTTGACAATTGGAATGAAAAAGATTTTCATATGGATGGACTTGCTGATGGTAAAGGTTCAATTAAAACATATAGAAAAATTAAAATTGATCAACTTAAACAGGGTGATGAAATTTATCTTAAAGATGGATTAGTTTATAGAGATGAAAAACAAAAATGTTATATGATTGTTGGTCCTCATAAATTTGTTCATTTAAATAAATATAATAATCTTAATACCATGTCAATTGCATATAAATTTAGTGACAAATACGGTGAACACGTAGATTTAGTTCGTTTAGATGGATTATGTTGTGATACAATTGATTTTAAAGATTGGTGTGAAGATCATGATGAAAATTCATTAGAAGATGGATATATTTATTTAATAAAAGGTAGAACTATTGTAGAAAGAACTAAAAATAATGATATTAAAATAGATTTTAAAGAAATATCAGAATTATTAGAATCAATTTAGTATAAAAAGGAGATGATTATTATGAGTAAATTAGAACAAATTATTGAACTTAAAGAAAATCATGATTATGATTCTGAAAAACTTTGTAAAATTGCAGATGAAATGGAAGAAGAACTTGGTTCTGCAGAAATGTGGAATATATTAAGACCTGGTTTTTCTAACGATGAATTAATCGAAAATCTTGAATATATTGCGAGAGAAGCAGATATTTAAACCAGAAAAATACCTATTGTAGTAATACATTAGGTATTTATTATGAAAGGAGTTTTATAATGGATTATAGACAAGAACTTGGATTAGGAACCAATCTTAAATTATATTTAGGAATGTCAGACGATGATAAATATGATGAACATCAAAAAAAGTTAGTTCAAAATGTAAAATATTGCACAGATAATCAATGGCAATGGGTAAATTCTTATTATGATGGAGATGTAGAATCTTCACATAGATTTTTTGAACATGCTAGAGAAGTATTTGATACTATTTATGAAGAATCTGGATCTGATGTATTTAGACCTGGGTATCAGCATTGGGGATCAGATGCAAAAGCATATCTTAAAGATACTAAATTTGCTGGTAAAAAATTTAAAGATATGGTAGTTCTTTATTATACAGCTAAACTTTATGAAGAAGCTGTAGATGAAATTGAATTTAATAATGAACAACAAAAGAAAGTATTAAATGAATTACAAGAAATTAAAACTGAATGCGGTATATAAAAGCTATTTAATTATATAATAATTAAAGAAAGGAGTAAATCTTATGGCTAATGCAACTGTTTTAAAAGGACCATATGGATTTTATTATCCTTATAGTGATGAAACTGGTAATCATGGTATAAAAATTTTAGATGAAGTCTATGAAAAATACTATAAACATGGATATTTAACTGATAAACATTTAGAAGCAATGATTAATGGTGCAAATATTACTTTTAACGTTCCAAATAAATCTGGTTCTGGTTTTACTGAAGTTAAAGCTAAAATTATACCATATACAAATAAACAAGGCAAAACTTGTAAAATTATTCAATTTAGTTCGAATAAATTAGATGATAATAAACTTATCATAGCAAATGCTGAAAAAATTGCATGTTCTTATTGGTCTAATGGTAGATTTAATTATATGAAACCACAAGAAGAATTAAATAAATTAGATTTAGATCAATCTTGGAGAACTTGGGCTACAAATAGTTATCTTAATGGAAAAAGATACGGTGAAATTAAAGTTTATAGACCTAGAGCTAGAAAAAATGATGATATTTTCTTATATTGTGAAGTAAATAATGATAATTGTATTTTAATTACTGAAGAACAATTTAAGTCTGCTCAAGCTTTAGATAGAACTAGAAGAGAAGAAGAATATGAAAAAGCTAGAATTGAGCAAGAAAAAATTGTAAAAGTAATGAAAGATATGAATAATTGGCTTGATTCGGTTATTGATATAATTTGGCCAGGTGGAGCATCTGTAACTAATACTCAACTTATTGATAATGCTAATCAATTAGTTTCTAATATAAATGTATCAAATATAGATGATCGTGTATTAGGATTAGTATCATCTAAAACATTTGCTGGTAATATATCATATTATATACAAGAGACCAGAAAAGACATATCAAGAATTAATTCAAATAATTATCAAGATACTGCATTTTTAGAAAATATTAAAGTTAAATTATTAAATAATATTAAAGTATTTATTAAATATCTTACAATTACTCAAGTTAGAAAAGATTTATTAGCAGAGTATAATCAATCTGGATTAGCTTCAATGACTGATTCAATTGATATTGATACTGCATTGAATTTAGGATATTTTCACACAGTTCAAAAGGTATTAGTAAAATATAAACAAGATTCACCAAAATACATTATAAATAATATGTATCTTGAAGTAATTGATGAAAAAGAACTGAAAGAAAAACTTCTTAATCTATTAAAAATTTATTATGATTTTTATGATATGCCTGAAAAAGACCGTAAGGCAATAGCTAAATATATAGCTAAACATAAACTTTCGGATTATTACGATAGAATTAGTAAATTTGATGATGTTCTTGAAACACTAATTGATGAATCAAGAGATCCAAAATTGACTAAACCTATTCTTGAATCAATTGCAGGTACATCTAGAGCAAATTGTTTAAAAGATAAAACTTTCTATTTTGAAAAGAGAGGTAGATTAAGAGATAATATTCTTTTATATAAACCAATTGAATTAGTTGATATGTTAAGATCTCATATAAAAGAATTTAATGCATCTTCTGATGTAGCTATTCTTACAAATATTGAATTAGATTCAGATGAATCATTTATTTTTCAATTTTATACTTTTGCTGGAAATAATTCTGCAGAAGGTGAATTTGATGGTAGAAGAATGTTAAATCTTACTAGAATCTTTAATAGACATCATCCAAAAGAAAAAATTGGTTTTGTTTTTGATAATAGTTCTTCTAATGAAGAATAATTTAGAAAGTATATAAAATAAACTATTTATGAAAGGAATTTATAATAATGAATATGTCAAATTTTAATGAAGTAATTACACCTTTTTTTGAAGAACTTAATATTGATCCAATAGAATTTACTTATAATGAAAAAACTAAGAAATTTATTTCTAATGAATCTTTTAGTTATAGTGACGATGACCCAGAATCATATTTTATTGTTATTAAGATGATTAATAATATTGGAAACGTGATGATAGGTACTTCTGATGGAATTAAGTTTTCAGAAAGAAAATTATTAGGACAAATCATGTATAATAATAATACATGGACTAAATTATAAAATTAAATGCCTAGTGTAGTAATTACATTAGGCATTTTTATTGAGTATGAAAAGGAGTATTTATATGAAAAAATATTATCATGCTTCATTTAATTGTTATAAAGATTCTATATTAAAAGATGGACTAAAATTACCTAATGGAAAGTCTAATTTTGGCATGTATATTGGAGAATATATATTTTTAGCAAAATATCCAGAACAAGCTGAATCTTATGCTGAATGCGTAGATGAAGATATAGTACCTGATGAAGTATATAATTCAGGAATATGTATATTTGAAATTTCATTTCCAAATTATGCGTTTGATGTATTAATTGACGATAATAATGCATGTGGAGATACTTTTATGGTATATGAACCTATTCCACCTAATTACATTAAATTATATAAATAGAAAGAAGTGATATTTATGATAACTAATAATGAATTTAAAGGATTGAGACATTATAAATTAATTGTATCTCAATCAGAAAAGAATAATATATTTGACAGATTTAGTATTATGCGAAATTTAATAAATAATGTTACTAATCGTCAATTACTTTTAGATAGTCTTGAATATGATTTAGACAAATGGAATTATTTTGTAGAAAATGTTACTGATTGCGAAATAGAATCTGAATACACTGTTTTAATTGGAAATAATAATACTAAAACTTATATTGTATTTGATGTAGATGATGATGGAAAATTTATATTTAAAGGTATTAAACGACCATTACAATATGGTGGTGGAAAGGTAATGTAAATATGAATGATTATGAAAAAATAGACACATATAAAAATTATAAATATGCAATATGGTTAAATACTAAAAAAGGTTATCGTTGTGGATATGTTCAAATACCTGAAAATCATCCATTATATGAAAAATCTTTTACAGATTTTGATTTACAATCAGTTCAAATTACATTTAGTGGACGTATTAAAAATTTATCTGGTTGGTTTATTGGATTAGATCATAATCATATTTGGGATGGAGTTGATGAAGATGCTATTAGAAAATATCATCCAAATGAAGCCGATTTATTAATACATGAAGCTCATTCATATCATGATGGTTACGGATTTGTAGCAACTTTAAATGATGTAGAACAAGAATGTCAAAACTTAATTGAAGAATTAATTTATATTTATAATAAGGAGAATTAATTATGGAAATAAACTATATAGGAGATTATAATATAGAACTTAGAGATGTTGGTTCAGATGATAATTATAATGTAGATAAAATAATAACCAATAAAAATACTTCAGAATTTTATGTATCTTGGTCAGCAACTAATGATGAATTAGATATTACTAATGAAGATGGTGATTTTTTAGGTTATTGTGATGTAAAGTTAAACGGAACAATTATTTTTACAGTTAATTCAAATTGTTTAATTGATTATATGTATCATTGTGACGAATTTAGAGATATTATGTATGATATACAAGATATAAAATTAAATGATTTTGAAATTAAAGAATATAAATCTAATATAGATAAAAATATTGCATATAATTATATTAAAAATACTGTAAATTATTATTTTTTACATAAAAATGCTAATTTTGAAATTAAATTTAGTAAAATTTAAAAAGAATTAAAGACTATTTAATTATATAATGTATGCGAAAAATAACTTATCTTTAAAAATGTAAGTTATTTTTATAAATAATGTCAAGAATAATTATGACTTTAACTATGATATGCTCAAAATATATTTAGGAGGAATATATATGATAGGTGTTATTCAATATAATAAAATATTTGAATTTAGAGATGAATATGATTTAGCACAAGCTATTGGTTGGTTTATAGATAAATATGGATGTGATACTGCAATTATAGTTGATACATCAGATAAAGTAAAAGCTATTATTAAAAATGATAATTTTATTTTTGCACCAAATATAACAGAAGATCAAAAATATTATATTTATGGTGCTGTTAAAGGAGATTTTTCTGATTTAACTAAAAATGATTATCTTCCAAATAATGTTAATTGGGAAATTGGAGGTTTACCATTTGCATATACAGTACAAAAAGTACCTAAAGATTTAGATTTATACTAAAAAATTATGTACATTTATTTAAAACTATGATATAATTATCATAATACATATATTACTGATAATTATATAAATTGCTATATTAATGCCAGCAATATATTATAGTATTGCTGGCATTTGTATATATATACTATAGAAATAATTATTGTGATATAAGATTATCACTTAAATTTGAACGAAATACTGTTGTGTAAGCAACAATGGAAGGATGATGAATATTGAAGAAAATAGGAATTGCACTTTTTTCTATTGCAATTGGAGTTTTTGGTTTTTCTTTAAAAGTAGAAGCAGCTAATATTACTCCATCAAACTTAATTGAAATTGAAGTACCTGCTACAACTACAGTAATTGCTGATAGTGATGGCACAATTAGTATTGATGAAAATAATATTGTGTATATAAAACACTCTAATGATACTATGACTTCAATATATTCTGATTTAGATGAAATTAGTGTAGAAAATGGACAAGAAGTTAAAGATGATATAAGAACAGGTGAAAGTGACGAAATTAATAAAGATGTGGCAGGAATAGATGTAAATGGTACATATAACCAAAACGATTTGAAAATGGAAGAGAACAGAGCAACTAAAGAAAAGGTAGAGATTAGTTATTTAAAAATATTAGGACTAAAAAATAAAATCATTCAAGAGAATATTAATCAAGAATTAGAAAGAGATGCATTAAATTTCTATAGAGAAAAAATTAGTGATTTAAATGAGGTAATAAACGTATCTTCAAATATGATTAATACAGCAAATTTTGCAAATGTAATTTCTTTTGAAATATCTTACGTTGCAAAAAAAGATGATAATGGAGATGGATTTTATCAGGACATTAAAGGAATAAATTATGATTTGACAACAGGCGAAGAAATAAGTATTGATAAGTTATTTACATCAGATGCACCTATAGAAGATATTTTGAGAAAGTCAGCATATTATAGCTTGATAGAAAACAATACTGAGGAAAATTTATCAGGAGATTTAGTAGTATCTGATTATGGCGATATAGAAGATGATATTGCTACATTTATTAATCAATATAAAAAAGGAAAAATAAATAAATTTTATTTTTCGCCTAAATATATCTATATTTTGTATGGAGAAAATGTAATTAAAATAGATATGAAACAATATGCTGATTATATAGCTATTTATAATAGATATTTAACAGAAGAATCTATTTTTGAAACAAATGATGTTGGACTAAAAAATTTATATACGTTATCAGAAAGATATACAATTGATTATAGATATACGATTTATGAAAAAGGTAGCAATTATTTAATAGATATTAATATAGACAATATAGATTTAGATGAAACAGCATTTAGTAAAAAAGTATTACAGATCAAAATAAAAGAATTAGATGATGAAATAAAGAAAATGAAATCAATAGCTAGTAGGGACACAAATAATTTTTATATAATAAATTATTATATGAATATTAATACAACAGTCGAGAGCTCAACGCAACAAAACTTAACTTATTGCGAAAAGACTGGTAACTCATATGAGATGACAATTCATGATTTTGAAGAAAATATTGAGCCAATCATAATTGAAAACAACAGAAGTGATCCAGGTGGAGCCCTTCCAGAA
>ENA-ORLY01003658-ORLY01003658.1-human-gut-metagenome-genome-assembly--contig:-NODE-3658-length-12113-cov-4.400133_pt1 | contig 12113 bp, 8 predicted proteins | sample MGYA00243071_ERZ508832 | MGnify/ENA primary metagenome ERZ508832 (study PRJEB26277, sample SAMN04329777) | human gut metagenome | biome: human-associated habitat | host: Homo sapiens | place: USA...
GATTAAGCTGAACTATCGTATGCACGACAAATCTTTGATTATTGATGAGAAAATATATCTGCTTGGCGGACGCAACAGTAACGATATTTTCCTGGGAGATCAGACTGAGGACATTAATGTGGACCGGGATATTCTGGTGTATGATACTTCTGAAGGAAAGGGCGAGTCCTTGCTGCAGCTTGAGGACTATTTTCACAAAATCTGGAATGAGGGCTGTGTAAGCATAAGAACAAGAAAACAGTCCTCGAAATATACAGATCAATACCAGAACATGGAAGAGCTGTATACTTCTCTACTGGAAAAATATAATGATATAGAAACCTATAGCACATGGGAGAAGGATACGGAAGAGGCCAATAAAATTACCCTGATTCATAACGGAACCCAGGCGGGGCGAAAAACTCCTCAGGTTCTTCAGGCAATTCAGTATCTGTCTGAAAATGCAGACCATGTGATTATACAAACTCCATATGTAATCTGTAACGGCTATATGTATACTGCTTTGCACAAGATAGCAGATCATGCCAAGCTGCAGATCATACTTAATGCAGTGGAAAAAGGTTCAAATCCATGGGGCTGTACAGATTATCTCAATCAAAAGAAAAAAATCCTGAAAACCGGAGCAGATGTTTATGAGCTGATGAACGATTATCCGGTTCATACAAAGACAGTGCTGATTGATAATCGTCTGTCTGTGGTAGGGTCATACAATCTGGATATGCGAAGCACTTATTTGGACACGGAGCTGATGCTGGTAATTGACAGCAAGAGACTGAATCAGCAGATTCGCACAACTGAAAACGATTATATGGAAAAGAGCAAAGAAATCTTGGCAAATGGACAGGAAACAGAAGGGGCAAAGTATGAGAAAAAGATACTGACCTGGCAGAAGAAATTATTCTATGGAGCGCTGAGGATTATTATTCGTCCGCTTCGTCAGCTGCTGTAGCACCCTTGTCCAGGCAAAAACTTTCGCAAAGAAAGAAGGTGAAAATTTAAATAAATAGCAAATTAGGAATTGATTTTTTGTCCAAAAGCAGTTAGAATGACTTTTGGAAAGAAAATAAATTTCTTTCATAAAAAATATGAAAACAAAGGCAGGTGAACAGAATGGATAGTTGCGATTCTCATGGGCGAAGTAGTTGCATAGGATGGAAAAACGAAATGGCAGATGAGCACCGCGCACATTCTGTTCTTCTTTAATTTCTATAAATTATCGAATTCCATTTCTTTTTTTGATCCTATGAATTCCAAGCGTAATTGCGGCACGTTGAAGGCAGTACAGTGACATTCTTTGGTGACATGAATTAGTCTGCTCTTTTTTCGTGCGTGTATTTGTGTGCTTTCCGGGCGAAAAATATTTTGCCTGGATGACTTCATATGCCCTGTGAGGGATCCAATATTCCCTTAATGAGCAGGCAGTGTAAGCTGTTTATACTGTAATAATGCTCTCCCGCGGATTTTTTATATCCGTATAAAAAACATAAGACAGATCCATAATATTGAGAATCTGATTTATGAGAGATTGGAGAAAGCAGGATGGAAAAAAGAGTGCAGGATTACACCCAGGACATTCTGGCTGTAATCAGAAGTAATACCTCTCCGGCTGCCATGAGCAGCAAGCTGGAGGACTTTCATGCCAATGACCTTGCAGATGCAATGCCAAGGCTGACTGTACAGGAGCGTTACAAATTATATCGTATCCTGGATATTAATATGTTGTCCGATATTTTTGAATACACAGATTCGGACAATGCTGCAGAATATGTGAAAGAGATGGATGTGAAAAAAGGAGCAGCCATTCTTTCACGGATGGAGACCGATGCCCTTGTGGAGGTTCTCCAGAAAATTGACAAAGCGAAGAAAAAAATCCTGGTGGAGCTGATGGATGACGATGTCCGTCATGATATTGAGATGATCGCATCCTTTGATGAGGATGAAATCGGAAGCCGCATGACTACCAATTGTATTATTATCCGTGAGAATCTGACTGTAAAACAGGCTATGAACAGTCTGGTAGAGCAGGCTGCCAAAAATGATAATATTTCCACTATTTTTGTGGTGACAGAGTCTCAGAAGTTTTATGGAGCCATTGACCTGAAGGACCTGATCATTGCCCGTCAGGACAAGTCACTGGAAGATTTGGTAGCTACTTCTTATCCGTACGTATATGCAGAAGAAGATATTGATGATTGTATTGAAGAACTGAAGGCGTATTCCGAAGACTCCATTCCTGTCCTGGATAATGACAATCGTCTTCTTGGTGTTATCACCTCATCTAATATCATTGACCTGGTTGATGATGAGATGGGAGAAGATTACGCCATGCTGGCAGGTCTTACTGCAGAGGAGGATTTGAAGGAGCCGCTGAAAGAGAGTATGAAGAAGCGTATGCCGTGGCTGATCGTTCTTCTTGGTCTTGGAATGGTAGTATCCTCTGTGGTTGGTGTGTTTGAAAACGTAGTAACACAGCTTCCGATCATTATGGCATTCCAGTCACTGATTCTGGATATGGCAGGTAACGTAGGTACCCAGTCTCTGGCGGTTACCATTCGCGTGCTGATGGATGAGTCTCTTACAGGAAAGCAGAAGCTGGAGCTTGTATTTAAAGAAATGCGAATCGGTCTTTGCAATGGTGCACTTCTTGGTATTTTGTCCTTTGCGTTGATCGGACTTTATATTTACTTCTTCAAGGGAAAAACATTGGTATTTGCATATGCAGTATCCGGCTGCATCGGAGTAGCCCTTCTTCTGGCTATGCTGATCTCAAGTGCAGTGGGAACCTGTATTCCGCTGTTCTTCAAGAAAGTGGGCGTGGACCCTGCAGTTGCTTCTGGTCCATTGATCACCACTGTCAACGACCTTGTGGCTGTTGTGACATATTACGGACTTGGCTGGGTGTTCCTGATCGGAGTGCTGCATTTGGCAGGCTAAGAGAAAATAATAAAAGAGGAGCAGGCAGGAAAGCCCTTCGTGAAAAGAAACGAAAATGGAATTGTTTCTTTTCACGAAGGGCTTTTGGTTTTGGAAAATAGGATTAAGGAGGAGTTTCTTATAGAAGAAATGTTTTGCAAAATTTATCAACAGAATTCAATACGTTAATTTGACAAAATACAAGGAAGTTAGTAAAATGGATGTAACTTCCAGAATCCAGGCGGCAGTGGGCTGGCGGGTAATTTCTGGTATATGGTTGGAGGCAGAAAATCTTTTGCATCTGACATCATTAATAGAAAAAGCGAGGTTGGATTGAAATGAATACATGGGAAGCAAATATTCGCAAAGTAGTACCGTACACCCCGGGAGAGCAGCCAAATGAACCGGATATGATCAAGCTGAACACCAACGAGAATCCATATCCACCAGCTCCGGGGGTAACAAAGGCCCTTAAGGAGATTCACACAGACACTCTCCGTCTTTACCCGGATCCGACAGCAGGTGATCTGGTACATGCAATTGCACAGAATTATGGACTGAAGGATGAGCAGTTATTTGTAGGCGTTGGCTCAGATGATGTGCTGGCCATGAGCTTTCTTACCTTTTTCAATTCAGAGAAGCCTGTTCTTTTCCCGGATATCACTTATTCCTTCTATGATGTGTGGGCAGACCTGTTTCGCATTCCGTATGAGTGCAAGGCTCTGGATGAGAATTTTTGCATCCGCAAAGAGGATTATTTCGGGGAAAACGGCGGAATTATTTTCCCAAATCCAAATGCGCCTACAGGGGTGGAGCTTCCCCTCTCTGATATAGAAGAAATCCTGCAGCACAACCAGGATGTGATCGTGATCGTGGATGAGGCATATGTAGACTTCGGCGCCAGATCAGCGCTGGAGCTCATCGACAAATATGAGAATCTGCTGGTAGTACAGACCTTCTCCAAGTCCCGCTCCATGGCTGGAATGCGAATCGGTTTCGCGTGCGGAAATGCGCAGCTGATCAAATATCTCAATGATGTGAAATATTCCTTTAACTCTTACACCATGGATCGCACCACTTTAGCCACAGGCGTGGCTGCCATTGAAGATCAGGCATATTTCCAGGAGACTTGCGCTAAGATCATTGCCACCAGAGAGTGGACCAAGAAAGAACTGGCAGCGCTGGGATTTTCCTTCACGGATTCCAAAACGAACTTTATTTTCGCTTCCCACGAAAGCTGCCCGGCAAGTGAACTGTTCGGGGCTCTTCGCCAGGAGCACATTTATGCAAGATATTTCCCGAAGCCAAGAATTGACAATCACTTAAGAATTACTGTGGGAACACAGGAAGAGATGGAGAAGCTGATTGAATTTTTGAAAAAATACCTGAAAAAATGAGAAAGAAAAATGGAATGAAAAAAAGTGTATTATGTCTGATCCTGACGGCGTCCATGGCAATGTCGGGAATTCCCGTTGCAGCGGAAGGGTTCTCAGATGGAGAGGCAGCATGGGCAAGTGAGAACGCACAGGAAGGGAACTCCTGGGAAGAAAATGAGATAACGAATTCCTCTGTTGAAACAACCGAAACAGGTGAAGATAGTTCTTCATCCGCCGAGGATTTGGGAAATGAAGCAGATGAGAAACCTGAAAGTGATGCAGCACAGCAGTCTTCCGATCAGGCAGCATTTTCTGATGGAAAAACGGAGGTACTGGACGGCTTTGGAAGCCTGGATACAGACACCGGCTTTTTAGACAGTGAGACTGCAGAGGAAGAAACCGGGACAGATGGGGAAGAAGAGGGGACGCTTACGGCAGAAGAAATCGAAGCCCAGCTTGCGCCTATCCGGGAGCTTGCGCCCATCAGCTATGTAGATCCACCGGAAGGGGATGACAGTGACACTGCCAGCGTAGGCGGAGCAAGAGCCACTTCCTATCCGGCGAAATATGACCCGAGAGGAAGCCTGGCCCTTCCTGTCCGTAACCAGAAGCCATCCAACATGTGCTGGTCATACACTCTGGCAGCCAACCTGGAAATCTCTTTCCTGCGGGCTGGAGCAGGATTGTTTGATCTTTCCGAGGAGCATCTTGCCTATTTCTTTGCCAACAGACAGAACGATCCTCTTGGAAATACCCCGAATGACAGGAACAAAGTTCTGCATTTCTACCGGGATGGCGGCAACCAGACGTTAGCAGCAATTTTCCTTAGCTCCTGGAGCGGTATGGCACTGGAATCCCAGGTGCCTTATGAGACAAATGCGGACCACACCCTGGATTCCGATGCGGTTCCATCTTCCGGTATGGCATACAAAACCACTGCATACCTGGAAAATGCCGCATTTTCCTCCTACTCTGTGGCAAAGATCAAAAACCTGATTTCGGAATACGGATCTGTTTCCATGTCCATTGGCATGTATGACAGCTGCTACAACCCGAAGACGTATGCGTACAGCTATTCTGGAAATGCAGGCGTGAACCATGCGGTAACCCTGGTGGGCTGGGATGATAACTTTGCAAAGGAGAATTTTAATTCCAGCTGCAATGTGACTTCAGACGGAGCCTGGATTGTGCGGAACAGTTGGGGAGAGCAATGGGGCGATAAGGGATATTTCTATATTTCTTACGAAAATAAATGCAATTATAATATCGTAGCAGCAGAAGCAGTCACAAATCCAAAATACAGAAACAATTATTTTTATGACGGTTCCTGCGCTTTGAGCAAACTGAAGCTTTACCCGTCAGGAAGTGGCGGCATTTCCTCTGTTTCCAATGTTTTTCAGGCAAAGGCAGGAAAAGGCAAAGGGGAAGCTCTGGGAGAAGTGGTTCTGTCTACTTATACAGATGGCGGCTCCTACAGCATTCAGGTCTACACCAATCTGAAGGATCAGAGCAACCCGGTAAGCGGAACGCCTGCGTACAGTACGCCAGTGACTTTTTATCAGGAGCATGCGGGGATTTCGACGGTGCAGGTTCCGGAAGTGAATCTGATCAGCGGAACTTTGTATTCCGTAGTGGTTACCAACATTGGTTCCGGTGCTGTGGAATACCTGTGCGAAACCAACAATTCCTATAGCTGGGTGGAATTTGCTGCAGACCTGAAAGCAAATCAGAGCTTCTGTTATCATGAAGACAATGGCTGGAGTGATTTTTCCAAGACCAGTCCCAGTGCCTGCGCAAGAATCAAGGCTCATACCAGAACGCTGGACAGTGCTGTCGCAGTAGGAAAGCCTGCTTCGTTTGCGGCGAAAGCAAAGGCATATAATCAAATTGCCCTGACCTGGGAAAAGGTTTCCGGTGTTTCCGGCTATCAGGTATACCGAAAGGAAGAGGGCGGAAGCTACAGGAGAGTGAAGACTGTATCCTGGAAGGAAAGTTCTTGGACGGATACAAAGGTGAATCCGGGAATTACCTGTACCTATCGGATCCGGGCTTACAGCGTGGTGTCTGGGACTGCTAAATATTCTGCCTACAGTTCTGCTGTATCTGTGAAAACAGCGTTATCCAGACCCTCTGTTTCCGTGAAGGTTTCTTCTGATCTTTCCAACACGGTAAGCTGGAAGAAGATTGCAGGAGCTTCCGGCTACCTGGTTTACCGGAAAACAGCTTCTGGAAAATGGACGAGAATTGCCACTATTACGAAGTCCTCCACAATCACATATCAGGATAAAAAGATCAGTGCCAATACAGTGTATGAATACACGGTGCGAGCCTATCGGAATGTGAATGGCAAAAGGGTGACAAGCAGTTACAGGTCCAGCGGAAAATACAAATCCGCACCGGCCAGACAAACCATCACTTCCATTTCCAATGCAAAGAAAGGTTTGCTTCTGAAATGGAAAGCACAGAAAAAATGTGATGGGTATTATATTTATCGAAAAGTGGGAAACGGCAGCTATAAGCTGGCAGCAACCATCAAAAAAGGAAGAACTGCATCCTGGACGGATACCAAGGTGACAAAAGGCAGGAAATACCAATATTATATATGCGCCTATGTGAAAGAATCAAAAGGCGTGGTGAAGAGCAAATACAAAGTTTCTTTCCAGGTTCGCAGAACGAGGTAGAAGGAAGCTCCTTACAGGAGCTTCCTTTTTAACATACGGCTTTAGCCTGTTCAAAATGTCTACGCATCGTGTATTATGCAGGATAAACTTAGCGTAAAAGAATATTAGGACCCTTTTAAGGGTTAAGGCGAAGTAGTACAAATGCCCTTTTAAGGGCGGCGACGAGTCAAGAGCAATGTGGCTGGAGCAAAGCGAAAGCCAGCGCCTTGAGACGCTGGCCTAGCATTAAAGGCTTATAGCCGTCCTACGAGCCACCCGTTTCACGGGTGGGGGCGACTTTTCGGATGCCGGTGTCGATGACGTCAGATATGTGTCGACAAATAAGTCTTGCAATCAAAAAGTTCTGGTGTGTATAATATAGGGCAAAGGCATTCATTTGCAATTGATATGGACAGAGTGCCGATAATGTGCTATGATAAGCAATATTAGATTAAATATTCATTTTTTTGTTCAACATAAAATTTCTGTCCTATCAGACATTTGTATCCCGTAGAAGATGAAATGTAATTTAGAATGATAATGAGTCGAAGAGGTAGATGGTTGATGAGAGAAAAATACGAATCGTTACCCCTGGTGGAGCTGAAAGCGCTTGCGAAAGCCAGAGGACTGAAGGGCATTTCTACTATGAGAAAGCCTGAATTAATTGAGCGTATGCTGGAAGAAGACAAAAAAGAAGCTGCTGAGAAAGAAGCAGCGAAGCCGGAAGAGGTGAAAAAAGAAGCTTCCGATATGGTACAGGACGCTCCTGCAGGTACACCTGTAAGAAGAGAGCCGGAAGCAGCCCCTGTGAAAAAGGAAGAGCCCGCAAGAACCCGGACCATTGTAAGAAGAAATCCGGAATTTCGCGGCAGCTATGCAGCAAGAGGTGAGAATACAGGACGTCAGAATGGCTACAGCAACGCCAGACAGGACAGCCCTGCAAGGCAGGAGCCGGTCATTCGCCCTGTAGAAGTTGTTCCTCCTGCAGAGACCAAAAGTGAGGAACCAGAGCAGATTCGCGAGAATGCCGAAGGACATGCTGAGCATGTAAGCAATACTTATCACGTTCCTGCAGAGACCGTCCAGCTGGACAGCGGTGAGCGTGCCAACGGTATTCTGGAAGTTATGCCGGATGGCTTCGGCTTCATCAGAAGCGAGAACTATCTTCCAGGTGAGAATGACATTTATGTTTCCCCGTCCCAGATCCGGAGATTTAATCTGAAGACCGGAGATATTATCCAGGGAAATATCAGGATCAAGACCCAGGGTGAGAAATTCAGTGCCCTTTTGTATGTGACATCCATCAATGGTTTCCATCCAAGCGAAGGTCAGAAGAGATACAATTTCGAGAACATGACCCCCATTTTCCCGGATGAGCGTCTGATCATGGAACGTCCTGGCGGAACCACAGCCATGCGTATTGTAGATCTGATCAGTCCTATCGGAAAGGGACAGCGAGGCATGATCGTTTCCCCGCCTAAGGCAGGTAAGACCACCCTTCTCAAAGACATTGCCAAGTCCATTTTGAAGAATAACAAGGACATGCATCTGATCATTCTTCTCATTGACGAGCGTCCAGAGGAGGTTACTGATATCAAGGAAGCAATACAGGGACCGAATGTAGAGGTTATCTATTCTACATTTGATGAGCTTCCGGAGCATCATAAGCGTGTATCTGAGATGGTTGTGGAGCGTGCACGCCGCCTTGTAGAACATAAGCAGGATGTTGTGATCCTTCTGGATTCCATCACCAGACTGGCAAGAGCCTATAACCTGGTCGTTCCTCCAAGCGGAAGAACTCTTTCCGGAGGTCTTGACCCGGGAGCACTTCATATGCCGAAGCGTTTCTTCGGTGCAGCCCGCAACATGCGTGAGGGAGGAAGCCTTACCATTCTTGCTACTGCACTGGTTGACACCGGAAGCAAGATGGATGATGTGATCTACGAGGAATTCAAGGGAACCGGCAATATGGAGCTTGTTCTTGACCGCAAGCTTCAGGAAAAGCGTGTATTCCCGGCAATCGACATCCAGAAATCCGGAACCAGACGTGAGGACCTTCTTCTGAGCAAAGATGAGCAGGAAGCTGTGTACATTATGCGAAAAGCCCTTAACGGAATGAAGTCTGAGGATGCGGTAGAACAGATCCTGAACATGTTTGCCCGTACTCGAAACAACGCAGAATTTGTGCAAACTGTAAAAAAACAGAAATTTTTATAAATAACTTGCATTTCTCATAACAGCATGCTATAATCAGTAGGCTGTGTAAAGTGTGAATTCGTCAGATTCAACGCAAATAAAATAGAATAAATATAGAGAGGTGAAAATCATGAGAGAAGGAATCCATCCGAATTACTATCAGGCAACTGTAACCTGCAACTGCGGTAATACTTTTGTAACAGGTTCTACCAAGCAGGACATCCACGTAGAAATCTGCTCCAAATGTCATCCGTTCTATACAGGACAGCAGAAAGCTACTCAGGCTCGCGGACGTATCAATAAGTTCAATGAGAAATACGGCCTGAATAAATAATTTGAATATTACTGAATGAGAAGGTTGAGGTTGGGAAATCTCAACCTTTCTTTGTTACTGCCGATTTACTATGAAAGTCCCAGACGGCAGCCAAGAATGAGCCATGCTTCGCATGAGCGAATTCTTGGATATCGGATGGGCTAGACCGTATGAGCTAGACCGTATGAGTAAGTAGGGCGATAGCCCGGATTACTCATACGGTCGGCAGCTGTGGGAGCGCCGATAGGCGCGGAACAGCTGACTTTCATTATGGTGATGTCGCCGGCAGGCGACATGTCCGATTTACAGGAGGATAAAATGAAACCATCAAATATCGGTGGACAGGCTGTTATGGAAGGAATTATGATGCGTCATAAGGACAAGTACTCCATTGCAGTCCGCCGTCCTGACAATGAAATTGAGCTGAAAGTAGAAGACTACAAATGTATTTTCGGCAAGGCCAAGATCTGGAGAAAGCCCATTATCCGCGGAATGGTAAGCTTTGTGGATTCCCTGGTAACAGGTACCAAGTGCCTGATGTACTCCGCAGAGATCGCAGGAGATGAGGAAGACGAGGAGGAAGCTAAGAAAAATGCCTCCCTCTCCGCTGAAGAATTAGAAGCCAAGAAGAAAAAAGAGGACAAGGCATTCAAGGCACTGCTGTATGTGACCGTTGCCATTTCCATTGTCATTTCCATTGCGGCATTTATGCTGCTTCCCTATGTGCTGGCAAGCCTTTGCCGCAAGGTTGGGGCATCTGAAGTTATCGTTACCATTGTAGAAGCTTTTGTGAAGCTGGCACTGTTTATGGGATACATGCTTCTGATCTCCAGAATGAAGGATATTCAGAGAACCTTCATGTATCATGGCGCAGAGCACAAATGCATCAACTGCGTGGAGAACGGCAAGCCCCTTACCGTAGAGAATGTGCTGGAGAGCTCCAGATTTCACAGACGCTGCGGTACCAGCTTCCTTTTCCTGGTTATGCTGGTAAGTATTTTCCTGCACTTTATCTTCGTGCTGGTGCCATCCTACTGGCTGCGCCTTTTCGGACGTCTGCTCATGGTGCCCATCGTATCCGGAATCTCCTTTGAGATCATCCAGTGGGCTGGAAGAACGGACAGCAAGTTTGCCCTTATGATGAGCAAGCCGGGAATGGCAATGCAGAAATTTACCACCAAGGAGCCTACAGCTGATATGGCAGAGGTTGCCATCAAGGCAGTAGAAGCCGTGTTTGACTGGAGAGCATACTTAAAAGAAGAATTTGGTCTGGACATTCCATATGAGAATGAGAATCCAGAAGGGGAGAGTCAGGAGCATGCATCTGAAGCAGGTGCTGCCAAATGACATCCCTGGAAGCATTATTAAAAGAAGGAACGAAAGTTCTGGAAGAAAAGAAAATCCAGGAAGCCAGGTTAGACGCTTGGCTTCTTTTGGAGTATGTGACAGGCGTAAGCCGCGCTCTTTATTTTGCTGACCCGAAGAAAGCGGTAGAAGAAGAGAAGGCGGAAGAGTACAGAAAGCTGATCGTCTTAAGAGCCGGTCACATTCCTTTGCAGCACATCACCCATCAGGCGTATTTCATGGGCTTTGAATTTTATGTGGATGAGAATGTGCTGGTTCCAAGACAGGACACAGAGACGCTGGTGGAGAAAGCACTGGAGATTCTGGAGAATCAGGAGAAACCGCGGATCCTTGACATGTGCACCGGATCAGGCTGTATTTTATTAAGTCTTCTTGCCATGAAAGAGGGGGCATCCGGAACAGGCGCTGACGTTTCCCCTCTCGCCCTTAAGGTGGCGAAACAGAACGCAAAAGGGCTGAATGTGGCAGATCGGGCGGAATTTGTGGAAAGTGACTTGTTTTTATCACCTTTTTTTGCAGAAACTACTGGTAAAGCACTGCCAGTATATGATATTCTTATTTCGAATCCCCCTTATATCAGAAGTGCAGTGATCGAGGACCTTATGGAAGAAGTGAAGGGACACGATCCCAGAATTGCGCTGGACGGCCATGAGGATGGATTGTATTTTTACCGGAGGATCGTATCGGAGGGTAGTGCCTATGTGAAAGAAAATGGCTGGATGCTGTTTGAAATCGGATACGACCAGGGGGAGGATGTGTCGAAGTTGCTTGAGAAAGCCGGTTTTCGCCAGGTGCAGGTGATCCAGGATCTGGCAGGACTGGACCGGGTAGTGATCGGACAGAAACCCCATAGATAAAAGAAAGAAATAACAGGAGGAAAACCATGTTTGACAAGTTGGATGATTTGCTCATACGTTTCGAGGAAGTTCTGAACGAGCTTGGTGAGCCGGATGTAACAGCGAACCCGGATCGTTTCCAGAAGCTGATGAAAGAACAGAGCGACCTGCAGCCAATTGTGGATACCTATAAGGAATATAAGAAAAATAAAGAAACCATTCAGGACAGTCTTTCCATGCTGGAAGAGGAGAAGGATGAGGATATGAGAGAAATGCTCAAGGAAGAGCTTTCCGATGCCAAGAAGCGCGTGGAAGAGCTGGAGCAGGAACTGAAGATCCTGTTACTGCCCAAGGATCCTAATGATGACAAGAATGTAATCGTGGAGATCCGTGCCGGTGCCGGCGGCGATGAGGCTGCACTGTTTGCAGCGGAGATCTATCGTATGTATGTGCA
>ENA-ORLY01003663-ORLY01003663.1-human-gut-metagenome-genome-assembly--contig:-NODE-3663-length-12108-cov-9.045798_pt1 | contig 12108 bp, 7 predicted proteins | sample MGYA00243071_ERZ508832 | MGnify/ENA primary metagenome ERZ508832 (study PRJEB26277, sample SAMN04329777) | human gut metagenome | biome: human-associated habitat | host: Homo sapiens | place: USA...
GCGATGCAGAAGCCCATGTTGGCCGGGTTGCCGAGCGCCGTCAGCACAAGTGCCGCGATGCCGATGACAACGCCGGTCAGAATGACGAACAGATTCTCTTTTTTCATGTTCTCTTTCCTCCGATATTGTCGAATTGATTTCGATTGCTTTCGATATTCTGGAACGAGAATATCGAAAACGCAGCGAATACGGGCATTTCAGCCCGTATTCGTTATCTGTTATCAAGAATAACACGACTTTCCCCATCTGTCAATCCGTATTTCGTCCGATGATGTCGAAAAAATGAATATTCAAATGAGGGAATCGGGAAGGTCGGAGCCCTGTTCGAGATCGTCGGCCAGGAAGCGGCGGCGGATCTCGTTGATGACGTGCTTTTTATCGCCGCTCCAGCCGGGCGCGAGCAGGTCGCGTTTGGCCCCGTCGCCGGTCAGCCGGTGGATGACCATCTCCCGCGGCAGCACACGCAGACATGCCTCCAGCAGCGTGATATACGCGTCCAGCGACAGCGTCTCAAATTCGCCCGCCGCGTAGTCCGCGGCCAGATCCGTCCCGGCCAGAACATGCAGCAGGTGCAGCTTGATGCCCTCGGCGCCGCTGCGGCCGATATAGCGGGCCGTCTCCACCATCATCTCCGGCGTCTCGCCGGGCAGGCCCAGGATCTGGTGCGTGATGACGCTGATGCCGCGCGCGTGCAGCGCCCGCACCGCCTCGTCATAGACGGAAAGGGGATAGCCGCGGCGGATATAGGCGGCCGTCGATGCATGGATGGTTTGCAGCCCGAGCTCGACCCAGACGGGCTTTTCCGCCCGGAGCTCAGCCAGCAGCGATAAGATCTCCGGCGGCAGACAGTCCGGCCGCGTGGCGATGGAGAGCGCGCAGACCTCCGGCTGTCGGATCGCGGCCGCAAACAGCGGCCGCAGGACCTCCGCCGGGGCATAGGTATTGGTAAAGTCCTGAAAATAGGCGATATAGCGTGCGTCCGGCCCGGCCTTGGCGGCGACCAGACGCTTGGCCTGCGCCAGCTGCTCCGGGATAGAGAGGGAAGCGGACGCGGCAAATTCTCCGCTGCCGCTGCAGAAGATGCATCCGCGCGTGCCAATCGTCCCGTCTCGGTTCGGGCAGGTGCAGCCGGCGGAGAGCGCCAGCTTATAGACCTTGCAGCCAAAGGTCTCACGCAGATAGGCGTTCAGACTGCGATAATACATGGAGCCTCCTGTCAGTTCCCATAATTTATGCGCACCACGATCCGCGGTGCGCATAAAACTCAGGCTTTGGGTTGGTCAAGCGTTTCGTCCTGCATCACAGCTTCAAACTGTGCGCGGCTCATGTTCTCGTTCTCCATCAGGAAGCCGGCAATCTTATCGAGCCGTTCGGCATGATCGCGCAGGATCTGCTCGCAGCGCTGATAAGCCTCGCGCATGATCTTCTGGACCTGCGCGTCGATCTGCCCGGCGGTCTGCTCGGAATAGGGTTTGGTCTTCTCATAGTCGCGCCCGATAAAGACCTCCTGCCCGCCCGCGTAGCTGACGGGGCCGATGCTGTCGGACATGCCGTATTTTGCGACCATATCGCGGGCGATGCCGGTGGCGCGCTGCAGATCGTTCGACGCGCCGGTGGAAATATCGCAGAGCTTCTGCGCCTCTGCCACGCGGCCGCCGAGGAAGGAGACGATGGTCTCAAACATCTCGTTGCGCGAGGAATAGGAGCGGTCGTCCTGCGGCAGGCTGATGGTCATGCCGCCGGCCTGGGCGCGGGGGATGATGGTGATGAGGTGGACAGGATCCTGCGAGTCGAGGCAGTACATGCAGATCGCGTGTCCGGCCTCGTGGACGGCGGTGAGCATCTTTTCCGCGTGGCTGACCATGCGGCTCTTCTTTTCGGGGCCTGCAATGACCTTGATCATCGATGTCTCCAGATCCTGCTCGCTGATCGCGGCCTTGCCGCGCCGCGCGGCGAGGAGCGCGCCCTCGTTCAGAAGGTTGGCCAGATCCGCGCCGGTGAAACCGGCGGTCGCCTTGGCGACGGCTGGGAGATCGACATTGTCCGCCAGCGGCTTTTTCCGTGCATGGACCTGCAGGATCGCAAGCCGTCCGCGCCAGTCAGGTGCGCCGACGTAGATCTGCCGGTCGAAGCGGCCCGGGCGGAGCAGGGCGGGATCGAGAATGTCCTTGCGGTTGGTCGCGGCGATGACGATGACGCCCTCGTTGGCCGAGAAACCGTCCATCTCGACGAGCAGCTGGTTGAGCGTCTGTTCGCGCTCGTCGTGTCCGCCGCCGAGGCCAGCGCCGCGCTGACGGCCGACCGCATCGATCTCATCGATGAAGACGATGGCCGGGGCCACCCGCTTGGCCTGCTCAAAGAGGTCGCGGACACGGCTCGCGCCGACGCCGACATAGAGTTCGACGAAGTCGGAGCCGGAAATGGATAAGAATGCGACGTTCGCCTCTCCGGCGACCGCACGGGCCAGCAGCGTCTTGCCTGTGCCCGGCGGGCCGACGAGCAGCACACCCTTCGGGATCTTCGCGCCGAGCTGCTTGAAGCGGTCCGGATCACGGAGGAACTCCACGATCTCCGAGAGCTCTTCCTTTTCCTCGTCCGCACCGGCGACGTCCTGGAAGGTCACGGACTCGCCGGACGGGACGCCGAAGCGCGCGTTGGCACGCGTAAACTGCGCCATGGCGTTTGGGCCGCTGCCGGAGCGGTTCATCAGGATGAACCACACGAACAGAAGCGCGATGCCGACGAGCAGATACGGCAGCGCCGTCTTCCAGATGGAATTGGCGGCGGGCAGATAGTTGTAGGACTTGAGAACACCTGCGGCGCTCTGCGCAGCAATGGTCTCGTCCAGGTCCTTGTGGAAGGTCTCGATGTCGCCGATCTTCGCCGTTGCGGTGCCGGCCTGCTCTGCGTCGCTTCCGTAGAGCGTCAGCGTCAGCGTATCGCCCTGCAGAACGAACGACTCGACCCGTTCGTTTTCAAACAGGTCGAGCACGTCAGAATATGCAAGCCTGCTGCCGTTTTGCGTAAGCAGGGACGAAGAGAGCACCACAAGCACCAGCGCCAGGACCGCAACGAGCAGAATGGTCTGCAGGGTTTTGGGCTGTTGGTTCACGGAGGTTCTCCTTTATGTGGAATAGACCGTCTTCAGCGGTCCTGATAGACAGAGGGCTTCAGCACGCCGACGAACGGCAGGTTGCGGTAGTAATCCTCATAGTCCAGACCGAAGCCGACGACGAACGCGGGCGGGACGGTGAAGCAGGTGTAGTCCGGCTTCAGCTCGACCTTGCGGCCGGTGGGCTTGTCGAGCAGCGTGCAGATCTTGATGGACGCGGGCTTGCGCTCATGGAACATCTCACAGATCATCTTGAGCGTGCTGCCGGAATCAATGATATCCTCCAGAATGAGCACATGGCGGCCCTCGATATCATGGTCGATATCCTTGCGGAACGTCAGCTTGCCGGTGGATTCCGTGCCGCCCTCAAAGGATGTGATGCACATGAAATCCTCCTGCACGGGAATGCTGATGGCATTCGCCATTTCCGCGAAAAACGGAACGACGCCCTTGAGAACGCCGACCAGGATCGGGCACTTGCCGCGATAGTCGTCTGCGATCTGTGCGCCGACTTCCTTGATCCGCGCGTGGATCTCTTCTTCGGAGACCAGTACGCGCTCAATGTCCTGCAGCATGTCAGACTTGTTAATCATACATCTAATCCTCTTTCTCTGTTTCTTCGATTGTGATGATGACCGCGCGTTCGCCCGGAGCCGCGGCGCGGCCCAGATCGACGCCGATCCCATAAACGCCCAGAACACCGGATGCGTCAGCGGCCACCGGTACGAGCGCACGTCGTGCTGCGGGGACCTTGAGGTCGATCAGCAGCTTTTTGAGCGTTTTCGTGCCGCCTGCCGTGTGCATGACGTCATGCGCCTGACGCGGACGGATCGTGATCCGGGGAGTTTGCTCTATGGTATCATATTTGACTGCAAAAGTGGAGAGGGTTTTTGCTTTTTCCTGAAAATTTTCTTCGATCCGGCACTCGACGCGCAGCCCGAGCGCCGGGATCAGCGCTGTCTCGCCCGGCGAAAGTGTCACGGGTGAAAAGGAAGCGGCAGGGGAGCGGTCCGTCAGGTACAGCCGGTCGTATTCCAGCCGCGCGGCAAAGCCGCCCGGCAGCGAGACGGAAGCGGAGGGGCACGAAGCGAACAGCAGCCGGTCGACCGCGTCGATATGCCGCTGCGTCAGCTTGGGCGCATGGATCGATCCGAGCAGCAGCCGGACTGCGCGGGTGCGCACGGCCTCCGGCCAAGCGGAAAGTGCACTGCGGCTGACGCCATTTGGCAGTTGGGCGGCCTGAAGCGCCTCGCGCGCCCGCGCATCAAGAAACGCGTTGTCCGCGCGGAGCAGCGCGCAGGTCCGGAAGACGGTCTGTGCGACGGCGGGGTTTTCCTCCCGCAGAAGCGGGATCACGCGCTGGCGCAGCCGGTTGCGCCGGGCGTCCGGCAGGAGATTGGTGCTGTCGGTCACATAAGAAAAGCCGTGCTCAGCAAGACACGCCTCGATCTGCGCCCGCGTGCAGACCAGCATCGGCCGGATGAGTCGTCCGCGCTTCGTCGGAATGCCGGTCAGCCCGGCAAGGCCGGTCCCGCGCGTGAGGTTCAGGAGCACGGTCTCGAGATTGTCGTCCTGCGTGTGCGCTGTGGCGACAAGGCCGGGGAGTGTGTCAAAGAACGCGTAGCGGAGCTTGCGCGCAGCCTCTTCCAGAGATTCATGCGTCTGCGCCGCCCGCGCCTGCACGTCGCCGCCGCCCGTGTGCAGCGGCACGCCGAGCAAGGCGCACAGCTGCCGGACAAAGGTCTCGTCGCGGTCGGATTCCGCGCCGCGCAGGTGATGGTTGAAGTGCGCGGCCTCTACCCGGATGCCGAGCGTGTCCTGCAGTGACAGCAGCACATGCAGCATGCACACAGAATCCGCGCCGCCCGACACTGCGCATACGACCGTATCGCCGGGCTCCGTCATCCGCTGCGCCTGCATCCAGGCGAGGACCTCAGCCCTCATGCTTCCACTCCAGATCGGAGAAGGTGAAGAACTGCGGCCGCCACTGCAGCTTGACCGTGCCGGTCTCGCCGTGGCGGTTTTTGGCGATGATGCACTCGGCGATATTCTTGTCCTGCGTGTTGGGGTTATAATATTCGTCACGGTAGAGGAACAGGACGGAGTCGGCGTCCTGCTCGATGGCGCCGGATTCACGAAGGTCCGAGAGCATCGGGCGCTTGTCGGTTCTCGATTCATTGGCACGCGAAAGCTGGCTCAGGCAGATGACCGGCACGTTCAGCTCCTTGGCCATGATCTTGAGCGCGCGAGAGATATCGCTGACGATCGTCACGCGGTTATCGCCGGATTTGCCGGGAGCCGCGGCGGTCATGAGCTGCAGATAGTCGATCAGGACCAGCCCGAGGTTATCGAGCCGGCGGCACTTGGCATTGATCTCCGCGACGGTGATGGCGGGGTTGTCGTCCACGCGGATATCCGTCTGGCTGAGCGCAGAGGAGGCGATGGAGAGCTTGCTCCAGTCGTCGTCTTCCAGATGGCCTGTGGTGAGCTTCTGGTTTTCCACGAAGCTTTCCGTGGACAAAAGACGCATGACCAGCTGCTCCCGCGACATTTCGAGCGAAAAGAAAGCGACGGTCTTCTCATACGTCTTCGCAACGTTCAGGCAGATGTTGAGCGCGATCGCCGTTTTGCCCATGCCGGGGCGGGCCGCGATCAGGATCAGGTCGGTCTTGTTGAGGCCGTTGATCTTGCGGTCAAGGTCGTGCAGGCCCGTGGACAGGCCCGGGATCTCGCTGCCGGAGGCAGCCAGCTCTTCCAGCCGGTCATAGACGTTGATCATGACCTTGCCGATGTGCTGCAGACTGTCGCCGGTGTTGCCGCGGCGCAGGGAATAGATCTTCTTTTCCGAGACCTCCAGCATCTCCTGCGCCGTGCCGACGCCCTCGTAGACCATATCCGTGATCTCCGACGAAGCGGCGGCCAGCGCGCGCAGCAGCGACTTGTCATGCACGATCGTGCAGTATTGCTTGACGTTGGCGGCGGTCGGCGTGATCTTCAGCAGCTGGGCGAGATAGTCGTAGCTGCGTTCCTCGTCGTACACGCCGCGCTCTTTCATTTTATTGAGGACGGTAACGGGGTCGATCTTCTCCGAGAAGTTGAACATCGTATAGATGGTCTCGTAGATCTCGCGGTTCTGCCGCAGGTAAAAATCCTCCGGCTGCAGCATACCGACGACGTCCGGTACGCAGCGCTCGTCGATGAGCATGGAGCCGAGCACAGACTGCTCCGCTTCCAGCGCCTGTGGCGTCTGCCGGGCAAGCAATTCCTCATCCATACGGTTCACATCCTTCCAGGAGCTTCAGAATATCAGGGCCTGATCAGCCTTCCTTGACCTCGACCTTGAGGTCGGCGTTGATCTCATAGCCGAGCTTGCACTTGACCGTGTACACGCCGACGGCCTTGATCGGCTCGTCGAGCACGATCTTGCGCTTGTCGAGCTTGATATCGGCCTGCTTTGCCAGCGCATCGGCAACTTCGGTGTTCGTGACAGAGCCGAACAGACGGCCCGCGCCGCCGCCCTTGGCGGTGACGACGACAGTCATGTCCTTCATCCGGTTGCGGATCTCGAGCGCTTCGGCGCGCTCCTTGGCCTGACGCTCCTGCGCGGCCTTGTCGTTCATTTTCATGGTGTTCACGTTATCGGCGGTCGCTTCCTGCGCGAGCTTGCGCGGCAGCAGGAAATTGCGGGCATAGCCGTCAGAGACCTCGATCATCTGGCCGCGTTTGCCCTGACCTCTTATATCCTGTGTCAAAATAACCTTCATGGTGGTGACTCCTTTCAGAGAGATATTTTTGAAAATCGTGTTTTATGCGTAAAAAGCGTCAATCGCGCCGACAAGGTCCTGCAGGACCTGCCGCAGCGGTTTGCCCTTGATCTGCGCGCCGGCGGTCGCGCCGTTGCCGCCGCCGCCGAGCTTTTCGAGCACCACCTGCACGTTGCACGAGCCGATGGAGCGGGCGCTGATGATGACCTGTTCGCCGTCGGGGAAGAGGACGAACGAAGCGGTGATGCCGGAGATATTGATGAGCTCATCAGCCGCCTGCGCGGCGATGGTGCGGGTGATAGTCTCGTCCAGACAGGCGATGGCGAGCTCGCCGCGGTAGAGCCGGGCGGCCTGCACGACGCGGTAGCGGGTGAGCGTATCGTCCAGATCCGTCTGGAACAGCTTCTTGACCTCGACCGGGTCGGCGCCCGCCTTGCGCAGATAGGCCGCGGACTCAAACGTGCGTGAGCCGGTGCGGACGGAGAAATTTTTCGTATCCAGCACGATACCGGCCAGCAGCGCCTGCGCCTCGAGCGGACGGACGTCGCGCTGGCTGACGGCGTACTGCAGAAGCTCCGTTACAAGCTCCGACGCGGAGGATGCATACGGCTCGTGCAGATTGAGGACCGGCTGCTCGATATAATCCGCCGCCCGGCGGTGGTGGTCGATGACCGCGACGCGGGAAATGGACTCGAGCAGCGGGCGGCACTCGACCTGCTCCGGCCGGTTGGTGTCGACGACGATGAGCAGGCTCCGGTTGTCCGCCTCGACCAGGGCATCCTGTCCGGAGATGAACAGATCCTCGCAGCCGGGCGCGGCCTTGAGCTCAGCGATCAGGCTCTGGCAGGCGTTTTTCTGCAGGTCGATCACGATCCGGGCCGGGCGCTCCTTCACCCGGCACAGGCACAGAAGACCCACGGCCGAGCCGAGTGCGTCCAGATCCGCCATCCGGTGCCCCATGATATATACTGTGCTCGACTGCCCGATGAGCTCGGACAGCGACCCCGCCATCACGCGGGATTTGACGCGCGTATGCCGCTCCGCTTCCTTGGTGCGGCCGCCGTAGAAGGTGAAGTTGAACCGGTCCTTGATGACGGCCTGGTCGCCGCCGCGGGAAAGGGACATCTCGATGGCGAGGGACGCAAAGCGGTAATTCTCCGCGAAGCTTCCGCCGTCCTTGCCGATGCCGAGCGAGATCGTCGCAGACATGCCGCCGGAGGTCGTGACGTGGCGCACATCCTCCAGGATGCTGAACCGGCCGTCCTGCAGGCGGGCAAGATCCTTGCTCTCGAAGATCAGCAGATACCGGTTGCGTTCGATCTTGCGGCACAGCGCCTCCAGTCCCGCCGTCCAGTTGGCCACGACGTCGTTGAGCTGCGCGTCGAGCGTGGAGATGGCAGAGTCGGAGAGGTTGGCAGTCAGCTCGTCGTAGTTATCGATCAGGATGATTGAGACGATCGGCCGCGTGCGGAGGAATTCGTCGCGGACGTTGAACATCTCGGTCATGTCGGCAAAATAGATGGTCGCCAGCTGCACAGTCGTCGCGTCGTCTTCGGATTTGACGTAGTTGCCATAGATGCGGTAGCGGCGGCCGCCGATGATCTGGTCGCCCGGCAGCTCGGAGCGGCCCTCGCGCAGCCAGCTGGTGGAGAAGCCGGGGATGACTGCGTCGAGCGTCTGATAGCAGGCAGTATCGGAAAGGCCGGTGATGGTAAAGAAGCTGGGGTTGCCCCAGATGATCTCATTTTCCGGCAGCCGGATGACCGCCATCGGGAACGCGGAGCCCGCGTGGACGGAAATGCCGACGGAATCCGTCGCCGTCTGCACGTAGCTCATCAGCTGCCGCTTGCGCCGGGAAAGCCTTGCGCGGCTGATGATAAACATGATGAGCGTGACGAACAGCGCGCCGCCCGCAAGGATATACTGCCCGACCGCGGCGGCCGCGGCGGTAAACAGCAGCATGGCCGCAAAGTACCAGCCCGTATTCGGATAAAGCAGACGTCCGACCGGCTTTTTCATAGACCGCCGCCTCCTGTCTTTGTATAATCAAGTTTACTATATCAAATTTTGCCGAAGGAATCAATTATAATCTATCATTCATTTGCTTAATTCATTTATGATATGGATAAAAGAACAAAAAAAGGTGTACTTTCCACGGAAAGTGTGTTATACTATATACCAGTTATGACCTTCCATGGCTTTTTGATTGGGATCGTGCGCCGCGCAGGCGCATCAAATAGATCAACTGCATACGGTATGGAGCGCAGGCGGCATTGGCGATGGGCAGAGCGAGACGGGGCACTGTCCGGCCAGCTGCATGGGCATGCGTTCCTGCGTCCTTTTTGCATTTGTTCCGCGCGGAGGATCCTCCGCGCATCCGCATCCATACTTAATATTATTTTAGGAAAGAGTGAAATCATTTGGCAGAAAAATTAAAGATCATTCCCCTTGGCGGTCTCAACGAGATCGGCAAGAATATGACCGTACTTGAATACGGCAAGGATATCATCATCGTCGACTGCGGTCTTGGCTTCCCGGATGAGGAAATGTACGGCGTCGACCTGGTCATTGCCGACATGACGTATCTGGTCAAAAACAAAGACAAGATCCGCGGCATGTTCCTGACCCACGGGCATGAGGACCATATCGGCGGCATCCCGTACGCCATGGAGCAGTTCAACTGCCCCATCCACGCCACGCGCCTGACCGCCGGCATCGTCCAGCTGAAGCTCGAGGAGCATCAGCTGCAAAATACCGTCCACCTATTTACCCATGAAGCAGGGGAGAAGGTCAAGGCCGGCTGCTTCACCGTGGAGTTCATCCACGTGAACCATTCCATCGCCGACGCCGTTGCGTTCGCCATCAAAACGCCGGTCGGCACCATTGTCATGACGGGCGACTTCAAGATCGACGCTACCGCGGAAGACGGCATGATCGACCTGGCCCGCTTCGGCGCGCTCGGCAAAGAAGGCGTGCTGGCGCTGCTGTGCGACTCGACGAACGTCGAGCGGCAGGGCTATACGCCGTCGGAAAAGACCGTCGCGGCCAATTTTGAGCGCCAGTTCTCCGGCTGCAACAAGCGCATCATCGTCACGACCTTCGCCTCGAACGCTTTCCGGCTGCAGAGCCTGATCGCCACGGCGAAGAAATTCGGCCGCAAGGTCGCCGTGACCGGCCGCAGCATGGAAAACATCCTGAAGGTCTCCACGGAGCTCGGCTATCTGAAGATCCCGGCAGGCACGCTCGTCGACATCACGCAGATCAAGCAGATCCCCAACAACAAGCTCGTCATCGTCTCGACCGGCTCGCAGGGCGAAAATATGTCTGCCCTCTACCGCATGGCCTTCTCCGGCCACCGGCAGGTGGAGATCACGGCCTCTGACCGCGTCATCATCTCCGCCTCCGCGATCCCCGGCAACGAAAAATCCATCGGCAAGATCATCAATGAGCTCTACCGCAAGGGCGCGGAGGTCATCTATGACAAGCTCGAGGGCCTGCATGTCTCCGGCCACGCCTGCCAGGAGGAGCTGAAGATCATCCATGGGCTTCTGAAGCCCCGCTTCTTCATCCCCGTCCACGGCGAGCAGCGCCATCTGCAGGCGCATTCCCGTCTGGCCCAGTCGATGGGCATGGATCCCAAGAACATCTTCATTTCCGACATCGGCAAGGTGCTCGAGCTCACCAAGACCACCTGCAAGTGGGGCGGCACCGTCCCGTCCGGCAAGATCCTGGTCGACGGCACCGGCGTCGGCGACGTCGGCAGCGTCGTGCTGCGTGACCGCAAGCATCTGGCGCAGGACGGCATGCTGGTCGTGGTCGTCAACATCTCGAGCGAGGACGGCAGCGTCATCAGCGGGCCGGATATCATCACGCGCGGCTTCGTCTATGTCAAGGAATCGGAAAATCTGATGGAAGAGCTGCGCGTCATCGCCGCACACGCCATTGACCGCTGCAGCCAGAACGGCCGCAGCGACTGGAGCGTACTGAAGGCCAACATCAAGAACGATCTGTCCGGCTACCTGTTCAAAACGACCAAGCGCAACCCGATGATCCTGCCCGTCATCATGGAGATCTGAGCCGAACGGCAGAAAGATACGGGCAAGTGTCAAGAAAAAACAGAAAAAATGTCAAATTGGCCTTGTCAAAACAGGCAGGATGGGGTTATAATAACACAGTTGCGCCGATGCGCAGCAATGTTACCAGATAAATGAGGATGAGCGATAGAATGGCTAATACGAAGAATCCGAAGCCCTCGACCGAGGATGCAATGGCTGCGGTATCCGCATTGATCGCAAGAGCAAAGCGGGACGGGAGCATTCAGGCGACGGAACTGACCACAGAGCTGGAAAAGCTGGATCTGCCGGTCGAGAAAATCGAGCATATTTACGATACCTTTGACGCCATGGGCATCCAGATCGTGAGCCCGGAGCTGGAGCTGGACGTGTCCGACGATCTCGGCATGGACATGGACGAGGTCCCCGACGGCGACGACGAGGAGCTCGTTGACCCGCTGGAGCTTGCCGCGGAATACAATCTGGATGATCCGGTGCGCATGTATCTCAAGGAGATCGGCCAGGTCAAGCTGCTGACTGCCGACGAGGAGATTGAGCTGGCCAAGCGCGTCTCCGAGGGCGACAAGGCCGCCAAGGACCGTCTGACGGAGGCCAACCTGCGTCTGGTCGTATCCATCGCCAAGAAATATTCCGGCCGCGGCCTGCACATTCTGGATCTTATTCAGGAGGGCAATACCGGTCTCATCCGCGCCGTCGACAAGTTCGACTATACAAAGGGAAACAAATTCTCTACATATGCAACCTGGTGGATTCGGCAGGCCATTACCCGCGCGATCGCCGATCAGGCGCGTACCATCCGCGTCCCTGTGCATATGGTCGAGGTCATCAACAAGGCGACCCGCTGCAACCGCAAGCTCGTGCAGGAGCTGGGCCGCGAGCCGACGCTCGAGGAGATCGCCGCTGAGCTGAATCTGCCCATCGAGAAGATCATCGAGGCCAATCGCACCGCCGCCGACACCCTGTCTCTGGACATGCCGGTCGGCGACGAGGAGGATACGACCATCGGCTCCTTCGTCGAGGACGACAATACCCCCGGCCCCGTCGACGCCACGTCCAACGCGATGCTCTCCGAAGCGCTGACCGAGATCCTCGGCACGCTGACCGAGCGTGAGGCAGACGTGCTGCGCATGCGCTTTGGCATGTATGACGGCCGGACGCA
>ENA-ORLY01003667-ORLY01003667.1-human-gut-metagenome-genome-assembly--contig:-NODE-3667-length-12093-cov-4.828562_pt1 | contig 12093 bp, 9 predicted proteins | sample MGYA00243071_ERZ508832 | MGnify/ENA primary metagenome ERZ508832 (study PRJEB26277, sample SAMN04329777) | human gut metagenome | biome: human-associated habitat | host: Homo sapiens | place: USA...
GGCCGCAGCGGCAGCCGTGGTCCCCGCGGCTCCAGCGTGCCGGAGCGCACCTATGCACCCCGTGACGCGGAGAGTGCCGCCCCTGTGGCACCCAAGCGCACCGAGCGCGTGGATGATTTTGCCGATCTGAGCTTCGGCAAGATCGAGCTGTAATTTGGATCTTGAGAGCCCCTTTCCCGGCCGGGAAAGGGGCTCTTTTGGATGCTTGGGAAACTTGTCTAAATTTGCGGGAGATTTTTCTCCAGGTTGTCCATTGTAAAGAGTCAGACTAAAGCTTTATACTAGGAGCACGGAGCGCTTTGGAAATTTGAGCCCCAAAGCAGAAAAGAGAGGATATTATGCAAGAGAATAAGATTTCCCGCCGCAATTTCCTGCGCGTGGCCGGTGCATCGGCTACGGCTGCTGCCGTGAGCGGTCTGGCCCCCTCGGCTGCTGCCTGTGACATCAAAAACCTGTGGAGCATGGACCTGCAGATCCTTGCTACCAGCGATACCCACGGCAAGTTTGACCCCTGGGATTACGCCGCCAACAAGGAAGACGCTTCCGGCAGCGTGGCCCAGCAGGCCACTGCGATCCGGGAAGCCCGCACCAAGACCACGCTGGTGGTGGACGCGGGCGATACCATCCAGGCAAACTCGGCAGAACTATTCCTCAATGACGATGTCCACCCGATGATCGCGGCCCAGAACGCCATCGGCTACGATGTCTATGTCACCGGCAACCATGAGTACAACTATGGCATGGCCACGCTGGAAAAAGTGCTCTCCCAGCAGAAAGCCAAGGTGCTGACGGGCAACGTCTACAGCCCGGAGGGCAAGCCTCTGGCCGACGGATACACCATCATCCACAAGGGCGGTGTCAAGATCGGCGTCATCGGCATGGTCACCCCCAACATCACCCGCTGGGACGCCAAGAACCTTGAGGGCTGGACCGTCACCAACCCTGTGGACGAGAGCCGGAAGATCATCGACCAGATCAAGGGCCAGGTGGATGTCATCGTTGGCGTTATGCACATGGACGTGGAGAACGAGTATGGTGTTTATGGCTCCGGTGTTACCGACCTGGCCAATGCCTGCCCGGAGTTCGATGTTATCGTGGCAGCCCACGGCCACAAGAGCATCCCCAACCAGATGATCAACAACGTGCTGGTGGTGGAGAACAAGAACGCGGGCGCTACCGTGTCTGAGATCCACCTCTACCTGCAGCGCGGCCTGGACGGCAAGTGGAAAGTGAAGAACCGCACCTCCGAGAACCTGCTGATCAAGGATTACGCGCCGGACCCCGAGCTTACCGCTCTGCTGGCCGAGTACGACGCCCGCGCCAAGGAAGACGCCGTGACGCCCATCGGTGAGCTGCGCGGCGGCGACCTGGCCCCGGCCAATGAGATCGACTGCCTGCCGCAGGCCATGGTCCAGGATACCGCTCTGCTGGACTTCATCAACGAAGTGCAGATGTACTATACCGGTGCACAGGTCTCTGCAACGGCTCTGACCTCCATGACCTCCCAGATGAAAGAGGGCACCATCCGCAAGTGCGATATGGCCAGCATCTACACCTATCAGAACACCCTGTACAAGTTGCAGATGAACGGCCTGCAGCTGCGCAAGTTCATGGAGTGGTCGGCTGCGTTCTTCAAGACCTGGGAGCCGCAGGATGTCACCATCGCCTTTGATTCCTCCGTCCGCTACTACCTGTACGATGCCTTTGCAGGCGTCAAGTATGATCTGGATATCTCCAAGGAGCCGGGCAACCGCATCCGGAACCTGACCTGGATGAACGGCAAGGCCGTGCAGGATACCGATAGCTTTGTGGTGGCCGTGAACAACTACCGCGCTACCACCCAGCTGCTGGCCTATGCGGATATCTTCGCCGAGGGCGATGAGCTGCCCAAGCTGCTGGAGATCGACGTCCGTGGCGATGTGGGCGGTGTCCGCGAGCTGCTGGGCGAGTACATCCGCACCGTCAAGGGCGGCGCCATCGAGCCCCATGTGGACAATAACTGGAAGATCGTGGGCAACAACTGGAAAGCTGCCGACCACGAAAAGGCTGTCCGCTTGCTGCGTGAGGGCAAGCTGGCACTCAATGAGAACGCCGACAGCCGCACCCTGCCCGGCAAGGCCATCACCACGGCAGACATTGCCGCGTTCTGATGCCTGGTTCCCCGGCAATTGACCCCTTAAAATAAGCGAAAGGACGTGCAGCTATGATGGCTGCACGTCTTTTTTGTGCAAAGAGGACTAAAAACCTTAGCTGATATTCGCCATAATGTGGAAATTTTGGTGGGGGGGGGGGTAAACTTGCGCAAAATCATATCTTTTTGAAACGAAATATTGTATAATAGAGTTAAATATGGATAAGTCCGATGCAAAACAGCAGGCTTGGCCGGAGAGGAGATCCCGATGCTGGAAAAACTGAAAAAGCTGCTGTTGTATGCCGGGGCAGAGCCAGAAGATTTTGCACGCTGTCAGATGGATGTGCAGATCGCCAACCGACGTCGGCTGACCGCGTTTCTGGGCACGGCTTGTGCCTTTTTTGTGGCGCTGACCCTTGGTTCCTGCATGGTGCCGCTGCTGTATGACCATATCCCGGTTTTTGCAGCGGCCCTCATTGTCAGCCTGGGACTGCTGGCCGTGGAGCAGATGCTCCCGCAAAAGCTGGGTCTGTTTTTAAACTGGGAGATCTACGCCTTTGGAGCCATGGTCTATGGCCTGGGGATTTTCCTGGGCACGGTGCAGACCCCGGATCAGCGCGCTACCGCGTTTTTTGCGTTTCTGCTCTGTGTGCCGATGTTGTTTATGATGCGGCCCATCCTGCACATTGCCAATGTGCTGCTGTTCGACGGCATTTTCCTGGTCTGCGTCACCCGCTTCAAGGACTGGCGGGTCATCCCCATGGATGTCTGCAACGCGTTGGTGTTCGGGGCCATCTCCTGCATTGTGTCCACCTTTGTCATGAGCATGATGTACGGCAACTTTATCACCAGCAGCAAGCTGACTACCGTGGCGGAAAGCGACCTCAACACCCGGCTGCACAACCGCAATGCCTACGAGAACCGCCTGCGGGATTACCCGCTCCGGTGCAACAACAGCCTCACCTGTGTTTACATCGACGTCAACGGCCTCCATGAGCTGAACAACACCTACGGCCACGAGGAGGGAGACAAGATGCTCCGCACCGTGGCCTGCATCCTGCGGGAGATCTTTGGGGAAGAGGACAGCTACCGCATTGGCGGAGATGAGTTTGTGGCCTTTGCGCTGGACAGCACCGGCACGGAGCTGAACGAAAACATGGAGCAGTTTGTCCGGCAGGTGGAGGAGGCAGGCTATTCCGTGGCCGTGGGCAATGCCTCCCACAGCGCGGGCGGCATTGACATTGACGCTCTCGTCAAAAAGGCGGAGCAGCGGATGTATCTGGACAAAAGCAGACATTACGAACAGCTGCGGCGCGACACCGAAGAATGAGCACAGCGCAGGGAAAACTCCCACAGGCGCTGTGCTTTTTTGCGCCCTTATATTTCTTTTTCCGGTGGTTCGTGGTACAATATACTGTAATTGAAATTTTGGAGCGGGAGGGAACCTCATGCAGAATACGACCATTGCCGCCATTGCCACGGCACCGGGGGCGGGCGGCATCGCGGTGGTGCGGCTGTCCGGGCCGGAAAGCTATGCCGTGGCCGCGCGGGTGTTCCACCCGGCCAACCCGAACAAGAACGTGGAGGAGGCCAAAGGCTACACTGCCCTGTTTGGCTCCTTTGTGGAAGGGGACGACGCCTTTGACGAGGGTGTGGCCCTGTTTTTCCGGGAACCCCACAGCTACACCGGGGAGGACGTGGTGGAGCTTTCCTGCCACGGCGGCAGTGCGGTGGCCCGGCGGCTGGTGGAAGCCTGCATCGCGGCAGGGGCTGTCCCGGCAGCTCCCGGCGAGTATACCCGCCGCGCGTTCCTCAACGGCAAAATGAGCCTGACCCAGGCGGAAGCCGTCATGGACATGATTTCGGCAGACGGCAAACAGGGAGCGGCGCTGGCCAACGCGTCCCTCTCCGGCGCGCTGGCGAAAAAGATCGGCGCCGAAAAAGAGGCCCTGACCGGCCTGCAGGCCCATCTGGCTGCCTGGGTGGATTTCCCGGAAGAGGATGTCCCCGAGCTGGACGACGCCCACCTGCACACGGTGCTGGGGCAGGTACAGCAGGAGCTGAACGGCCTGATAAAAAACTATGACGCCGGGGCCGTGCTCCGGGAGGGCGTGGACTGTGCCATTGTGGGGCGGCCCAATGCGGGCAAATCCACGCTGCTCAACCTGCTGGCCGGGTTTGACCGGGCCATTGTCACCCCGGTGGCGGGCACGACCCGCGACGTGGTGGAGCAGGCCGTGCAGCTGGGGGATATCCGGCTCAACCTGTTTGACACCGCAGGCCTGCGCCAGACCGATGACGCCATTGAGGCCGAGGGCATCCGCCGCAGCTGGAAGAAGCTGGACGAGGCCGGGCTGATCCTGGCCGTCTTTGATGGCTCGGAACCTCTGACCCGGGAAGACCTGGCCCTGGCCCGGCGCTGTGCGGGCCGCCCGGCCATTGCCCTCGTCAACAAGGAGGACAAGCCGACCCGGTTTGACGCGGAAATCATCGCGGGCGATTTTGCCATGGTGATTCCGGTCTGCTGCCAGGAAGAGGGGAGCCGGAAAGTCATCGCGGCGGCAGTGGCTCGCCTGCTGGGCACCAACCAGATCGACCCGCACGCCGCCAGCCTTTCCGGCCAGCGGCAGTTGGCCGCCGCCACCCGTGCCCGGGACGCCGTGGCCGGGGCGCTGGACGCCCTGGAGGAAGGTTTCGGGCTGGATGCCGTTTCCGTCTGTGTGGACGACGCGCTGGATGCCCTCTGTGAGCTGACCGGTGAAAATGCATCGGAAGCGGTCATCAACGAAGTATTTGAACGTTTTTGTGTGGGAAAGTAGAACCTCTCAGCCGTTTTCAGCGGCAGCTCCCCTGACAGGGGAGCCTTTGGCAAAGAGGGGAAGTTTATTGGTTTTAAGGGAAAGTTTCAAATGAACCATTTAGGAGATTATGACGTCATCGTCATTGGTGCGGGCCATGCAGGCATTGAGGCAGCCCACGCCGCCGCCACGCTGGGGGCAAAGACGGCAGTCTTTACCATGAGTCTGGATGCCATCGGCAATATGCCCTGCAACCCCAGCATCGGTGGAACTGCAAAAGGTACGTTGGTGCGTGAATTGGACGCTCTTGGCGGTGTGATGGGCCTGGCGGCGGATGCTACTTATCTGCAGAGCCGGATGCTGAACAAGGGCAAGGGCCCTGCCGTCCACGCCCTGCGCGTCCAGACCGACCGCAAGCGCTACCACGAATATATGAAGCACGCGCTGGAGCTGACGCCCGGCCTTGCCATCCATCAGGCGGAAGTCGTTTCCATTGAGGTGGAGCAGGGGAGAGTCAAGGGCGTGGTGACCCAGCTCAACGGGGAATATGGGGCCAAGTGTGTTGTCATTGCCACGGGCACCAACCTGGGCGGCAAAATTTTTGTCGGGGATGCGTGGTATGCGTCCGGCCCGGACGGAATGCATGCGGCCAACGCGCTGACGGAGAGCCTGAAAGCGGCGGGCCTGCCCTTGCGGCGGTTCAAGACCGGCACCCCGGCCCGTGTCCACCGGCGGAGCATTGATTTCTCCCAGCTGGAGTGCCAGCCCGGCGACCCGGACAGCGAGCTGCAGCCGTTCAGTTTCCTGACAGACACGCCCATGCACAATAAAGTGGAGTGCTGGATCGCCTACACCAACCCCACCACCCACAAGATCATTCTGGATAACATCCAGCGCAGCCCCCTTTACGGCGGTATGATCGAGGGCGTCGGCCCCCGGTACTGCCCCTCCATTGAGGATAAGGTGGTGCGGTTTGCGGGCAAGGAGCGCCACCCCATCTTTGTGGAGCCCTGCGGGGAGAACACCGAGGAAATGTATTTGCAGGGCGCTTCCAGCAGCCTGCCGGAAGATGTGCAGAACGCGTTTTACCGCAGCATCAAGGGCTTTGAGCATATTGAGATCATGCGCCCGGCCTACGCCATCGAGTACGACTGTGTAGACCCCACCAGCCTGGAAGCCACACTGGAAAGCAAGCATGTCCGGGGCCTGTACGGTGCCGGGCAGTTCAACGGCACCTCCGGCTACGAGGAAGCAGCCGCGCTGGGCCTGCTGGCAGGCCTGAACGCCGCCCGTAACGCCCTGGGGAAGGAACAGCTCATCCTGCCCCGGCACACCAGCTACCTCGGCACGCTGGTGGATGATCTGGTCACCAAGGGCGTTATGGACCCCTACCGGATGATGACCAGCCGGAGCGAGTACCGCCTGACCCTGCGGCAGGACAACGCTGACCAGCGCCTGACCCCCATCGGCCGGGAATACGGCCTGGTGCAGGATGACCGCTGGGCAAAGTACCAGCACACCCAGAGCATTCTGGAAGCCGAGCGCCGCCGCCTGCATGAGACGCACCTCCGCACGGCAGAGCTCCGGGCCGCTATGGAGGAAGCCGGGCTTGCCCCGGCCGCCGAGGGCGGCATTGCCGAAGAGCTGCTCCGCCGCCCGGAAATTTCGTACCCGCTGGTGGCAAAGCTCATCGGCTGGGGAGAGGGGATCACCCCCATGCTGGCCGAGCGGCTGGAAACGGAGATCAAATACGCGGGTTATATCGCACGGCAGGACCGGATGATCCGGGACGTGGCGCGGCACGAGAAGACGCTCATCCCGGAGGATTTCTGCTACGAGAATCTGACGGGCCTGACGCTGGAAGCCCGCGAAAAGCTTTCCCGCATCCGCCCCAAGAATCTGGGGCAGGCGGGGCGCATCCCGGGCGTGTCGCCCTCGGATGTGGCACAACTGAGCATTGCATTGGCGGCGCGCCCTCTCAGTCGCTGACACGCCAGCTCCCCCAGAGGGGGAACCAAGACTTGCTGAAAAGAGGGAGGAACCATGGAACAACTGGTACTGTATGAGGGCCGCCCCGCGGACTGCACCGGACGGTTGGAAAAAGAAGTCCGCACCTATGATTTTCTGGACAAGCTGGGCATCCATTACTGGCGCACCGACCATGCATGGATGAAAGCCGATACCATGGAGGATTGCCATGTCATTGATGCCTGCCTGAACGCGACGGTCTGCAAAAACTTATTCCTCTGCAACCGCCAGAAGACGAACTTCTATCTGCTGATGATGCCGGGAAACAAGCCGTTCAAGACGAAAGAGCTCTCTCATCAGCTGGGCATCGCGCGGCTGAGCTTTGCGTCCCCGGAGGATATGGAGCAGTATCTGGACTGCACGCCGGGCTCTTCCTCCATCATGGGACTGATGAACGACCCGGAGAGCCATGTGCAGCTGCTGCTGGACAAGGATGTGAAAGCAGGGGAGTTCATCGGGTGCCACCCCTGCATCAATACGTCCTCGCTGAAACTGTACACGAAAGATATTTTTGAAAAGTTTCTGCCTGCGGTACATCACGAGCCGATTTTGGTGGAATTGACGGGAGAATAAAGTTATGATCGACAAAGCGAGACTGGAACAGAAATGTTCCATGTGGAACATCGCCCTGACAGGCACCCAGCTGGACCAGCTGGACGCCTTTGCGCGGATCCTGGTGGACTACAACCAGAAAGTCAACCTGACTGCCATCACCGACCCGGAGGGCATTGAGGATAAGCATTTCCTTGACAGCCTGCTCTTTGCCTCCCAGCCGGAAGTGGCAGGGAAGATGGTGGATGTGGGTGCCGGTGCCGGTTTCCCCGGCATTGTGACAAAAATCTACAAGCCGGAGCTGGAGCTTACCCTGATGGAGCCCACGGGCAAGCGGGTGGAGTTTTTGAAGTATGCCTGCGCCCAGCTGGGTCTCACGGGCGTGGAGTTTGCCAAGGAGCGCGCTGAGGAAGCCGCCCGCAAGGTGTGGCGGGAGCAGTTTGATCTGGCCTCTGCCCGTGCCGTGGCAGCCCTGCCGATGCTGGCGGAGTACTGCCTGCCGCTGGTAAAAGTGGGCGGCAGCTTTTTGGCCATGAAAGGCGCTTCCGGAGAGGAAGAGCTGGCGGCCGCCCGGGGAGCCATCAAAAAGCTGGGCGGCGAGTACAAAGAGACCCGCACCCTGCACCTGCCGGGGGGCGATACCCGCACTCTCATCCTCTGCAAAAAGATTTCGCAAACTCCGACAGCCTACCCCAGAAACGGCGGAAAGATCGCAAAAAGTCCGCTGAAATAACGCAGAACTGAACAAAATATGCAACGCCCTGCCGAACGAAACTTCTGGCAGGGCGTTGCTTTTTCTGTTACACTGAGTGCAGAACGCCTGCGTTTTCCACGTTTTCCCGGGAAAGGGTGGAAAACAAACCTGCGATCACTGCGAAAGGGGAAGAATTATGTTTGAACGGAAAAAATCAGCGGGAAAAATCCACGCACTGCCCATCGACGCCATCCGGCCCTCGCCATTTCAGGCCCGCACCAGCTTTGATGAGCAGGAGCTGGCCGGGCTTGCCCAGAGCATCCGGGAAAACGGCCTGCTCCAGCCCATCTCGGTACGGAAAACAGCCGATGGCAGCTATGAGCTGGTGGCGGGGGAGCGGCGGCTCCGTGCCTGCAAGCTGGCAAAGATGCAGACCATCCCGGCCATCCTCTGCAATTACAGCGACGAGCGGACCGCTGCCCTGGGCCTTTTGGAAAATCTGCAGCGGGAAAACCTGAACCCCTTTGAGCAGGCGCAGGGCCTGCGGGACGTGATGGTGCTGTGGGACTGCACCCAGGCCGAAGCGGCCAAGCGGCTGGGCATGGCACAGCCCACCCTCGCCAACAAGCTGCGGCTGCTGCAATTGACGGCCGACCAGCGGCAATTTGTGCTGGACAACGGCCTGACGGAACGCCACGCCCGGGCGGTGCTCCGCCTGCCCGAGAACCGCCGGAGTGAGGCGCTTATCATGATCGCCAAGCGGAAAATGAACGCCCGCGCCACCGACCTTTACATTGACCAGCTCCTCAACGAGACACCGGGGAAGCACCGCGTCTCCATGGTGAAAGACGTGCGGATCTTCGTCAATACCATCGACCACGCCATCCGTTTGATGACAGATAACGGGGTTCCGGCTACCTCTCACCGGGAAGAACGGGATGGATATATTGAGTATACGGTGCGCATTCCGACTGCGGCAGCACAGAAATAAGGAGAATTTACACGTTTTTTCTGCTTTTTTCAGCCGAAAGCGGTTCAAAAAGCGGCGCTGATGTGCTATACTAAGCTGTATAGGGGGCCTGCTGCGGGGAAAACGGCGGGTTCCGGCCTCGTAATGTTCCATGTGGAACAAATCTTTTTCCCGGGAGGAATCAAAAGCGCGTGGCAAAAATCGTTGCAGTTGCAAACCAAAAAGGCGGCGTCGGCAAGACAACGACGGCCGTCAACCTTTCGTCCTGCGTGGCAGCACTGGGAAAAAAAGTGCTGATCGTCGATCTGGACCCACAGGGCAATACCACCACGGGCTACGGCATCCCCAAACGGAGTGTCGAGCTGGGTACTTATGAAATGCTCATCGGGGAGGCGGAGCCCAAAGACGTCATCCGCAAAACCGAGTTCCGCACCGATGTCATCGGTTCCAACACCCGTCTGGCGGGCGCTGGCCTGGAAATGATCGACCTGCCCGGCCGAGAGAGCCGCCTGCGCAAGGCGCTGGCGAAAGTGCAGCAGGATTACGACTTTATCTTCATTGACTGCCCGCCCAGCCTCGACCTGCTCACGCTCAACGGCCTGTGTGCCTGCGACAGCGTGCTGATCCCCATCCAGTGCGAGTATTATGCGCTGGAGGGCCTGTCGGAGCTCATCAGCACCCTGAAAACCATCCGCAAAAAGTATAACCCGTATCTGGATATCGAGGGCGTGGTCTTCACCATGTTCTCGGAGCGGCTCAACCTGACCATGCAGGTGGTGGACCAGGTCAAAAAATACTTTGGCCACAAAGTTTACAAGACCACCATCCCGCGCACCGTCCGTATCTCGGAAGCGCCCAGCTATGGCCAGCCCATCAATTTCTATGAGCCGAAAGGCAGAGGCAGCGAGGCTTATATGGATCTCGCCATTGAGTTCGTCAAGAACAACCGCCCGCATGACGCGGCACCCAAGCGCCGCCGCAAGGCGGCCGAGGAGCAGGAGCCGCCCAAAAACGCGCTGGAAGAAGTATAAACACAGGGGGAAGAGAGATTCATGGCAAAAGGAAGAGGAGGCCTTGGCCGGGGGCTGGAAAGTCTGTTTGAGGACGCCGCCCCCAGCTTTGAGGCTGACACCCGGATCGAAACGCTGCCCCTGCGGGAGATCGAGCCCGACCCGGACCAGCCGCGCAAGACCTTTGATCATGACACACTGGGAGAGCTTGCCGCCAGCATCGCGGAGCACGGGCTGCTGCAGCCCATCGCGGTGCGTCCCCACGGGGTGGGGCGGTATCTCATCGTGGCCGGCGAGCGCCGCTGGCGGGCCAGCCGGATGGCGGGCCTGACCGAGGTGCCGGTCATCGTGAAAGACGTTACCGACGAGCAGGCAATGGAGCTGGCGCTGGTGGAAAACCTCCAGCGCGAGGACCTGGACCCGGTGGAAGAAGCGGCAGGCATCCGTGAGCTGATGACCCGCTGCAACCTGACCCAGGAGCAGGCGGCCCAGAAGCTGGGCAAGAGCCGGAGCGCTCTGGCCAACAGCCTGCGGCTGCTGAACCTGCCGGAAAATGTGCTGGAGCTGCTGAAAAGCGGTTTTATTAACATCGGCCACGCAAAAGTCATCCTGAGTCTGCCCACGCCGGAGCTGCAGGAGCAGGCCGCGCAGATCATCGCGGACAACCAGCTCAATGTCCGGCAGGCGGAAGCGCTCTGCAAAAAGCTGGCCAAACAGCCCGCGCAGAAGCTGACGCCGCCCACGCCTCAAAGCACCCTCCCGGTGGAGGTGGAAGAGAGCCTGAAGCAGGCCCTCGGCAACGAGGTGCGTGTGGCCTACCACGATGGCAAGGGCAAGCTGACCGTCCATTTTTACTCGGATGAGCAGCTCAAGGCCTTTGCCAACCTGCTGGGCCAGTACCAGACGTAACATGCGATCCAAGGCGGGCACCCGCCTTTGAACGGCACAGGGGAGGGCAGAACCTCTCCGGTGCGAACCGAAATAGAGTAAGGAGAGTTAATCATGCTTGATATCAAATTTGTCCGTGACAACCCGGACGCGGTCAAGGAAAACATCAAGAAGAAATTCCAGGACGCAAAGCTGCCGCTCGTGGATGAAGTCATCGAGAAAGATGCCAAGTACCGCGAGTGCCTGAAAGAGGTCGAGTCTCTCAAGGCCGCCCGCAACAAGCTCAGCAAGGCCAACGGCCCGCTGTTTGGCCAGCTGAAGAAGTGCACCGACGAGGCCAAGAAAGCCGAGCTGCAGGCCCAGATCGACGCCAACAACGCCGCCGTCAAGGCGGACGCCGACAAGATGGCAGAGCTGGAGGCTGAGGAGGGCAAGCTTGCCGCCCGCATCCAGGAGATAATGAACACCATCCCCCAGATGATCGACCCCAGCGTGCCCATCGGTCCCGATGACAGCTATAACGTCGAGGCACAGCGCTTCGGCGAGCCTGTCGTGCCCGATTTCCCCATCCCGTATCACACCGAGATCATGGAGAGCTTTGACGGCATTGATATGGATGCTGCAGGCCGCGTGGCTGGCAATGGCTTCTATTATCTGCTGGGCAACATCGCCCGCCTGCACGAGGCTGTGCTGGCTTACGCTCGCGATTTTATGATCAACAAAGGCTTTACCTACGTCATCCCCCCGTTCATGATGCACGGCAACGTGGTGCAGGGCGTGATGTCGTTCCCCGAGATGGACGCCATGATGTACAAGATCGAGGGTGAGGATCTGTACCTGATCGGTACCAGCGAGCACACCATGATCGGCCGTTTCATCGACCAGACTCTCGACGAGAGCAAGATGCCCCTGACCCTGACTTCCTACAGCCCCTGCTTCCGCAAGGAAAAGGGTGCCCACGGCATTGAGGAGCGCGGCATCTACAGCATCCACCAGTTCGAGAAGCAGGAGATGATCGTCGT
>ENA-ORLY01003669-ORLY01003669.1-human-gut-metagenome-genome-assembly--contig:-NODE-3669-length-12089-cov-20.320929_pt1 | contig 12089 bp, 9 predicted proteins | sample MGYA00243071_ERZ508832 | MGnify/ENA primary metagenome ERZ508832 (study PRJEB26277, sample SAMN04329777) | human gut metagenome | biome: human-associated habitat | host: Homo sapiens | place: USA...
GAGCTGCTATCCAGATTCGAACTGGAGACCTCATCCTTACCAAGGATGCGCTCTACCAACTGAGCTATAGCAGCACAATCACAGCTCAATTATAATACCATAAACTCTGCCGCATTGCAAGAGTTTTTTGCAAAAAAATCTTGCATTTTGCGTTTTTTCTGCCCGGATGCAGAAAAACGGCTGCCGTTTTCCACGGCAGCCGTCTGCATTGTTGAAAATATCACTCGATAAGGCCGTTCAGCAGAGCCAGGCACTTGCGGCTGTGCAGCTTGCGGATGGCCTTTGCCTCGATCTGGCGGACGCGCTCACGGGTGACGCCGAAGTCGCGGCCCACCTCTTCCAGCGTGCGGGGACGGCCATCGTCCAGACCAAAGCGGAGACGGATGACCTTCTCTTCACGGGGAGTCAGGCTCTTGAGAGCCTGATTGATCTGCTGGGCCACCATAGCGCGGTCAGCAGCCTTGCCGGGAGCCTCGGCATTCTCGTCGGCAACGAAATCGCCCAGAGAGGAATCCTCTTCCTCGCCCACGGGGCTCTCAAGGCTGGCGGGCTCCTGTGCCATGCGCTGGATCTCACGCACACGCTCAACGCTCATGTCCATGGCCTTTGCCAGCTCTTCCGGGGTGGGCTCGTGGCCGTTCTGGTAGACCAGCTGGTTGGTAGCCTGACGCATCCGGTTGATGGTCTCGACCATATGCACCGGGATACGGATGGTACGGGCCTGGTCGGCGATGGCGCGGGTGATGGCCTGACGGATCCACCAGGTCGCATAGGTGGAGAAGCGGAAACCGCGGTCGCAGTCGAACTTCTCAGCCGCCTTGATGAGGCCGATGTTGCCCTCCTGGATGAGGTCGAGGAAGGCCAGATTGTGGCCCACATGCTTCTTGGCGATGGAGACCACCAGACGGAGGTTCGCTTCGCTCAGGCTGCGGCGGGCGTTCAGGCCGTCGCGGCGGATCTTCAGCAGCTCCTGACGGCGCTCCTCGGTCAGGGGGCCGTTCTCCACAGCCTCCATGGCCTCTTCCTCAGCAGCCTTTTCCTCGGCGTCCTCGCTGGGCTTCTCACTGCCCTCTTCGTCGATGTCCTCGGTGTAGCTGCGGCTGTTCTCATCCTCCTCGAACGAGAAGCGGGCGCTGTTCTTCTTGATGTACTCGGTCGCACCGTACTTCTGGCGGTCGGCCTGCAGGATGTGGGCAGCCTCGGCACCGGCGTGGATGCGCTTGCTCAGATCAACTTCCTGTTCCGCGCTCAACAGAGGGATCTGGCCGATCTGCTTGAGGTAGTTCTTGACGGGGTCGTCCAGCAGCTCATCCATCGCAGCCTTCAGGTCGGCAGGGTTCTCCTCGGCGGCCTCTTCCTCGTCGTCGCCGCCCAGACCCAGCTCGTCGCTGTTGTTCTCGGCGTTTTCCACCTCGGCGATGATGCTGTCCACGTCCAGATTCACATCGGCGTCGGCCTCATCCTCGATGATCTTGATGCCGCGCTCTTCAAGGAGCGTATAGAGCGTTTCCACATCCATCCTGCACTGTGCAGCCAAAGTTTTGGCCTCCTGTGCCGACAGGGTGCCTTCGCCTTTCGTCAACAGTTCCTTCAAAGTCATGCCCATTTCGCTCTCTCCTTCTCACTGCGGGGGAAGCGCCCCGCAAGTGAACTTGTCTCATAGTTTCGGCCTTGCTTCTTAAATCACAAGACCTCCGTTGACGCCGAACACCTGGCCGGTGATGTAGCCGGCGTCTTCTCCGGCGAGGTACAGCAGAAGCTTTGCCACCTCTTCGGCGGTGCCGAGACGGCCCACAGGGGTCTCTTCGGCCAGTGCCGCTTTGTCCTCAGCAGTGAACGAAGCCATCATATCGGTGTCGATGACGCCGGGGGCCACGCAGTTCACGGTGATGCCGCTGGGACCTTCTTCTTTTGCCAGTGCCTTGGTCAGGCCGATGAGGCCCGCTTTGGCGGCGGAATAGTGTACCTCGCAGCTGCCGCCGGTCTGGCCCCACATGCTGCTCACGGTGAGGATACGGCCCGCTTTGCGGCGTATCATCCCGGGCAGGGCCAGCTGGCAGAGGTTGAACGCACCGGTCAGGTTGACGTCCAGCATCCGCTGCCACTCTTCCGGCGTGATGTCGGTGAACAGCTTTTGCTGGGCGATACCCGCGTTGCTCACCAGCACATCCACCCGGCCCAGCGCCTGCTCGGCGGCGCGGAAGGCCAGCTCACAGCTGGCCCGGCTGGCCACGTCACACTGGACGGCCAGTACGCCCGGCAGCTCTTTTTGCAGGGCTGCGGCGGCCTCAGCGTTGGTGTGGTAGAACACTGCCACCCGGTAGCCCGCCGCATAGAATGCGCGGGCTGCTGCTGCGCCGATGCCCCGGTCGCCGCCCGAGATGAGGACGGTGCGGTCCTTCGCCGCCGGGGCAGTGCTCTGGGGCTCTGCCGCAGGTTCCGGCTCCGATGCCGGCGTGTTCTCCGGCGCAGCGCTGACCGGCATTTCCCTCGTTTCCTGCACCGGCGGTACGGCCACAGCCGCTTCTTCCGGCTCGGGCAGGGTCGGCCTGCGCTGTTCTTTCTTCGGCCCGGCGTCTGCAAGGTCAAATGTCAGCTCAAATTCGTCGTTGTACAAGAGTCAAACCCTCCTGTCCACTATTTTCGGCCGCAGCGCCTCTTCGTGTCAAAGCCTCTGCGGCGGGAAAGGAAACAGCTTCCCCCACCCCGCCGGAGCTGCGCTCTGCTCACTTTTTCCGGTCTAGGCCGGCTCTGCGGCGCGCCCGGCGGCATTTGTGTGGTTTCGACAAGTTTCCATTGAATAATATAGCACAATCGGGCGAAAAAATAAAGTGGTCACCGGTGATTTTTTCACGCAGTTCCCACTTTTTTCACAGATTCAGGGGTTCACGGGCGGCTTCCAGCGGGGCTTTGCGGCCCGCCTGGCCCGCAGTGAAACGAAAAATTCCTGCAAAAGCTGCTGTGCCTCATCGGCCCGCAGTCCCTTCTCGATGACGGGGTGATGGTTGAAGGGCTGGGCGAAGAGGTCTGTCACCGAGCCGCAGCAGCCCGCCTTGACGTCGGCGGCACCGTACACCACCCGCTTGATGCGGCTGTTGATGATGGCGCCGCTGCACATGGGGCAGGGTTCCAGCGTCACGAACAGCTCACACTGCCACAGCCGCCAGCCGCCCAGCTTTTTGCAGGCCGCGTCGATGGCCAGCAGCTCAGCGTGGTGGAGGGCGTTTTTCTCCGTCTCGCGGGTGTTGTGGGCGGCAGAGATGATCTCTCCGTCCTTCGCCACTACCGCGCCCACCGGCACTTCGCCCAGCGCAGCGGCCTTTCGGGCCTCTTCCAGCGCCGCACCCATCAGCTCAAAATCGGTCATCCCATTCTCCTTTCTGCCAGCCGTGCGGCAAACACGAGGCAGTTATTTATAATATGTAACGCGCTGCCGGGCCATACGCTCTTCGCTTTCCGGGCCGCCCAGCCGAAGATGAGCCCCATGCCCAGCGCATAGGCCCGGGCCGTCCAGCTGCCGTGCAGAGCCGCAAAAATCACCGCCTGCACCACCACAGCCCCCGCGCCGCCCAGCGGCTGCAAAAGATAGAGCGCCCCGCCCCGGAAGGCAAGCTCTTCTGCCAGAGGGGTCACAAGGCAGATGCGCAGCGCAGCCCACACGAGGGCCGCGCCCTCGGGCAGAGCCGTCTTTTCCGCCGGGAGCAGCAGCTGTGCTCCCGCCGCCAGCAGCGCCCAGAGCACGGCCGCCTCGGCCAGGACCCGGCACTGAGCCGGAAAAGACGGTTTTTCCGTTTCCCTTATCAGTCTTTTCACGGCGCACCCTCCTGTCGGCGGACATTGTACCATACTGCCGCCCCGTTTTGCAAGCAGTTCTTCGTTCATTCGAAGAAATTTCACTCAAAAGATTGACATTCCGCCCGGCGTTCTGGTATACTTTGTACGACTTTTTTATAGATTTGTCGTTTTACCAAAGACACACGATGAACGCACCCATGGAGGTACGAACTATATGATACGCATTCTTACCGATTCCGCATCCGACATCCTGCCTGCCGAGGCCGCGCAGCTGGGTGTGGACGTCATCCCCCTCAACGTCACCCTCGAGGACGGCACCGTCATCCGGGACGGCGTGGACCTGACTCCCAGCGAGTACTACGAGCACATGGCCGGCTGCAAAAAGCTGCCCACCACCAGCCAGCCCAGCCCTGAGCTGTTCGAAAAGTTCTACGCCGAGGCTGCTGCCGCCGGAGACGAGGTCGTGGGCATCTTCCTGTCCCATGAGCTGTCCGGCACCTATCAGTGTGCGAAGCTGGCCGCAGACCTGGCCAATGTGGACAACGTCCTCTTCGTGGACAGCACCAATGTCTGCCTCGGCGAGGGTCTGCTGGTGCGTCTGGCCGCACACCTGCGGGATGAAGGCAAGTCCGCCGTCCAGATCGCCGCCACCCTCGAGCATGCCAAGGAGCACCTGCACCTCGTTGCCGCCATCGACGACCTGAAGTATCTGCGCAAGGGCGGCCGTCTGCCCGCCGCCGTCGCCGTGGCCGGCGGGATGCTGGGCATCAAGCCCCTCATCACCATCAAGGAGGGCAAAGTCGCCATGGCTGGTAAGGCCCGGGGTCTGCCCGGCGCATACGTCGCCCTCTTCAAGAAGATAGAGGAGCTGGGCGGCGTCAATCCCCGCTTCCCCTCTCTGGCCGGTTACACCATCAGCCCCCGTGAGGTGAACCCCATCCAGACCTATCTGGTGGACAATCTCGGCCTTCCCGAGCCGCTGGTGCGCCAGATCGGCTGCGTCATCGGCACCCACGCCGGTCCCGGTGCGTTTGGTCTGGCCTTCTTCGATAACGGGCTGGTCATCGACTAAGAGTATATAGGAAGAGGCTGCTGTGCATCTGCACGGCAGCCTCTTTTCGTTTTTACTTACAGCATATCCGTGATGAGCTTGCCCAGCAAAAGCACCAGCACCACGAGCATCATGGGGCGGATGAACTTTGCGCCCTTTCTCAGGGCGAAGTGGGAGCCGATGATGTTGCCGACGATGTTGCTGATGGCGCAGGGGATGCCCACCGGAAAGACCACCAGCCCGCTGCTCAGATAGGTGAAGAGGCTGGCGTAGTTGCTGGCGAGGTTGAGCACTTTGGCGTTGCCGTTGGCGGTGCGCAGGTCAAAGCCCATCAGGCTGGTGAAAGCGATGATGGCAAAGGTCCCGGTGCCAGGCCCCACCATGCCGTCGTACAGACCGATGCCGAGGCCGATGCCCAGGGCCAGCAGGGCCTTTTTCAAATTCAGGGTGCCGTCGTCCCGGTTCTCGTCCGGGAGGTTGCGACGCCACAGGATGACGACTGCCGCGATGGGCAGGATGATGAACATCATCATCTGCAGCACCTCATCACTGAGCATCAGGACGATGTATGCGCCCAAGGCACTGCCCGCAAAGCTGCCGATGGCGGCGAGGATGCCCACCTTGATGTTCATCGCGCCGTTCTTGAAGAAGCTGGCCGTGGCAAACGTCGTGCCGCAGGCGGCGCTGAATTTGTTGGTGGCGTAAGTATAGTGAGGCGGCAGACCCGCGAAGAGATAGGCCGGCAGGCTGATGAGTCCGCCGCCGCCCGCTGCCGAATCGACAAAGCCCGCAAAGCCGGTCATGAACACCAGAAATGCCATCATCGGCAGGCTGATTTGAATACCCATTGTTATGATTCCCCTTAATATTCCTATTTTTTCCACGATTTTACTTGTACAGCTCACCCTCGCAGGCCAAAATCTGGTCGAGTATCATCCGGGACACCCGGGCGCCGTAGACCATGGAGGGATGGTCATTGTACTCGATGATGTCGTGGAAGTCCTTGTTCATCAGGACGATGACATACTCGCCGTAGGGGGTGTGGACGATGCCGCCGTCGTTGCGGCAGGCGTTCATGCTGCCGCTCTTGCTGGCCACCCAGATGAGTTCCGGCTCGCCGGTCTCCTCGCAGTCGAGATAGAACTGAGGGAAGTCGTGGGTCAGCATGGTATTGTAATGCTGCTGACGGAAGATGGCCAGCATCTCAGCGCTGGCCTCAGCGCTGACGAGCGTTCCCTTTGCCACCTGCGCAAACAGCGAGGCGTAGTCCCGGGGCGTCGTGGTGCCGAGGTCATTGTAAATATCAAAGTGGAGCGGGTTGTGCAGGACGGTGTGGGCAAAGCCCATCTCCCGGATGCAGGCGTTGATGGTGTCCAGCCCCAGATAGTCGATGACCATGTTGGTAGCGATGTTGTCGGAGCAAATGATCATCATGGTGGCGGCGTCTTTAACTTTCAGACTTGCGCCCACGCCCAGCGCCCGGAGCATACCGGAACCGTCCACAAAGTGTTCGGGCTTGTAAGTGATTTTTTCCTCGAGGCTGGCTTTGCCCCGGCTGGCCTGCAGATACAGGGCTGCGAGGATATATGCCTTGATGGTGGAAGCCGTCTCAAATTCCTCGTCAGCGCCGATTTCGACCGTTTGGCCGTGCAGGTCGTCCACAAAGACGCTCATCTTGCCCTGATAGGAATACAGCTCGGCGGCAATACGCTTTTCCAGCGTCATGTTTTTATCCATTTTGGAATCTCCCTGTCGTTTTATACATTATTTAGAGGTTTTCTTCGAAGAACCGCCGGGCGTTGCGGTAGAAAATGGCCTCTACCTCGTCCTCGGTGAAGCCCTCGCGGCAGAGTGCGTCGGCCAGCAGCGGGAGCTTGGAACAGTCGTCCATTTCCAGCTTGCCGCCGATGCCGTCGAAGTCACTGCCCAGACCGATGATCTCAATACCGCCCACCTGCTTGAAGTGGGCCGCGTGCTTTGCCATCAGGGCCGTGGTGCTGCGGCAGAGCTTTTCTTCGGGCTGGTTGTCGAGGAAGCCGCTGCAGTAGTTCAGACCCACGAGGCCGCCCTTGTTGGCGAGGGCGCGGATCATCTCGTCGGTGAGGTTGCGGCAGTGGGGTGCCAGGGCGCGGCAGTTGGAGTGGCTGGCCGCAAAGGGGCGGGTGGAGTGCTCCACAATGTCCCAGAAGCCCTTGTCGGACAGGTGGCTCACATCTGCGATGATGTGCAGACGCTCCATCTCAGCCAGGAACTCGAAGCCCTTTTCTTTCAAGCCCGTCTCGGTGTTGGGGGCGCAGGGCCAGATGTTGTGGCCCCCGCCGGGGACGACGTTGGGGCTGGCAAGCTCGTTCTCGTGGTTCCAGGTCAGGGTCATCATGCGGACGCCCAGCTCGTACATCCGGCGCAGCACGCCGATGCTGCCCTTGCAGCAGCCGCCCTCCTCAATGGTGAGCATTCCGCTGATCTTGCCCTCGGCGGCGTTTTTTCGGATGTCAGAGGGTTGATATACCGGTGCAATATCCTCCGGGTATTTTTCCATGATGCGTTTGAAGACGTCGATTTCTTCCAGCGCCGTCACCAGCGGGTCGGCACCGGGGGTCTTGTCGCCCAGATTGACAAAGGCGGCGAAGCACTGCAGCATATAGTCGCCCTTTTTCAGTTTCTGCAAGTCGATATGCAAATCATTCTGCGCAAAGCTCTTGGGCGTACCCGCCTTTTCGGCGTAGCGCAGCTCACTCAGGGTATCACAATGTAGATCAAAGACTTTCATGGTTATCTCCTTTTAGAAAATACTCCCCACCGCATACAAACACTTCACCAGATCCTCCCGATACAGCGGGTCGCTCGGCTCAAGGCTGTTGATGACCACACCGCCGCTGGCGGCGGCACCGGTGGAGTGGATATACCGCCCTTCGCCCAGATAAAGCGCCACATGGCCGGGGAAGAAGAGCGCATCGCCGGGCTTTTTGTTCTCGAAGGCCACCTCATGCATCGGCCAGCCCTCGATGATCTTTGCGTCGCGGTAGATGAGCACACCACACTGCATATAGGCACTGCTGACGAGGCCCGAGCAGTCGATGCCCCGGCCCGACTTGCCGCCCCAGCGGTACTCGGTACCCATATACTTCTTCGCCTGCTCACAGACAGCGGCGCGGAAGGCTTCTTCGCTGCCGCCGTACCAACGTGCCACAGCTTCCGGCACGAGCTTGTCTGCCGTCGTGTCCAGCGTCTCGGCCAGCGCGTCATTGAAGGCAAGGCCCTCTCTCTGGGAGAAGACCGCCGTCATCTCATATTTCACCGGCTCCAGCGCCACATCCCGGACATAGCCCGTCCGGCCATCCGTCAGCAGAACTTTCGCCCAGCCCTTGTGGGCCTCGACCTCTTCGGCGGTCTCAGGCTGGCGGCGGAGAACGCCTCCCCGCTCCAGTTCCATCATCCGGACGCCCTGCACCTTGGGCAGGCTGAGGACATCCGTAGCGCGGCCCACGAGAACGAGGTCTGCCCCCAGATACTCCCACAGCTCCTCCTCGCGGACAAACTGCAATTCCCGCTGATTCACATAGCCATGGTAACCGTAAAAGCTGACCACTTCGGCCACATCGGGCGGAAGCTGGACGCCCGCAGCGGTCACGCCGCCGGGCGCAGTCCGCACCTGACAGGCCTGCCCATACAGGCCCTCATCTCCGATGGTGGAGACAAGACCCTCTTCGCCCTCTTTGATGGTCTGGGGCAGGTCGTAAATGGTGCCTACCGGCACCGAAAATAATGCGTATTTCATGGTTCGCTCCCTTCCAGCAGCTGCAGCAGCTCATCCGGCCGCATCGAGAGGATGGCACCATCGGCGGTGCCGGTCACGGTGTCGGCCAGCGACTGCTTGGCCTGCTGCAATTCCACGATTTTTTCTTCAATGGTATCCTGTGCAATGAGCTTATACACCTGCACCGGGTTCTGCTGGCCGATGCGGTAGGCGCGGTCGGTGGCCTGATTCTGGGCGGCGACGTTCCACCACGGGTCGTAGTGGATGACGATGTCCGCCGCCGTTAGGTTAAGGCCGGTGCCGCCGGCCCGCAGCGAGATGAGGAAAACGCTCACCTCTCCCCCGTTGAACCGCCGGACCAGCTCCGCCCGGACGGGCTTCGGCGTCGAGCCCTGCAGCGTAAAGTGGCTGATGCCCTCAGCGTCCAGACGCTTTGCCAGCAGCTCAAGCATCGAGGTGAACTGGCTGAACAGCAGGATGCGGTGGCCGCCCTCCACAGCGCTGGAGACAAGCTCCGCGCAGGCGTCCAGCTTGGCGCTGCCGCCCTCCCAGTTGTCTGCGATAAGGCGCGGGTCGCAGCAGATCTCCCGCAGCCGCATGAGGACGGCGAACACAGCCATCTTGTCCTCGGGCTTTGCGGCCTGCAGCTTCTCCCGGGCGTCCACCACAGCGGCCAGATAGAGCTTGCGCTGCTCCTCTTCCAGCTCGATGCGGTAGACATTCTCGGTCTTGGGCGGCAGCTCCTTGAGCACATCCGATTTCATGCGGCGGAGGATGAAGGGGCCGGTCAGCTGATTGAGACGCCGCACGGCGGTCTGGTCTTCCTCCTGCACGATGGGCTTCTCGAACCGGCTGCAGAAGCTTTTATACGACGGCAGATAGCCCGGCATCAGGAAGGAGAAGATGCTCCACAGCTCGCCCAGCCGGTTTTCCACCGGCGTACCGGTGAGGGCGAACCGCACCCGGCTGCGCACTTTGCAGACGGCCTTGTATTTCTGGGTGGTGTGGTTCTTGATGGCCTGCGCCTCGTCGAGGATGCAGGCATAAAACTCCTGCCCCTCGTAAAGCGCCTCGTCACGCCGCAGCAAATCGTAGCTGGTCACCACGAGGTCGGCGGCGGGCCAGCTCTCAGCCAGCTCGGCGCGGTGGGCGGCGTCGCCATCCACCACCACGCAGGAGAGTTCGGGCGTGAATTTCTGACACTCCTCGGCCCAGTTCAGCACCAGTGAGGCCGGGCAGACGATAAGGCTGGGCAGAGTCTGGCCGTTCTGCTTCATGGCCAGCAGGTAGCTCAGCACCTGCACCGTCTTGCCCAGGCCCATATCGTCGGCGAGGATGCCTCCCATGCCGTAACCGTCCAGCGTCCGCAGCCAGCGGTAGCCGTCCCGCTGATATTTGCGCAGGGTCTTTTGCAGGGAGACAGGCGGGGCATACTCGCTGTCCTTGACGGCGTGGAAGCTCCGGCTGATGCGCCGGAAGGCGTCATCCCGGTTGAAGCGCACACCGGTCTGGCCCGACAGCGCCCAGTCGAGGCTGGGCGCACGGTAAAGCGGAAGCTGCGCATGATTCTGGCCCAGCTTTGCGCCGGAGAGTTCCAGCGTTTCGTTCAGTTCGTCCAGCGCTTCCAGCGAGTCATCCAGCCGCAGCAATCGGCCATCCCGCAGGCGGTGGTAGCGCTTTTTCTGGTGGAGCGACTTGAGCAGAGCTTTCAGCTCGCTCACCGGAAATTCGCCGGTGTCCACCTCCAAATCAAGCACACTGCCCTGTACCGACACACCCACCGAGATCTTCGGCGGCGCAGCCTGCAAGTCGCGGAATGCATCGCTGAGGTAGACTTCGCCCTCTGCCAGCAGGGCAGGCACACCCTCTTCAAGGAAAGTAACAAGGGTATCCTCGTCGTCTGTTCCATATTCGGCGGGGCTGGTGTCGGTCTGCTGGGTCAGATAAGTTTGGAGCAGCCGCCCGGCCCGACGCTCTGCGCGGGCGTCCCTCAATAAATCGGTCGGGGCCGCAAAAGGCGTCACCCGGTCTTCCCCATACAAAAATTCCGGGTGGGCGCGGACGGCCCCCATGTGGGGCGCATCCAGATAAAACTGCACCACCGGCTCCAGCGGTATCTGATTCAAAAGCAGCCGGTCAGGGTCGTCGATGGTGATCTTCCGGCCCAGCTCCGGCAGCACAAAGCTGCAAAACGACACGGCATCCTTGCTGGTGAAAAAGAGTCCGCCGCCGCAGAGGGCATTCAGCGCGGGCAGCAGACGGGCCGCTTCGGCTCGTTCCAGCTTCCAGATGGTGTCTTCATTATAAAGGTAGCTGTAGTCGAGGCCCTGCAATGTGTACAGACTGGGCTCCACCACGATGTGTACGCCGCCCCTCTTCTTCTCGACCTGCAGCGTCAGCGCGGGCAGACCCTTTCGCAAGGCGTAACCGCCCACCTCGCCCCTCGGCTCATATAAAGCCACCAGTTCATCCAGCAGCTCACCCGACAGCGGCACACTTCCAGCGGGACCATTTGCGATGCTGCGGGTCGGGCGGCCTGTGGCGGCTTCCACACTCTTTACCGTGTCCTGCTGGCGGCGGAGCAGCGTCAGAATTTTCTGTGCCTCGGAGGTAAAGGCGTCCCACCGGTGGACAAAGGCCAGCGTTTTGCCGTAGCTGACGCTCCGCTCTTTCTCGATAGCCGTCAGCAGTTCCGGGATGCTTTTTACGACATACTGCCGCCCGCCGTCCGAAATGCGGAGGCGCAGCAGCGGCGGCTGTCCGGAGTAGTCCAGGATGAGCTCCGGTTCCAGTTCCGCGAAGCCTCGCTGCTGGCCGTCCGAGGCCGTCAGACTCTCCACCTCGGCCAGCGCGTCCTCCTGATAAGCTCGAAGAAGTTCCTGCGCCTGCACATCCGAGACGGGTTCATCGCCTCGCCATTTCCTGCCGAACAGCATCTCGAGACCGGAGACGTAGCTATCCTTCCGGGCTGCGGCTTCTTTAGCAAATTCTGTCCCGCGCTGCACGCCCGGGATGTCCAGCAGTGCCTTCTTCTCTGGCTTTGGTTCCATCTTTTCTTCCGGCTCATCCACCTCATGCAGCAGCAGCGCACCGATGTGCTTGCAGCAGGGACCTTCGCCGTTTTCATTGAAAGGGCAGGTACAGCTGGCGCTGACGAAACTGCCGTTCTGGCGCAGCCATGCCTGGGTCCGGTAGAGGTTCCGGCCGCTGCCCCGCACATCGGCGCTCAGATGGCGCACGCCGTTCTCCGCCGTCTCACATTCCAGAACCTGCACCCGGTTCTCGTATGCCTTGGCCCGTGCATAAATCGTGCTGCCCAGCAGATAGCGGATCTCTTCTCTGTCCATGTCTCTGCCCTCCCTCTCCCAAGCGTCCTGTTGGTTAAGCATACCGCACCCGCCGACCAGATGCAAGAGCTTTGGACGAAAAAAGCAAAAAGAAAACGCTCCAAGATTTCTCTTAGAGCGTTTTGATCAAGTCGGCGAC
>ENA-ORLY01003670-ORLY01003670.1-human-gut-metagenome-genome-assembly--contig:-NODE-3670-length-12083-cov-3.408796_pt1 | contig 12083 bp, 13 predicted proteins | sample MGYA00243071_ERZ508832 | MGnify/ENA primary metagenome ERZ508832 (study PRJEB26277, sample SAMN04329777) | human gut metagenome | biome: human-associated habitat | host: Homo sapiens | place: USA...
ATATCACTTTTGTGTAGGTGTCTAAAAAATAGGCACTACACTAATTCAAAATGTCCTTGACAAGGGGTACAGTTTAACTACTTCTTTTCCTTCCTCATCAATAACTCTTTGAATATATTCACCACTAGGATTTATTTTTAATCTATCTGTACACCATCTGAATGTTCCATTCATTCTAGGTGTAGGGAATCCTCTTCCAATTACATTTGCCCAAAACGAATTGTTTGGTGGAGGTGTAACCATAGCCGACTTTATTGGTAGCCCATCTCTATCTGCTGCCTGTCCCAACAAATCATTCATTTTACTTAAATATATTTTTATAAGTGGATTTTCAATTAGAGTATCCGAAGATACAATATAAACATTTTTATGTCTATCATCTGGATCTAATCCCAATAACATCTTATAAACAAGTTCTACCACGGTTGTGGAATCCTTACCACCGCTATATCCTATAACCCATGGTCTGTCATCAGACTTGTAGACATACTTAATTTCTTCAATTAACTCCTCAAGCGTATTTTCGTTAAAATAACTATTCGCCATCTTTATCACCTCTTTGTTGAGCCACTTCGTTTAACAAACGCAAACTCAGCTCTTTTTTTGTGTCGTCCATAGTTTCAACGACATTTAATATCTGCTGTTCATAGCTGCTTTCCTCAGTGATAAGTGTTCTTCTACCAATAAGTTCATCTAAAGAAATCTTGTACAAATCAGCTGCACCATGTAAAAATTCCACATCTGGTGCCGTGGTATTCCTTTCTATGTTACTCACTCTTTGTTGAGACAAATTGAGAGCCTCTGCTAATTGTTTTTGTGTATATCCATATTTCTTTCTTAATTCAGATAATCTGCTTCCAATTTCCATAGAAATGCCCACCTTTCCAATTGTTTATTGTACTATAATTAAGCTTTTTTCACAATAAAATTTTGTATTTCCGCTCTTGACTAACAATTATTTTGTATTATAATAAAAATACAAAGAATTTGTTAGTTTAAAAACAGAAAAGGAGGATTAAAACAATGTTTGTTTGTAAAAAATGTGATGAAGAGTACGATGAAAGCATGCGTTATAGTCGTGATTCCAGATACTGCAAGAAATGTGGAGAAGAACGTACTCAATATTTCACTTACCGACGTGACACTTTAGCTTCATTGCGTTCTATGCCTCTTGAAGCCAAAATAATTCAGACAAAGTATCTTATTAATCAAGCTGTTAGAACTTTTGGAGAAGATCACTGCTACATATCTTATTCGGGTGGAAAAGACTCTACGGTGTTATCTCATATTACTAAACAATTATACCCTAACATATTACATTTATTTGCAAATACCACTAACGAATATCCTGAAACCTTAAAACACATCCAATGGGAAATCAAAGAAAATCATACCAATATCATGATTGTCTATCCTATAGATTCTAAGGGAGAAATGTGGAATTTCAAAAAAGTAGTGGAACACTATGGGTATCCTATGTTCTCCAAACGCGTTTCAAACGCCATCAGAACATATCAACACGCAAAAACTCCTCGTACCAAGCAAAACTCTATTGATTACATAGAGCGCAACTTCAAGAAATATCAAAAATATATGGAATTATCTATTTCTGATAAATGTTGCGACAAGCTAAAAAAGGAGCCACTTCGCCGTAAAGCAAAAGAATTAGGGATGAAATGTGTTATATTAGGAATCCTGGCATCCGAAAGTTACCAACGTGAAAAAGCATGGCTTGAATATGGCTGTAATGTTTTTTATCAATTTAAAGACAACCAATGTAAGCCACTCTCTTTTTGGACTGATGATGATATCAATGAATATATTGAAAAATATAATGTTAAGATCCCAGATTTATACAATATGGGTTATACAAGAAATGGTTGTATGTTTTGTGGGTTCGGAGTTCACCTTGAGGCTCCAGAATCCAATCGTTATCAAAAACTGAAAGCAACTCATCCAAAGCAATATTCCTATTTTATTGACAATTTTGGCGGCATGATGCTTCAGTTTGATATAGTTGTATAGTAACTATACAAGCGAGAAGATACCACTAATAATTGTTTGTCTCTTCTCGTCATAGGCAAAAGCATAGCCCCAGTTGCACATACCGTTGCTGAATAAGAAGCAGCTACAATCCTTAATTTTACAGGCTTTACAACTGACTTCTGTTCTTCACCAGACAAAGATGGGATTATAACATTTATTATTTGTTTTCTCAATTTATTGCTTTCCAAAAATAGTCCGACTCTTTGCGGTATTTTGTCGTTTTTTTCTGATTGATTGTCATTTTTTAACTAATTTCAGCAACACATACAATAATGACTTAATGACGCTGTTTTAATTTTTCGTATGACTCATCCAACTCCACTAGAATTACAAATGGAATACCGTTTCATGAATATTTTTCTACTTGAACGCCTTATATACAACAATTTCAACCGTCTAGTGTCTAATAATTGCAAAACAGGAAACACCTATAATAAGCAATCGATAGTGTAGACGACCGAGATTTATCGGTCACTTTCCCAGAGCGAGCGATCACAATGTTATGATGAAATGTAATGGATTTGCTTGTCAAATCCATTATGCAGCCACCGAGCATCGGTGAAACCGATTTTACATGCTCGGTGGTTCCAGTGACGGGAGCCCGGGAAAATGTGACCCAGATAAATCGCAGGGTAGTCAAACGTGATTGCGTTTATAGGCGTTTCCTGTTTTTATCTATATATATCTATATTCTTTTTATAATACCTCTTACTGCTCTTTCGTCAGCAGCAGCATAATATCATTGGAACGTGCAATGAACTTCGTCATAGCTTCCGGTGAAAGCGGTGCATTCTGCAGCACTGCCAGATCGTAAAGCTGTTCGCACATCAGCATGACATTCTCGCCATCCTTATGCTCCATGATATACTGTACCAGCGGATGATTGGCATTCAGGACAAGTGTTGCGCCATCCTCGGATCCAAAGCCGGGCATCATGCCACCGCCGTACATCTTCATCATATCCTGCATACGTCTGGTTTCTTCGGAAATCGTAAGCATGGAAGCAACCTTCTTGTTTTTCAGCTTATCCAGCTTGACTGTCAGGTTTTCTCTCTTGAGAGCCTTCTTCATTGCCTTTCCGATCTCTTCTGCAGCATCATCCAGCTCCTTCTGTGCTTTCTTGGAAGTTTTTGCCTTGAAGGAATCTGTCAGGTCTGCATCGATTCTCTTGAATTTCACATTCGGATTCTTGCTTTCCAGCTGTGATACAAACGGCTGATCAATGCTGTGTGTCAAAATAACCGCATCCATCTTTGCCTGTTTGAACATATTGATGTACTGGCTCTGCTGCTGTTCATCCGTTACATAGTAGATGATCTTCTCCTTTGGTTCTTCATCCTCAGCTTTTTCAGCATCTGCGTCTGCATCTACCACTTCAGCCTCTACCTGATTGCCATTCTCATCCGTTGCCTGCTCTTCTTCTCCGTCGATCGGCTTTGTCTCTAAGCATTCCGGTAATGTCTCATAATTGCCGTCCAGATTCTTGAACAGGATATAATCGTTCATCTTTTCACAGAACTTGTCATCCTTCAAGCAGCCGAATTTAATGAATGGGCTGATATCGTCCCAGTATTTCTCGTACTCTTCTTTATCGGTCTTGCACATACCGGAAAGCTTGTCTGCCACCTTCTTGGCAATGTACTCTGAGATCTTCTTGACAAATCCATCATTCTGCAGTGCGGAACGGGATACGTTCAGCGGCAGATCCGGGCAGTCAATCACACCTTTTAAGAGCATCAAAAATTCCGGAATGACTTCCTTGATATTGTCTGCGATAAATACCTGATTGTTATACAGCTTGATCGTTCCCTCGATGGATTCATATTCCATATTGATCTTCGGGAAGTATAAAATACCTTTCAGGTTAAACGGATAATCCATGTTCAGATGGATCCAGAACAGCGGCTCCTTATAATCCATAAATACCTTGCGGTAGAAATCAATGTACTCTTCCTTTGTGCATTCATTTGGATGCTTTGTCCAAAGCGGATGTGTATCATTCATCAGTTCCGGACGTTTCCTGATACGGAGCTTTTTGACCTTTTCTGTCTTTTCAGGCTCGCCGTCCTTTGCCGGTGTCTTTACTTCATCTTCAAATTCTTCTACAACCTCATCGCTGTCCAGCTTTTCTTCCGGTTTGATGATCTGTACTTCTGTTTCTTCTGCCTTGCTGACATAAATTTCTGTTGGCATAAAGGAACAATATTTCTTTATGACTTCTTTTGCCTTGTATTCATTACAAAATTCCAGACAGTCCTCATTCAGATACAGTGTGATCTTTGTACCGACCTGATCCCAGTCGCCATCTTCCATATCGAATTCGCTGCCACCGTCACATTCCCAGTGAACCGGCTTTGCGTCTTTCTTATAAGACAGTGTATCGATCGTTACCTTATCGGATACCATAAATGCGGAATAGAAACCAAGTCCGAAGTGACCGATGATCTGATCCTCATTTGTCTTGTCCTTATACTTTTCTATGAAATCTGTCGCGCCGGAAAAAGCGATCTGGTTGATGTATTCATCTACCTCTTCCTCTGTCATACCAAGACCGTTATCAATGATCTGGATCGTTTTTTCCTTTGGATCGAGTACAACCCTGATCTGGTCCTTATATCCTTCCGGAAGCTCGTACTCTCCCATCATTTCCAGCTTTTTCAGTTTTGTGATCGCATCACAACCGTTTGAGATAAGTTCACGATAAAAAATATCATGATCGGAATAAAGCCATTTCTTAATAATAGGAAAAATATTATCACTGTTGATAGACAGTGAACCATGTGTCTGTGCCATAACTATCACATTCCTTTCTTACTTCAGTTTTCCCTGTTATCCAGTGTAGTCCTCCCACATTTAAAAGTCAAGAAAAAATTAGCACTCATTCAAAATGAGTGCTAATAATCTGCTGTACTATTGAATTTACGGGCATTTGCGCATTTCTAAAACTTTTATAAACTGCCCAGTTTTTCATTATAAACATCAAAAAATGTCTTTGTCGTCACTGCCTCATCATGGATAAAGGAAATCTCTTTCCAAAGCTCTTCATTCAGATTCCGGATCTGTGTCTGCAAAAATTCATCATAGATCTGTGAAAAGGCTTCTTCCTTCCTCTTTTCCATGATCTTCTGCTTATTGGCATCTGTCTGCTCTCTGTCAAGCGTCGAGATACATTTCAGGATATAATATCCGTCATCCGTTTCGATCAGGGAACTGACTTCTCCGTTTCCCAGATCAAATGCTGCATCTTCGAGTGCCTTGGGCTTTTCGCCTTTTCCAAAAGAAACCGTGATCGAGCTTTCTTCGTTATAGGTCTGCGCCAGTGTATCAAAATCTTCTCCGCTCTGCAGCTTACGCAGTATATTTTCCGCACGCTGCTTTGCGAGCGCCTTACTTGCATCCGTGTAAGGCGTTCTGTTGCCGTCGCCATCCTGCGAATAGGTCTTGATCATGATCTGCTCCAGCGTCACAGTCCTTGCTTCATCATCACTGATCTCCGGATTGGTATCCTGAATGATCAGGTCATAGATCTTATTGGCAAGTGCATACTCCCGGTACATATCCTCTGTTTTTTTCTCAGTCAGCCCCAGCTTTTCCACTTCTGTATCATTCAGGGAAGAGAAATATGTCTCTGCCGCGGAGAGTACCGCCGCATCTTCTTCCTCAGAAAGCGTTACCTGCCTGCTCTCTGCTAAAAGGTTCATCGTCTTGATCTGCGCCAGGCGCGCCAGCACCACATTTTTGACCTTATCCTCCAGCGTCTCACCGTTTATGCTGCGGCTCCAGATCTGATCGCCGTATACTGCTTCATACTGATTCTGCATATTCGTCAGATATACCATGATCTCTGACCGGTCACAGCTGCTGCTTCCGATCTTAAAAACTTCATTTTCGGAAAAGCCCGTTGTCAGTACGATCTTTGTCTTGCTGTCTTCCTGCTTCCCACAGGCAGTCAGCAAAAACATAACCGCCATTACAAGTAAAATCCACAGTTTTCTCCATTGATTGCTTTTTTGCATATTAATTTTCATCCATCTTGCGCAGAATGCTTCTTGCCACGCTGATACCGTTTGCGGAAGCCTGCTGCAGACCACGTGTTACACCTGCGCCGTCTCCGATGGCACGAAGTCCTGCCACACTTGTTTCAAAATCTTTATTGACAACTACCTTGTTGGAGTAGAATTTTACTTCTACGCCGTACAGCAGTGTTTCATCTGCTGCAATACCCGGTGTTACCTTATCCAGTGCCAGGATCATTTCCTCGATATCCACCATGATACGATGAGGGAATACAAGAGAAAGATCGCCCGGAACCGCATCCTTTAAAGTAGGCATTACATTACGCCTGCAGAGACGTTCTTCCGTTGTTCTTCTGCCACGTCTGAAGTCACCGAAGGTCTGTACTAAAATCTTACCGCCGCACAGCATATTGGAAAGCTGCGCGATATGCTTACCGTATTCGATCGGTGTCTTAAACGGCTTTGTAAAATTCTTGGATACCAGGATCGCAAAGTTTGTATTGTTTGTCTTATATTCTTTTGACTTATAAGCATGACCGTTTACAACGGCAAGTCCGTTTTCATAGTATTCTGTTGCAACCTCGCCGGAAGGATTGGTACAGAACGTACGAACCTTATCATCAAAAGTAGGTGTATGGTAGATCAGTTTTGCCTCATACAGGTTCTCGTTTAAGAACTGCATAACCTCATCACGCACCTCAACGCGGACACCGATATCAACCGTACCCGGTGTTGTCTCAATACCGACCTCTTCACATTTATCCTTAAACCAGTCAGCACCTTCTCTGCCGACTGCAGATACGATCTCGTCTGCCTGATAAGTCTCTCCCTTATCTGTTGTCACGCCGACAGCTCTGCCATCTTCCACAATGATCTTTTCCACCATCGTATTGAATAACAGCTCTACACCACATTCCTCTAAATGCTTCTGCAGCTTACCGTAAATCTTATAGCCTTCTTCCGTTCCCAGATGTCGGATCGGACATTCTACCAGTTTCAGATTGGCATTGATCGCTTTCCGGCGGATCTCACGGATTTCCTTTTCCTTGTCAAGACCATATACATTTTTATCAGCACCGAATTTCAGATAAATATCATCTGATTCATGGATCAGCTTAACTGTCTCATCATAGCCTAAAATCTCAGGCAGATTACCACCTACATCAGGAGAAAGGGAAAGCTTACCGTCTGAGAAAGCACCTGCTCCCGCAAAGCCTGTTGTAATAGAGCATGGCTTACAGCCTACACACTGCTTCGTCACACGCTTCGGACATGTTCTTTTTTCAATGCTGCGTCCTTTTTCTATCATCAAAACCTTTAAATCCGGTTTCTTTTCCATCAGTTCATAGGCACAGAAAATACCACCCGGTCCTGCACCGATAATAATTACATCATACTTTTTTGCCATATTCATCTCTCCATTCATTCTGTTTTATTACTAACCCCCGGACTTCTATTTTACTGTATTTTCCATGGAATGACAATAGATATCACTCCATCCGCACAGTAAAACAACTACTTAAGACGGATCTTAAGTAGTTGTCCTATGTAGCAGGGGAAGAGGGAATCGAACCCCCGTTAACGGTTTTGGAGACCGCCGCACTACCGCTGTACTATTCCCCTATATGTAGTTTCTTTTCGGCGGTCTGTTTCAACCGCCGAAAATGATTATACCATACTACCAATTCAAAATGCAAGCATATTTTTGCAAAACTTCACACAACTTCGTGTAAATCTTTACGCAAGCGCTAGGACTCTGTCTATTGCCAGCAGATAGCCTGCAAATCCCTTACCGTAAATCTGATCATCACATGCCGGTTTTGTCACAGATACTGCCCGGAATCCCTCTCTTTTGGTAATGTCCGAAATGTGGATCTCCACCTTAGGCATCGTTGTGATCGACTGCAGTGCATCATGGATCGCATAGCTATAGTGGGTAAATGCGCCCGGATTGATCACGATGCCCTGTGTACCGTCGCTGTACGCAGCCTGGATCCTGTCTATGATCGCACCTTCATGATTGCTCTGGAATACCTCGATCTCACAATTTACTTCTTCTGCCTTTTCCCGGATCATGGCAACGAGATCTGCATAGGTTTCCGTTCCGTATACTTCCGGTTCTCTGATACCAAGAAAGTTCAGATTCGGTCCGTTAATGACTAATAGTTTCATCTGTTTTCTCCTTTATCTCTTTTATGATCTGTTCAAAGCTCTTATCATCCACATCCACGACATAAGCCGCTGCTTCTTCATAAACCGGTGCACGCTGCAAAAGCATCCGGCTGATCTTCTCCTTTGGATCCGCGCACTGCAGAAGCGGTCTTGTCGTATCAGTTTTCAGTCTTTCGTAAATCGTCTCCGGCTTTGCCCGCAGATATATCACGGTTCCAAGCTTCTTTAAAAGCTCTCTGTTTTGGCTGCGCAGCGGAAGTCCGCCGCCGACCGCGATCACATGCTCCTGTTTCTGTGCAAACAGGCTTTTGATGCATGCTGTTTCCATTTCCCGGAATGCTTCCTCTCCCTGCTCACTGAAGATCGTACTGATCGTTTTTTTCTCCTTTGTTTCGATCAGCTTGTCCGTATCCACATACGGCTTTCTGACAGCATAGGATAGCTTTTTCCCGATCGTACTCTTTCCACATCCCATATAGCCGATCAAAATAATATTACTCATGGATTCCCATCTCTTCCTTCATCTTTTGTAAAATGTGGGCAGCGGTTTCTTCCGATACCTCACATTTATTCCACAGCTCGTAGGCAATAATGCCCTGATATAACAGCATTTTCAGACCGTTCATCGTCTTCCCGCCGTGTGCTTTTACCTTCTTCATGAACATTGTCTCATATGGTCTGTAAATAAGATCCACACCCGTATGGATCTTCTCATACAGTGCATCCTCCTGCACGATCACATCATCCACATTCGGATACAGCCCGACGCTTGTACACTGGATCGCCAGATAGCTTCCGGTAAGCTGCAAAAGCTCTTCTTTGGAGATCACCCGGATACAGCTTCTGCCAAATGCAGTCTCTGCTTCTTTTGCCACGTGCTCTGCTTTCTCCACAGTTCTGTTATACAAAAGGATCTCCTTTGCACCCTCGCTCATGCAGAGAAATGCCACTGCTCTCGCTGCACCGCCTGCGCCAAGCAGAAGAACGCTCTGCTCCTTCACTGTGATCCCTTCTGACCGCATGGCACGCAGAAGTCCCGGCATATCGGTATTATAGCCCTTAAAGCCGCCCTCCTGTCTGACCAGTGTATTGACTGCACCAATCTTTTCCGCCAGCGGATCGATATCCACCAGATAAGGAATGACAGCACTTTTATGCGGCACGGTCACATTCAGTCCCGTAAGAGACAGGGCATACGCCCCTTCCACTGCCTTCCCGACTTGTTCCGCTTCTACCCGCAGCGGTACATACACAAGGTCATCGCCGCGCGTCTGTGCCAGTGTATTATGGATCACCGGCGATAATGTATGGGCGACCGGATCCCCGATCAGCCCACAAGTCTTAGTTTTTCCGTCTATCTGCATCCGTTTTCTTCCTTTCGTACCTTCTTCTGATAAAAATACAGGATCGGTTTTTCCAGATATCGTTTTAATACGATCTGTATTTCTTCCTTTTTATCGATCGGCTTTACCAAAATGGAATAAATCCCGGCTTTCTTGGCGCCCCAGATATCCGTAAAGATCTGATCACCGATAAAGACTGTATTTTTGCGGTTGCTGCCCATTCTGACCATGGCAGCCTCATAATTTTTCGGATTTGGTTTCCCTGCTTTATAAATATAGCTGACGTGCACCTGATCGTTAAAGCTCTTGACACGCGGCTCCTTGTTGTTGGAAAGGAGCATAATGGAAAAGCCGAGCCCTTTCAGCCTTTCGATCAGTGCCATACTTCTCTCATCTGCCGGTGCGCCGTGGCATACAAGCGTATTGTCAATATCATATATGATCGCTTCATAGCCCTGCATCCGCAATTTTTCATAATCAATGGAATAGGCGGAATCCTGATAGGAATCCGGGTAAAAACATTGCAACATAATTTCTCCCTAAAAAAGACACCCTTGAAAGGTGTCTTTTATTTACATTTGCATTTATAGGTGTAGTAGTTGTTATAATGTCACTTAAACCAAAAAAATCGATAAAGTGGCTTATATATGGCATTGTTTATTTTACTTTCCTTGCATTATATGCTGTTCAGAGAGTTTATTATCAGGTTTCAAGGCTTGCATCCTTACCGATGTAGTCATATGTATCATTCTTACAAAATGTCAGCGAAATATTTTCCAGATCCGCGCTGCGGCTCCTTGTGTCCTCCTGCTGTCTGTATTCCTGCTGCAGTGTGGAGATGTCTTCCTGCGCAGCCTGCAGCTGCTGTTTGTCCTGCTGCTTGACTTCATCGACAGAAACCTGTTTGATCTCGGATCTGTAATTCTGATAATAACTGCCGTATTGATAAGCACTGTCAATCGTCATCTGTCCACACCTGCCTTTCTTTCCCATACACATATGAGAGTTCTTCTACCTTATATATCGGTATAAACGGCTGTATATTTAGCCTATTTCAGCACCTTTTTCAGCTCATCCATAAAGGTATTGATGTCTTTAAATTCGCGGTAAACAGAAGCGAAACGCACATAAGCAACTGCCTCTAAATTTTTCAGCTTATCCATGACCAGTTCTCCGATCACAGCACTTGGCACTTCCTTTTCCTCACGATTGAAGATCTCTGTTTCCACTTCATCAACAAGTTGGGTGATCTGAGCCGCACTGATCGGTCTTTTATGACAGGCACGCAAAACTCCTGCCTCGATCTTGGAACGATCATAAGTCTCTCTGTTATTGTCCTTTTTAATGATGATCAGTGGGATCGTTTCTACCTTTTCATAGGTTGTAAAGCGTTTCTCACACTCATCACAGACTCTTCTTCTGCGAATGGAATTATTTTCAACCGCCGGTCTTGAATCGATAACTCTTGTATTTTCGTGTCCGCAAAATGGGCATTTCATAAGCTGTCTCCCCCTTTTCTTTCAGTATACTGGCATAAAAATATTATGTCAACCTATTTGTTACAGATCCACCAGAATAATGTCGGATCCGATCTGCTTGATCTTGGAATATGGAACAGTCGTCTCTTCTCCGCAGCATAAAAAACCGAGAAGCCCGCTGTGTTCTCTTACGATCAGCTTACAGATACAGCCGGAGCACGCATCAAACTCCATATCATATACGTTGCCCAGCTTCCTGCAATCACGTACGCTGATCACTTCTTTCTCACAAAATTCACAAAACTGCACAGGCATTCCTCTTTTACTCTTTCCTATAGCCTATGCTTTTTTATTGTTTCCGTGCATCTATCCATTCGGGGATCAGCCGCGGGGATGCGCCTTGGCATATACCTCGCGGATCCGGTTATGATTCATATTGGCATAGATCTGCGTTGTGGAAATATCAGAATGTCCCAGCATTTCCTGTACACTTTTTAAATCTGCGCCGTTTTCTACCAGATGGGCTGCAAAGGAATGGCGGAGTGTATGCGGTGTAATATCGGCTGTAATGCCTGCTTTCTTGGCATAAAACTTAATCAGCTTCCAGAAGCCCTGTCTGCTCATCGGCTTTCCGGAGCAGTTTGCAAACAGGATCTCTGAGGACTTGTCCTCAACCATCTCGGCTCTGACACCGCCCAGATAGCGCTCCAAAGCATCATGCGCCTGTGTTCCGAATGGGATCATGCGTTCCTTATGCGGATCACGGCACATAATAAAATGCATCGGCAGATTCACATCGGAAACCTTTAAAGAGATCAGCTCCGTCACACGGATGCCTGTTGCATACAAAAGCTCCAGCATCGCTTTATCCCGGATTTCCTTCGGACTGTCGCCATTCGCCTGCTCAAGAAGCGCCGACACTTCACCCATAGTCAGGATCTCCGGCATTTTTTTCTCTATTTTGGGCGCTTTTAAACAAAGTGCTGCATCATTCTGGATTTTTCCCTCAGAAAACAGGTACAAAAAGA
>ENA-ORLY01003671-ORLY01003671.1-human-gut-metagenome-genome-assembly--contig:-NODE-3671-length-12080-cov-3.747313_pt1 | contig 12080 bp, 8 predicted proteins | sample MGYA00243071_ERZ508832 | MGnify/ENA primary metagenome ERZ508832 (study PRJEB26277, sample SAMN04329777) | human gut metagenome | biome: human-associated habitat | host: Homo sapiens | place: USA...
TCGGCAGATGCTCCATGCGGTCGCCAAGACCGACCGAGAGCAGCGCCGCCCGGGCGCGCGCAAGGCGCACAGAGCGCGGAATGCCGCCGATGGCGAGTGGCAGCGCGGTATTTTCGAGCGCGGTCAGGCCGGGAAGCAGCTGAAACTGCTGAAAAACAAAGCCGATCTCGGAGGCGCGCCGGGCGGCGAGCGCGGCGGGCGAAAGATGGGAAACATCCGTGCCGCAGAGCAGGTAGGAGCCTGCGGACAGCGTGTCGAGCAGGCCAAGAATGTGCATGAGGGTGGATTTTCCCGAGCCGGATGCGCCGGTGACTGAAACGTAGTCGCCGCGCGCGACGTGGAGATCGATGCGGCGCAAGTCTATTCCCCCTTTTGGGGAAGTTTGCCCGGGGAAAAAGAAGATTATCCTTTGAGCTGTCGCGAAACCCTTATGGATTTTTCTTCTGCTTGACACTTATGGTATAATAACCGCTGGACGGTTATTATACCGGTTATTTAACAATTATACCACCAGCGGCAGTAAAAATAGATGCCGTGTGTTGGCATTTTTAGTGCCGCTGTGGTATAATGGCAAAGTAAAATGGCTAATTGTATGCTCCGTTCTGGGAGGAGGAAATGTTATGAAAGATGCGCTGCAGCACGCGCTTGACGTGCTGTCGGGTTTTCTTGCGGAAAATCCGCTCGTGGGCGCGTGGTACACGACGGTCGTCCGCTTCGTGTTCCCGCTGCTCGCGCTGATGATCCTGGTGGGTGCGATCCGCTCGCTGTGGAAGGTCAAGCATCCGGACGAGGTCTGGGGCTATCTCACGCTCGGCAACGGCGTGCGCCTGCCGCTCACGCACTGGGAAAACATCATCGGCCGCGCCGCGGCCTGCGATGTGCAGCTCGAATATCCGTCGGTCTCGCGCCAGCACGCCGCGCTCATCCGTGAAAACGACGGCAGCTGGACGGTGTACGACCTGAATTCCAAGGGCGGCATCAAGGTCAACGATCTGCCGGTAGACGAATACGCGATCGTCGAGGACGGCGATACGGTCTCGTTCGGCGGCATCCCGACCACGATGGTGCCGATCTCGGCAGAGGAAAAGCGCTGGCAGATGGCGGAGCGCCGCGAGGAGGGCCGCCCGGCCGGCATGTGGGGCAGTCTGGTGCTGCTGACGCTGTTTCAGGTGCTCACAGCCGTGCAGCTCGTGGTTGCAGGCGGCGGCGAGGCGAACGTCACTATTCCGCTGACCTTCTTTGTGTTCACCTGCGTCTGCTGGGGCTATTTCATCTTCATGCGCCTGTTCCGCCGCATCGGCTTCGAGATGGAGACCATCGCGTTCTTCCTGTGTACGCTGTCGCTCGCGGTGACGGGCTCGACCGTTCCGGACGAGCTGCCCAAGCAGCTCATCGCGATTTTGATGGGCATGACGATGTTCCTCATTCTCGGCTTTTTCCTGCGCGACCTGACGCGCGCGCAGAAGGTGCGCTGGTTCATGGGCGCGACGGCGGTCGGCCTGCTCGCCATCACGCTGCTCATCGGCTCGAGCGAGGGCGGCGCGAAGGCATGGCTGCGCTTCGGCTCTCTGTCGCTCCAGACCTCGGAGGTCGCCAAGATCTGCTACATTTTCGCCGGTGCGGCGACGCTCGACCGTCTGTTCAACAAGCGCAACCTGTGGATGTTCATCGGTCTTACCGGCGTGTGCGGCGGCTGTCTGGCGCTTCAGAACGACTTCGGCACCGCGCTCGTGTTCTTCGTGACCTTTCTCGTCATCGCGTACCTGCGCTCGGGCGATTTCGCGACGCTCGGTCTGGTGTGCGCCGGCTGCTTTGGCGGCGGCATGGTCATGCTGACCATCAAGCCGCATGTTGCGGCGCGCTTCGCGTCGTGGGGTCATATCTGGGAGGACGTTTATGACAAGGGCTTCCAACAGACCCATACGCTGACGGCGGCGGCCTCGGGCGGCCTCATCGGCGTCGGCGCGGGCAAGGGCTGGCTCTCTGGCCTGCCGGCGGCGGATACCGACATCGTTTTCGGCATGCTGTGCGAGGAGTGGGGTCTGGTCATCGCGGTGCTTACCGTGCTGTGCATCATCACGCTCGCGGTGTTCGCGGTGCGCGCCTGCCGCGCAGGACGTTCGAGCTTTTACACCATCGCGGCGTGCGCCGCGACCAGCCTGCTCGTGTTCCAGACCTGTCTGAACGTGTTCGGCGCGGTCGACATTCTGCCGTTCACCGGCGTCACCCTGCCGTTCGTGTCCAACGGCGGCTCGTCCATGCTGTCGGCATGGGGCATGCTCGCCTTCCTCAAGGCGACGGACACCCGTCAGAACGCTTCGTTCGCGGTGCGCCTGCCAAGCCGCCGAGAGCTGAGAGGGGAGGACTAAGCCATGCGTAAAATCGAAAAAAGAAGCGTATTCTGCCTCATTCTGGCCGCGCTGCTCGGCATCGGCCTTGCGTTTTTCTGCTTCCGCTTCGTCGCGGACGGCGACGACTGGGCCTCCTACCCCTACAACCGCCATCTGTACAACAATCAGGGCGTGCTCAAGGGCGGCACGATCATCGACAGCCGGGGCGTTGTGCTCTCGACGCTCTCCGAGGACGGCGAGCGTGTCTATAACGAGGACGGCACGATCCGCCGTGCGACGCTGCATGCCGTCGGCGACCCGGCCGGCAACATCGGCGCGGGCGCGCTGACTGCGTTCGCGGACAAGCTGTCCGGCTACAATCTGCTCACGGGCGCGTATTCGCCGCTCGGCACGGGCAACAGCGTGTATCTGACCATCGACTCCGAGCTCAACCGCGTGGCCTATGAGGCGCTCGGCGGTCAGAACGGCACGGTCGGCGTTTACAACTACAAGACCGGCGAGATCCTCTGCATGGTCTCGGCGCCGACGTTCGACCCGGACGATCCGCCGAATATCGCGGCAGATGACCCGGCGTGGGACGGCGTTTACGTCAACCGCCTGCTGTCCGCGAACTCCATTCCGGGCTCGATCTTCAAGGTCGTGACGCTGAACGCCGCGATCGAGAACATCCCCGACCTGTTCCAGAGAAAGTGGAACTGCACCGGCTCGGTCGAGATCGGCGGCGACACCGTGACCTGCCCGTATGCGCACGGCGAACAGGACATCGAGTCCGCGCTCGCAAATTCCTGCAACGGCGTGTTCGGTCAGCTTGCCGTTGAGCTCGGCTCGGCGGCCATGAAACAATATGCCGATGCGGCAGGACTGACCGAGTCGCTGCGCGTGGACGGCATCCAGACCGCTTCGGGACATTTTGACTTCGACGTGAGCGAAAACCAGCTCGCGTGGGCAGGCGTCGGTCAGGGACAGGACACCATGTGCCCGATCAGCATGCTCCAGTATATGGGCGCGATCGCGAACGGCGGCAAGGCGGCCGTGCCGCGCCTGATCGAGAAATCCACGACCGACTACGGTCTGCCGACCGGCATCTACCGCACGAAAAACTCGGCGCAGCTGATCGACGAAAAGACCGCCGGCACGATCGCGGACCTCATGCACAACAACGTCATCGAGACCTACGGTCAGGACCGCTTCCCGGGCATGGACATCTGCGCGAAGTCGGGCACCGCCGAGGTCGGCGCGGACAAGACCCCGAACGCATGGTTCACGGGCTTTCTGCGCGACGAGGACACGCCGTATGCTTTTATCGTTCTGGTCGAGAACGGCGGCGGCGGCGCGCGCGTTGCCGGTACGGTAGCGTCCGCCGTACTGCAGGCGGCAGTCGGCCGGTAAAGCGTCTTTCAGGAGAAAAACTGTGTGAAACTGAGAAAACCGGGGAACATCCCCGGTTTTTCTGCTTTCGGACCGTTTGCGCTGTGTGCAGTCAGAGCGCGGCCTGCCGAAAACGTTTTTCCGGCAGGCGCACCTGCTTTTCATCTGTCGCAGAATATGATACAATAGGGCAGTGTTGAGCCTGTCGAAAAACTTCGTTTTTTCGCCAGACTAAGGATTGTAATTTCGGAGAGAAGATGAAAGAACATGAACAGAAGATCCAGATTTTCGGCGGCGCTGCTCGCGGGCGCGCTGCTGCTCGGCACCTCGGCCTGCGGTACGCAGGGAACGGCATCCTTTGCGTCTCCGGTCGAGCTGACCGTCTGGACGTACTATAACGGCGACCAGCTGGAGACGTTCAACCGGCTCGTCGAGGAGTTCAACGACACGGTCGGCAGGGAACGCAATATCGAGGTCATCGCGTCCGGTCAGGGAAGCGTGAACGATCTCGAGACCAATGTGATGAATGCGGCGGAGGGCAAGGTCGGCGCGGAGGCGATGCCGAATATTTTCTCCGCATATGCGGACACGGCGTATGCCATCGACCGGATGGGGCTGGTCGTGGATCTCGCGCCCTATCTCGATGAGAAGGAGCGCGAAAAGTATATCGAAGCCTATCTGGAAGAGGGCGACTTCGACGGGGACGGCAGCATCAAGATCTTCCCGACCGCAAAATGCACCGAGCTGATGTTCCTCAACGATACCGACTGGCAGAAGTTCGCGCAGGCAGCGGGCGCGGATTACAGCGATCTTTCGACCGTCGAGGGCGTTGTGCGGACGGCGGAAAAGTATTATGACTGGACGGATGCGCAGACCGACGCGCCGGACGACGGCAGGGCGCTGTTCGGCCGCGATGCGATGGCGAACTATATCCTCGCAGGCGCGAAGGAGCTGGGCGCTCCGATCTTCTGCGCAAAGAACGGCAGGATGACGCTGAATTTCGACAGGGATGCCATGCGCAGACTGTGGGACAACTACTATGTGCCCTTTATCAAGGGGTATTTCTCTGCGTCCGGCCGTTTCCGCAGCGACGAGATCAAGAGCGGCGGCCTGCTTGCATATGTCGGCTCGAACGCGAGCGCGACCTTCCTGCCGACGCAGGTCATCCGGGACGACGGCCAGAGCTACGGCATCACGATGCGTGCGCTGCCCTGCCCGACGTTCGAGGGCTGCGAGCCGGTGGCGGTGCAGCAGGGCGCAGGCATGGTCGTGACCCGCGGCACCGACGAGCAGATCGAGGCTTCGGTCGAGTTCCTCAAATGGATCACCGAGCCGGAAAACAACATCAGCTTTTCAGTCGGCTCGGGCTATATGCCGGTCACGCACGCGGCGTGCGATATGGACGCCATCGAGCAGAGCGGACTGCCGCTGAGCGGCAGCATGAAGGAGATCCTCTCGACCGCGATCGACACGGTGAACAGCTGCGAGCTGTATACCATGCCGGCGTTCACCGGCGCAAAGGATGCGCGCAGCATACTGGAATCCTGCATGAGCGACCGTGCGTCGGCCGACCGCAGGACGGTCGAGGAGCGCCTCGCGGCGGGACAGAGCGCTGCGGACGCGGAAGCGGAATTTCTGACCGACGGGTGCTTTGAGAACTGGTACAACGAGACGCTGGAGAAGCTCAGGAGCTGCGAGGGCTGAACGGACGGCGGCGAAAGGAATGCACGGCCTTGAATATCATGCACATAAAAAGAGAAGACGAGACGGAAAAAGAACGCGAGAGATCGGTATTCAGCACGGTCCTTCTCGCGCTTGTCGCCGTGCTCGCGGTCGAGATCGCCATGCTTCTGCTGTCGTTCACGCTGAGCGGCTTCACCTCGCGCCTGAACAGCAATGCGGAGCAGATCCTGGACAAGCAGGTCGTCAACCGCGCCGCCTATATCTCCGGCCAGCTGATCGAGGCGCAGGATCTTTCCGGTCTGGACAGCGCGGTAAACCGTGCGGCGGCGCAGCTTGTTCAGGAGGGCGAAACCGTGGCTTCGCTCACCTCGTCGAACGAGGGAAGCGCGCCGCTGTTCGACGCGGTCAGCGACCAGATGGTGCGTATTCTGCGCGAAAAGAACGTGACGGGCGTGTATATCGTGCTACATACGGGCGAGCTCAGCCGCACGGCGGGCGGCTCGCTGCCCTGTCTTTACCTGCGCGACCTCGACCCGTCCGCGCCGGCCTCCGTCACGAACGACGACCTGCTGCTCGAGCACGCGCCGACGGCGGTCATGCACAGAATGAGCATTTCGACGAGCGAAAACTGGGAGCCGGGCATTCCGGTCACAGGCGGCGCGCAGGACGATTTTTTCCGCCTGCCGTATGACCGCGCGCGAGGACGGCGGCATTCAGAACGCCGCAGACTACGGCCGATGGTCGACCGAGAGCTACACGCTCGCCGGCGACAGCCGCCCGGTCATCTCCTATACGCAGCCGCTCATCTATCCGGACGGGACGGTCTACGGCGTGATCGGCGTCGAGCTGCTCGCGTGCTACGTGCAGAGCCTTCTGCCGTATTCCGAGCTTCAGAACGACGGCTTCGGCACCTACCTTCTCGCCCGTTCCCCGGATACCACGCAGGACAGCAGCATGACGCTGCACAGCGTGGTGGCCTCCGCCGCAGACAGCGGCAGCAGCCTGTCGGACGTCTTTACGGTCGATATGCAGAGCGGGAGCGGCGGCTGGACACGCTTTGGCGGCTGGCGCTGCTATGCTTCCGTGGTGCCGCTCTCGCTGTACAGCCGCAATGCGCCGTTCTCAGAGGGGAGCCACTGGATGCTGGTCGGAACGGTCTCGACGACCCGGCTGTTCGCGTTTTCGCGCAGCGTGCAGGAGCGGCTGGTCATCACCATACTGCTGACCGTGCTCGTCGGTCTGCTCGGCTGCCTGTTTTCCAGCCGCAGACTGGCCGGGCCGATCACGCGCCTGTCGGACGAGGTCGCCGCGTCCGCGAAGCTCGCCCCGGGAAACCTTCCGCGCCTGTCGCGCACCGGCATCGCGGAGCTGGACCGCTTTGCGGCCGCCTTCACCGACCTCAGCCGCAGCATCATCAACACCTCGACCCGCTTTCAGCGCATCATCGACATGGCGAGCGTCGAGCTGGCCGGCTACGAGCTGCGGGAGGGTGCGCCGGTCTATACGACGGACAACTTTTTTTCCATGCTCGGCCGCAGAGAGCCGGAGGGCGAGCTGTCGCCGCACGATTTTGAAAAGCTGATCGAAAGGATCATCACGGAAAACGAGAATTTCGGCCTGCCGGACGGCGGCTGCGTGTTCCGCATCCCGCAGAAGGACGGCAGCGTGCGCTACATCCGGCTGCGCATCGCCTTTGAAAATCAGACGCAGGTCGGTCTGCTCGAGGACGTGACGGCCATGACTGAGGAGCGGCTGCGCATCGAACACGAGCGCGACTACGATATGCTGACCGGCCTTTACAACCGCAAGGCGTTCAACCGCACCTGCGAGAGCCTGTTCCGCGCACCGTCCCGTCTGGGCCATGCGGCGCTCATGATGCTCGACCTCGATAACCTCAAGGCGCTGAACGACGTCTACGGCCACGACACCGGCGACCGCTATATCCGCGAGACCGGCCGCACGCTGCACGACGCGATGACCGGGCACTCGGTATGCAGCCGTCTGTCGGGCGATGAGTTCATGGTGCTGTTCTACGGCTACGACAGCCGTGAGCAGCTTAGGCGCGACCTCAACAGCCTGCAGAGCCGTCTGCGCCGCGCGTCCATCGTCCTGCCGAACGGCGATTCGTTCGCCGTCAGCATCTCGGGCGGCGTGGCGTGGTACCCCGAGGACGGGAACGATATGGCCTCGCTCAAGAAATACGCCGATTTCGCGATGTATCAGGTCAAGCGCTCGCACAAGGGCGGCATGCAGGAATTCGACATCGGCGTATACAACGAGGCCTCCTATGAGACCCAGATCGCGCAGGAATTCGAGCAGATGCTCGCGGAGAGCCGCGTGACCTATCATTTTCAGCCGATCTTCGACCGGAACGGCGAGGCGGCGGCCTATGAGGCGCTCATGCGCCCCGAAACGCCCAATCTCCGCTCGCCCGGCACGGTCATGAAGCTCGCGCAGGAGACCGGACGGCTGTATGACATCGAAAAGCTCACCATGTTCACCGCGCCCGAGCTTTTCCGCCTGCGGCAGCAGAGCGGCCTGCTCGCGGAAAACGCATGGCTGTTCGTCAATTCGATCGCGAGCGTCTGCCTGATCGGCGCAGACGTCGAGGAAATGCGCCGCCGCGTGAGCGGCATCGGACGCAATGTCGTCATCGAGATCACCGAGGAGGAGGATCTCAACCTCGAAATACTGAACATGAAGCGGCGCTCCACGGTGCTGTCCGGTCTGTATGCGCTCGACGATTACGGCAGCGGCTACAGCAATGAGGGCAACCTCATCACGCTCGATCCGGATTTCATCAAGATCGACATTTCCATCATCCGCGGCATCGAAAGCGACCCGGACAAGCAGGAGGTCGTGCGCAACATCGTATCCTATGCGCATCAGCGCGGCATGCAGATCGTTGCGGAGGGCATCGAGACCGCAGCGGAGCTGCGCACCTCGCGAGCGCTCGGCGCGGACCTGTTCCAGGGCTATTTCCTCAGCCGTCCCGGCGCAGTGCCGTCCGCGATCGCCGCCCCGGCGCAGGAGATCCTGCGCGAGTTCCCGAACGGCGCAGAGGAGCACAGATAAGCACAGAAGAGATTCTGGGCAAAACATACAAAAAGAACAGCGAAAATTGTACGAAAGATATTGTTAAAAAATCTACAATTACTCTTTACATCCTCCCTCTGATGCTGTATTCTGATAATAGATTGTTATGTCCGCACGAAAGACGGCACTATAAGGACAAAAGTCCGCCGCAGAGCTTCTTTTGAGACTCTGCGGCTTTTCAAAGGATAAGAATGATTACAGGGGACACACAAGGAGGATATGATTTCATGAGAGGCGTGGAAACTCGAATTCGAGACATTCGACACCGTATTTTTACCGAGGTCGCGCGTATGGCGTACCATACCGAGTGGCCGACCGACCGCCGCATCGAGGCGCTGCCGTATGACATTATGCCGGGCGAGGTCGCAGAGAACCGTCAGGATATTTTTCTCGAACGCGCGATCGTAGGCGAGCGCCTGCGTCTGGCGATGGGTCTGCCGTGCCGCAGCGCGGCCGAGCATGCGCCGCTGTCCGACAACATCGACGCGGCGACCAAGGAGGAGACCTACTACACCCCTCCGCTCATCAACATCATCAAGTTCGCCTGCAACGCCTGTCCGGAAAATCAGGTCCGCGTGACCGATGTGTGTCAGGGCTGCATGGCGCGTCCGTGCGTCGAGGTCTGCCCGAAGGGCGCGGTCTCCATCGACCCGTTCACCCGCAAGTCCATCATCGATCAGGACAAGTGCATCAAGTGCGGCCGCTGCGTCGATGTATGCGCGTACAAGGCTATCAACCATCAGAAGCGCCCGTGCGCCGCGGCCTGCGGCATGGACGCTATCCACTCGGACCCAAACGGCCGCGCGGATATTGATTACGACAAGTGCGTTTCCTGTGGACAGTGTCTGGTCAACTGCCCGTTCGGCGCGATCGCGGACAAGTCGCAGATCTTCCAGATGATCCGCGCGATTCAGGCAGGCGAGCGCGTTTACGCTGCCGTAGCGCCGGCGTTCGTCGGTCAGTTCGGCCCCAAGGTCACGCCGGGCAAGCTACGCGCCGCGATGAAGCAGCTCGGCTTCGCCGACATCATCGAGGTCGCGATCGGCGCCGACCTGTGTGCGGCGCAGGAGGCGGAGGACTTCGTCAAGGAGGTCCCCGAAAAGCTGCCGTTCATGGCGACGTCCTGCTGTCCGGCCTGGTCTGTGATGGCGAAAAAGCTGTTCCCGGAGCAGGCAAACTGCATCTCGATGGCGCTGACCCCGATGACGCTGACCGCGCGGCTCATCAAGCACCATCAGCCGGGCGCGAAGGTCGCCTTTATCGGCCCTTGCGCGGCGAAAAAGCTCGAGGCAATGCGCCGCACGGTTCGAAGCGAGGTAGATTTCGTTCTGACCTTCGAGGAGATGGCGGGCATTTTCGAGGCGCGTCACATTGATGTGAACACGCTCAAGGAGGACCCGCACGGCGTCAACGACGCATCCGCGGACGGCCGTAATTTCGCGGTTTCCGGCGGCGTTGCGCAGGCGGTCGTCAACGTCATCAAGGAGAAGTACCCCGACCGCGAGATCAAGGTCGCAAATGCGGAGGGCCTGAGCGAATGCCGCAAGCTGATGATGATGGCGAAGGCCGGCAAGTATAACGGCTATCTGCTCGAGGGCATGGCGTGCCCGGGCGGCTGTGTCGCCGGCGCAGGCACGATGCAGTCGATCAAGAAGTCCTCGGTTGCGGTCAATATGTACGCAAAGCAGGCGGAGCATCAGGTTGCGACCGGTACGCACCACGTTGCCGAGCTGGATAAGCTGGTAGATTAAAAAAAGCATAACAAAGCTCCCGTTCCACTTTTCCGGAACGGGAGCTTTGTTGCGTGGATCTTCACGTTTCAGCCGGTGCTTTCGCGAGGATGGAGGCGCTGTAACGGTGAAGGAAGGTGACGATATGCGCGCGCGTGCAGGTGTTGTAGGGGCCGAAGATCGTCGGGGTGATGCCCTTGATGATACCGTTCTCCGCGCCCCACGCGACGGCGGCAGCATAATCGTCCGTGCTCTTTACGTCGCGGAATGCCGACGCGGACGCAGACGGCGAACCGGCGAGCCGCCAGAGATAGGTGACGGTCATGGCGCGCGTGCAGGGCGCGTCCGGGTGCAGCGTGTCGCCGGAGACGATGCCCTTTTCGTGCGCCCAGACTGCGGCGGCGGCGTACCATTTGCCGTTCGGCACATCCCGGAAGGGGTTTTCACCGGCCGGCTCGGGCGAGCCGCTCATGCGCCAGATGAACGTGAGGATCTGCGAGATATTGCAGGTGTAGTCCGGCCAGAACTGGCCGTCGTACATGCCGGTGGTGATGCCGTTTTCGACCGCCCAGGTGATCGACTCGACGAATTCCGGGCTTGACGGCATGTCGGTGAAGGTGATGGCGGCCTGGCCGGGCGCGGCGGTGTCCGCCGTGTCCTCGGCGGCGAGCGCCGGTGCAGTGAGGTTTGCGCACATGAGACCGGTGAGCAGCAGGGAGATGAGCTTTTTCATGACAGGTGTCCTTTCAGAAACAGGGGGAGTGATACACAGAAAATTTCCACAGGCTGTGGATAAAAACTGTTTACGAGGCAATACCGCATAATTGGACAAGGGCGGTTTGCAAGTCAATTCTGCGTACTGACGAGGCGCGGTTTTGCCTTAGAGCGTGCCGAGCACGGGGAAAAAACGGGCGAGGAGATAGAAAACCGCCGGGAGAAAGACCGCCGGGAGCAGATTGCCGACCTTGATCTTGTCTTTTCGTATCATATTGAGGCTGACCGCGAAGATCAGCACCGAGCCGACGCACGACATCTGCGCGATGAGCTCGTCGGTCATCCACGGGCGGATGAAGCGCGCGAGCAGCGTCAGGCCGCCCTGATACACGCCGAGCGGCAGGACGGAGAGAAACACGCCCTTGCCGAGCGAGGCCGCGAACACGACCGCCGCGATGCCGTCGATGATGGCTTTCGCGATGAGCAGCGAGGCGTCGCCCGAAAGGCCGTCCTGAAGCGAGCCGACAATGGCCATTGCGCCGATGCAGATAAGCAGCGAAAAGCTGACGAAACCCTCGACAAAGTGGCTGTCGCCGCTGCTTTTCAGCCGGTTCTGACAGAAAACGCCGAAGTCCTCGAGATGCTTTTCGAGGTTGAGCGCCTCGCCGATGAGCGCGCCGAGCGCGAGGGAGAGGATGAGCAGCATGGTATGCTGCGTGGCGAGCTGGCCGTTTTCGAGCGTCAGCAGGCCGCTGAGCGCGCCGCCGATGCCGATGAACATGGTGCACAGGCCGATGCCCTGCATGATGGTGTCCTCAAAGCGTTTGGACAGGCCGTTTTTGAGCAGCATGCCGGCCGACGCGCCGGCGAGCACTGAGCCGCAGTTGATGATAGTTCCGAGTCCGATCATGGTGGTTCCTTCTTCTTATGTGAGATGAAATGGGGTTTTGCGGTAATGTTCGCCGCCGGGGAGCGGCGCGGGGCGGGCAAGGCCGAACAGGTCGTCCGCGAAGGCGTCGAGCCGCAGAGACGGCTGAAGCGCATCCGGCAGCTGCTTTTCGGTGACAGGCTTGACGATCAGAGGGAGGCCGTCCTGCCGCCGCAGGAGCGTCCTGCCGCGCGCGCTGAACGCAAGCAC
>ENA-ORLY01003676-ORLY01003676.1-human-gut-metagenome-genome-assembly--contig:-NODE-3676-length-12066-cov-8.085995_pt1 | contig 12066 bp, 9 predicted proteins | sample MGYA00243071_ERZ508832 | MGnify/ENA primary metagenome ERZ508832 (study PRJEB26277, sample SAMN04329777) | human gut metagenome | biome: human-associated habitat | host: Homo sapiens | place: USA...
CCGCCTTCTTCTTCGGCGGACGCGCCGAGAGCGCGGAATGCCTGCAGGTGATAGTCGATGGGGCGCGCGCCAATGGGGCAGCCGCCCGGAAGCGTCAGCGCGGCCGCCCCGGTCCGGGCCAGGAGCGCGCCGAGAAAGAGGCTCGAGGCGCGCATGGAGCCTGCGAGCGCCGGTGGGACTGCGTTTTCCGCAAAGCCGCGCGGGTCTATGGAAAGGGTCGAGCCGCTGCGCTCGCAGCTGCAGCCGAGATGGCGCAGGATCTGCAGCGTGTGGGTCACGTCGAGGATATCGGGGCAGTTATGCAGGACGCAGGGCGTCCTGCATAGCAGCGTCGCGGCCAGAATGGGCAGGACGCTGTTTTTCGCACCGTGGACCGTCAGCTCGCCGCAGAGCGGCGGCGACTTGGAAACGAGCAGCGCTGCTGGCATGGGCATTCTCCTTCATACCTTGGATTTTGCCCATCCTATGCGCGCCGGAGGCGCTTCGTGTCAGCCCCGGGCGAGCTCGATCGCGGTCTGGTAGATGCGCTCGGCCGCGTCGACCACGGCCATGCCGCGGGCGGCGGTGCGCATGCCGCCGGTCCGCTCGGGATCCGAGAGGATCGCCTTTGCGGTCTCGTAGAGGCTTCTGCCGTCGCAGTCCGCTTCGCGGACGACGGCGGCCGCGCCCGCGTCTTCGAGCACGCGGGCGTTCTTTTCCTGATGGTTGCCGGTCACGTTCGGGCTCGGCACCATGATGCAGGGCGTGCCGCTGGCGCAGACCTCGGCAATGGTCGCCGCGCCTGCGCGGCAGATGATGAGGTCCGCCGCGGCGAGCACCTGCGGCATGTCATAGATATATTCCCGCATGTCCAGCGCCGGGTGCGCGGCAAGGTCGACGCCCTGCTCTTTGACGTAGTCCGGCATCCAGCGCCAGCCGAAGGAGCCGGTGGCGTGGATGTGATGGAAGGGCGTGCCGTCTTCGCATTCGCAGCGCATGAACTGCGCGATCTTCTTGTTCATCTCCCGCGCGCCGAGGCTGCCCCAGCACGAGACGATCAAGGGCTCGTCGCCGAGGCCGAGCGCCTGCCGGGCCTGCTGGCGTTTGGCGTAGAGGAATTCCTCCCGCACGGGCGTGCCGGTCAGGAGGACCTTTTCGGGGTCGGGATAGTGCTGGCGGCTGGCGTCGAAGGAGACCATGATGCGGCTGGCCGTGCGCGCGACGAGCTTCGTGGTGAGGCCCGGGACGGCGTTCGACTCATGCACGCAGGTGGGGATGCCGAGCTTCGCGCCCATCTTGAGCGCGGGGAAGCTGGCGTAGCCGCCGGTGCCGACGATAACGTCGGGCTGGAAGTCCTTCAGGATGCACTTCGTTTTGGCGAACGTCGCGGACATGCGCTGCACAGTCACGAGATTGTGCCAGATGGCGGCGGGGGTCAGCTTTCGCTGGTAGTTGGAGATCTGCACGGTCTGCAGCTCGAAGCCCTCGCGCGGGACGAGCTTGTTTTCCATGCCGTCCTCCGCGCCGATGAAGAGGATCCTGCAGTCCGGCTGGCGCTCGCGGAACATGCGGGCGACCGCGATGGCGGGATAGATATGTCCGCCGGTGCCGCCGCAGGTAAAGACGATGTTCATAGGCTCTCCCCTTTTGCTTTACAGAAGTTTATTGTCGTTCTGCCGGGACACGGCCAGGACGATACCGGCCTCAAACAGCTGCATGAGCAGCGCCGTGCCGCCATAGGAGAAGAACGGGAGCGAAATGCCGGTGGCCGGGAGGAAATTCGTGACGACGCCGATGTTGAGGAAGGTCTGCAGCGCAAAATGCGTGGAGATCCCCGCGGCGAGCAGCGCGCCGAAGCGGTCACGCGCGTGCATGGCGATATAATAGCCGCGCACGATGAGAAGAATAAAGAGCAGGATCACGACGACCGCGCCGACAAAGCCCAGCTCCTCGCAGAGGATGGGGAAAATGTAGTCGTTGTGCTCCTCGGGCAGGTACAGATATTTCTGGCGGCTCTTGCCGAGGCCGAGGCCCATGAGGCCGCCGGAGCCGATGGCGTAGAGCGACTGAAGGATCTGATAGCCGTTGTCCGTTGGGTCGGAGGCCGGGTCACGCCAGGCGGTGATGCGGCTGCCGGCATAGCCCTGCGTTTTGAGATAGATGAAGGCGAACAGGCCGACGGCGATGCCGCCGAGGGCGAACCATTTGAGCTGCACGCCGCCGAGAAACAGCATGGCGGCCGCGAGGAGCAGCATGATGAGGATGCAGGAGAAATGACGCTCGAGCGCGACCAGGCCGCACAGGACGACCATGATGACGGCGAACGGCAGGATGCCGTAGCGGAAGGTCCGCATTTTGTCGCGGTAGGTGGAGATGAGGGCGGAGAAGGTCATGATGATGGCGATCTTCGCCAGCTCGGAGGGCTGGAAGCGGATGCCCGCGACCTCGATCCAGCGCTTGGCGCCGTTGGCCGTGGAGCCGATGATCGGCACGAGCATGAGAAAAAACACCGAGACCAGCAGGATGATGAACGAGGCGCTGCGCCAGAGCTGATAGTTGAGCCGGCTGACAAAGAGCATGCCGGCGATCCCGGCGACGGCGAAGATGGCCTGGCGGGCAAAATAGTAGGTCGAGTTACCGGTCAGGTAGTACGCGCGGGCGTAGGAGGCCGAGAAGACCATGATCACGCCGATGAGCACGAGCAGGACCGTCAGCGCCAGAAACGGCAGATCCAGCAGTCCGCGCTCGTCAAGCAGGACTTTATCCTTTGTTTTTTCCGGCTGCGGCAGCCGCTCCGGTCCTCCGCCCTGCGGGAGATCATACAGCTGCGTGACGCCGTCCTGACGGCTTGCCATAGGGGGTCGCTCCTTTCCGGGAAAACCGGGATCAATACCGGTTCATAACGCCAAGATAGGCCAGTACGCACATGACGAGGGTGATGGCGGTGAAGACGAAGACGATCTTCTCTTCTTTCCAGCCGCACAGCTCGAAGTGGTGGTGGATGGGGGTCATTTTGAAGATGCGCTTGCCGTGGGTCAGCTTGAAATACGTGACCTGGAGGATGACAGAAAGCGTCTCGCAGATGTAGATAATGCCGACCAGGATGAGAATCAGCGGCATATCGAGCGCGAATGCCATGCCGCAGACCATGCCGCCGAGGAACAGCGAGCCGGTGTCACCCATGAAGACCTTGGCCGGATGGAAGTTGTAGCAGAGGAAGGCTGCGAGGCCGCCCGCGACCGTCGCGGGGAGCAGGGCCAGCGTCGTGCGGCCGTAGATATAGGCCGTCGCGGCGAAGAAGACCATGACTGGGATGGTCACGCTGCTGGACAGGCCGTCGACGCCGTCGGTGAGGTTCACGGCGTTGACGCAGCCGACGATGACAAAGGCCGCGAAGATCATATAGACCGCCGTCGGGATCTCGAGATCGAGGTTCCAGAACGGGATATAGAGGTCGCAGCTGAGGTCGCCGCTCTTTTTGAGCACGAACAGGAAAATGACGGCCACAACGAGCTGCAGCAGGAACTTCTGGCTGGCGGTGAGGCCGAGATTGCGCTTGAGCTTGACCTTGACGAAGTCGTCGGCGAAGCCGACCAGACCGTAGCACAGGGCAAGACCCAGGACGTACAGATGCGTGTAGTCGCCGTTTTCCACCATGCTCTTCCAGCCGAAGCCGACCGTGCAGAGGAGGATGGCGGCGATGAACATGATGCCGCCCATGGTCGGCGTACCGGCCTTGGAATTGTGCCACTGCGGGCCGACCTCACGGATGGACTGGCCCGCGTGCAGCGCGCGCAGCATGGGGATAACGAAACGGCCGAACGCAAGCGTCAGCAAAAACGAGACCAGCGTCGCGCCGAGAACAATAAAAAACATTGCATCCATTCTGGATCCCTCCGAGACTCTCTCTTGTAAACTACAGGCCGTGCAGTTACGGCTCTTCTTCCTTCAAAAACAGCGACAGGGCCTTTTCCATCCGCATGCCGCGGCTGCCCTTGAACAAGATCACGTCGCCGGGCCGGGCACGCATCTTGAGCATGTGCGCCAGGTCCTCGTGCGTGTCGAAATGCTCGACGAATTTCTGCTTCATGCCGCCGGTGATCGCGCCGGAGACCATGCGCTCGGAATTCGTGCCGTAGGTGTAGAGCATGTCGACCTTCGCCGCGGCGATGCGGCCGATGCGGTAATGCTCCGCAGCCGAGCGGTTGCCGAGCTCGAGCATATCGCCGAGGACAGCGATGCAGCGGCCATTGGCCCGCGCGTGGAAGCCGGCGAGGATATCGAGCGCGGCCTCGGTCGACTCGGGACCTGCGTTGTAGCAGTCCTCGATGATGGTGAAGCCGTCGCGCTCGTAGATCTTCTGGCGCATGCCGGTATTCTGGAAGCCGGAGATCTGCGCCTGGATGGTCTCGGGCGGGATCTTGAGCAGGAGCGCGGCCGTGACGGCGGCCAGCGCGTTATAGACTGTGTGGCGGCCCAGCACGGGGACAAACAGCTCAAAGCGGTGGCCAAAGCCGCTGACGACAAAGCGCATGCCGTCTTCAAGCTCCTGAATGTCCGTGGCGAGCACGTCGCAGGTGTGATTTTCGATGCCGAAGTAGTATTTTTTGTGGCCGCCGTCCGCACGGACGTTCCACAGCAGGGGCTCGTCACCGTTGAAGACGCCGACGCCGTTTTTCGGCACGCCGCGGAAGATCTCGAGCTTGGCCTGCAGGATGCCCTCGCGGGAGCCCAGGTGCTCGATGTGCATGGTGCCGATGTTGGTGATGATGGCGATATCCGGCCGCGCGATGGAGGTCAGGTAGGCCATCTCGCCGAAGTGGTTCATGCCCATTTCGAGCACGGCGACCTCGGTGTCGTCCGGCATGTCGAGAATGGTCATGGGAAGGCCGAGGTTATTGTTGTGGTTGCCCTCGGTGCGGGCGGTATGGAAGCTGCGCGCGAGCAGGCAGGCCGTCATTTCCTTGGTCGTCGTCTTGCCGACGCTGCCGGTGATGCCGATGACGGTGATCCCGGCGTGCTCACGGTAGGCTGCCGCCAGATCACCGTAGGCGCGGATGGTGTCGGCGACGAGGATGGTGGGGATCGGCGCTTCCACGGGTCTTGCGACCAGCGCGGCCTTCGCGCCGAGGCTCGCGGCCATGGCGACAAAGTCATGGCCGTCGGCCTTCTCGCCCTTGATGGCGACAAAGAGGTCGCCGGGCCGGACTCGGCGGGAGTCGGACTGGACGCCGGTGACGGTAACGGTCTCTGCCTCCGGTGCGACAGTCCCGTGGCAGGCCTCTGCGATTTTCCTGAGTGTCAGTTCTTTCATCTTTCCCTCTCCAGATACGCACGGACGACCTCGCGCTCGTCCAGATGGCGTTTTTCGTGTCCGATCTCCTGATAGGTCTCGTGGCCCTTGCCGCAGAGGACGATGATATCGTCCTTCCGGGCCAGATCCATGGCTCGGAAGATGGCGGCCTCGCGGGTCTCGATGACTTCGTAGGGCGTCTCGGCTTCCTGCATCCCGGCCAGGATCTGCCGGAGGATCTTATAGGGGTCTTCTGTGCGGGGATTATCCGAGGTGACGATGCTGAGGTCGGCGAGCTGCGCCGCGATTCTGCCCATGACGGGGCGCTTGAACGGGTCGCGGTCGCCGCCGCAGCCGAAGACCGCGATCACGCGGCCGCGGCAGAAGCCGCGCACGGCTTTTAAGATATTTTCGAGGCTGTCCGGGGTGTGGGAGTAGTCGATGAGGACGGTATAGTCCTTTCCCGGCGTGGGGACGACCTCTACCCTGCCCTTGACGCTCTGCGTGGTCCGCAGAGCGTCGGCGATGGCGGGCAGCGGGATCTCCAGCGCGAGCGCCGCGCCGATGACGCCGAGGGCGTTATAAACGCTGAAGATGCCGGGGATGCCGAGCGTGACCGGCTGCGTCTGCCCGTCGTATTCCGCGTCAAACTCCACGCGGTCAGACAGCAGCTGCAGGTGCTTTGCGCGAAGGCTTGCCGGCTGCTGCGCAGAGTAGGTCAGGCAGCGGCAGGAGGCCTGCGCCAGGATGCGGCCGGCGTAGGCATCGTCCACGTTGACGACGCCGGTCCGGCAGCGGGTAAAAAGCATGGCCTTGGCATCGCAGTAGGCGTCCATGGTCTTGTGGAAGTCGAGGTGGTCCTCGGTGAGGTTCGTGAACACGCCGACGCGGAAGGCGATCTGGTCCGCGCGGTGCAGGACCAGCGCGTGGGACGAGACCTCCATGATGACGTGCGTGCACCCCGCGGCCTTCATCTCGGCGAACAGCTTCTGCAGCTCGAAGGATTCGGGCGTCGTGCGCTCGGTGTGCAGGATCTCATCGCCGATCATGTTCTGGATGGTGCCGATGAGGCCGACCTTCGCGCCGAGGGTCTTTTCGAGCACGTGCTTGAGCAGATACGTGCTCGTGGTCTTGCCGTTCGTGCCGGTGATGCCGATCATGCACATGCTGTCCGACGGATGGCCGAACCAGTTCGCGCCGAGCGCGGCCAGCGCCGCGCGCGCGTCGGGGACCAGCACATAGGCAATGTCCGTTTCCGGCTTTTTTTCGCAGACGACGCAGACTGCGCCGTTTTCCATGGCTTTGGGGATATACTTGTGGCCGTCGGTCTGGAAGCCGGAGATCGCGACAAACAGATCGCCGGACGTGACCTGCCGGGAATCGTACTGGACGCCGGTGATGTCCAAATCTTCGTCCGCGTGCAGCTCCAGCACGTCAAGGCCGTGCAGCAGTTCTTTGAGTTTCATAGTGTCCTCCTTAGTCGGATGCGCCCGTGGAAGAGAATTCTACCGTAATTGTAGTACCTCTGTCAACCTCTGTGCCGGGATCGATATCCTGGTAGGCTGCGAGGACATAGACGTCGGTGCGATCCGTGCCCTTGGCCTGGACGTAGAGGCCCGCGTTCGAGGCCAGGTAGTTGACGTCCGCGACGGAGCAGCCGATGAAATCCGGGACCTCGACGCGCGTCGCCTGCTTCTCCGCGCCCATGTAGAGGATGATCTGCGAATTGCCGGGCACCTGGCTGCCCGCGACGGGCAGCTGGTCGGTCACGACGGAGCCGGTGCCGACCACGCGGTAGGTGATGGTCTTCTCGGCGAGCAGCTCGCCCGCCTCTGTCTCGTCCATGCCGATGACGTCGGGGACGGTGAAGTTGACGCCGCGGATATCCTCAGAGCCGTAGTCCGGCTCGACGCCGAGGTACGGGAGGATGTCGAGGAAGATATCGCGCACGGTCGGCGCGGCCATCAGGCCGCCGGAGATGTACATGCCGTGGACGGTGTATTTTTCGCTGTTTTCCGAATAGGCCGGGGTGTCGAGCGCGACAAGGACGACGTATTTCGGGTCGTCGATCGGCGCAACGCCGACGAAGGAGACGATCTTATCCTTGACCTGCTGACCGTTCTCGTCGTATTCGTCGAGCTTTTCGGATGTGCCGGTCTTGCCGCCGACGCGGTAGCCGGGCGTCCGGGCCGCGGAGGCCGTGCCCTCGGTGACGACCTGCTCCATGAGCGTGCGCATCGTCTCGGAGGTCTGCTGGCTGATGACCTGCCGCAGGACGGTCTTTTCGTTTTTCTCTACGCTATTTCCGTCCGCGTCCACGACCTCGCTCACGATATAGGGCTCGAGCACGTAGCCGCCGTTGACGATCGCGGCCACGGCGCGCACGAGCTGCATGGGCGTGATGCGGAAGCTCTGGCCGAAGGAGGAGGTGATGAGGTAGGACGTGCCGTAGTTTGCCGGGTCGTTGAGGTATTTGCGCTCGTAGAACAGGCCGCTGGCCTCGCCGGGCAGGTCGACGCCGGTCTTTTCCATGACGCCGAAGCTCTTGAGATAATCGTAGAACGTGTCGCCGCCCATGCGCAGGCCGATGTGGCCGAAGGCGATGTTGCAGGAGTTGCCGAGGGCCTGGGCGGTCGTCTGCGCGCCGTGACCGGCGGATTTCCAGCAGTTCAGGATCTGCTCACGGCCGGTGAACTTTTCCTGGCCGCCGCAGTAGAACGAGTCGTTCAGCGTGACGGCGCCGGAATCGAGCGCGGAGGCCAGCGTGATGAGCTTGAAGGTCGAGCCGGGCTCGTAGCCGTCGGACACGCAGCGGTTGCGCCACTGCGCCATACGGGCCGCCGCGACGTCCTGCTTGTAGGTCTCGATCGCGGCCTCGTAGGCTGCGGAGGCCTCGGGCAGGGCAAGGGCCGCCGCCCGCTCGTTTTCGAGCAGAAGGGCGGTCGTGTCGTCGTAGATCTCCAGATAGTTGTTGGGGTCGTAGGAGCCGAGCGTGGCCATGGCCTTGATTTCGCCCGTGTTCACATCCATGACGATGCAGAACGCGCCGTTTTTGATGTCGTACTTATCGATGGCGTTCTGCAGGTTCTTCTCGACGTAGGCCTGGACGGTCGAGTCGATGGTGGTGATGAGGCTGCTGCCGTCGGAGGCGTCGTAATACTTTTCATATGTATAGAGCATCTCGGAGCCGTAGTTGCCCTTGGAGGTGACGACCTTGCCGGCGGTGCCGGAGAGTTCTTCGTTGTAGTAGGCCTCGAGACCCTCGGAGCCGTTGTTGTCGCTCGAGACGAAGCCGAGCGCCTGCGCGGCGAGGGAGGAATTGGGATAGTAGCGCTTGAGATCCGTCTCGAGATACACGCCGGTGATGCTGTTTTCGCTGATGAAGGCGCGGACCTCGTCGGCCAGCTCCTCGGAAATTTTGCGCTTGATGACCTTATAGCGGTACTGCTTGTCGGCGGCCTGCTCATAGACGAAGCTGGGCTCGACGTCGAGGATCTCGCCGAGACCGCGGGCGATCTGGTCGAGCAGGTTGCTGTTTTCCGGCTGCTTCATCTGCTCGGCGATCTCGTTGGGGTCGATGAAGACCGTCTCGACCGTCGACGACGAGGCCAGCACGTTCATATTTGCGTCGTAGATCACTCCGCGCGTGGCGGTGAGGTTCGTCGAGCGCGTCTGGTTTTTGATGGCCTTCTCGTTGTAATAGTCATGCTCTGTGATCATGAGATGGTAGAGCGTGCCGATGAGCGGAACAAACGCGATCACGCCGCACAGGACCATCAGGACCAGCGTGCGGTGGAGGATGGTGCGGTTTGCCCGCTGGTTCTGCTCCCTGTTTGCCTGCTTCTGCTCCTTGGTGCGCGGCAGGCGGATGATTTTTCTTGCCATGAAACTGCCTTTCTGCTTAAAAAAGGGGCGGTCTGCAAAGACCGCCCCTGTTCGGCCGGATTTCCAACTGGGAGGTTCTGTCCAAGCTTATGCTGCTGTGGGAGTCAAATATGCGGTTTAGGCTGTGGGGTGGAGATACTCGATGAGGCCGAAGATGCTCTGCTGCATGGCGTCGAGGATCTCGCCGAAGACGCTGGTGCGCTGCTGGGTATAGATCTCCGCCTGGTCGGTGCCGGAAAAGCTCACGTAGACGATCTGCTCCGGCTGGCATTTGGTCAGGCCGATCTCAGCCGCGTGCGCCTCGGCCGCGGCAAGGTCGATCTTGGCGTCATATTTGCTCTGCAGCATCAGCTGCTGCTCCTTGAGGTTGGCGAGCTGGTTTTCGAGCTTCGAGACGCTGCTGCTGGCTTCAAACAGCTGCACGTAGCCGAAGATCACGAGGATCATCAGACAGGCGACGGTCAGCATGCCGACGAGCGTGAAGGGCGCGATGGCCGTGCGGGACTTGACGCGGCGATAGGGCTGCTCGCGGACCTGCTCCTCGGGGAGCTCATATTGCCGGGACCGCTCATAGGCCCGGCCGTCTTCGTACTGTCGGGCGGCCTGATCGTTCCAGGCGTAGACGTCGTAGGCTGCGGCGCCGTTGTCTCTATAGAATTTTCTATTGGACTGCGCCATGGCAGCGGACTCCTTTCAGACTCACACGCGCTCTGCGACGCGGAGCTTTGCGCTGCGCGAACGTGGGTTTTCCTCGACCTCCTCGCGCGTGGCGATGATGGGTTTTTTCGTCAGGATCCGGATCTTCGGCTTGCGGCCGCAGACACAGACCGGGAACGACGGCGGGCAGGTACAGCCCTTGGCCGCGTCCTGGAAGACATTTTTGACGATGCGGTCTTCGAGCGAATGGAAGGTGATGACGGCGAGACGGCCGCCGGGCTTCAGATGGTCGATCGCGGCCTCCATGCCCTGGCGGACAGCGCCGAGCTCATCGTTGACGGCGATGCGGATGGCCTGGAAGCTGCGCTTGGCCGGATGCTGCTTTTCCCGGAGGGCGCTGGCCGGCATGGCCGAGCGGATGATATCGACGAGCTCGAGCGTCGTCTCGATGGGACGGTCGGTCCGCACGCGCTCGATGGCGGCGGCGATCTGCGGGGCGTAGCGCTCCTCGCCGTATTCGTAGAGGATGGATTTGAGTTCTTCGCGCGGCCAGTTATTGACGATCTCATAGGCGGTCAGCGACTGTTCGCGGTCCATGCGCATGTCGAGCGGCGCGTCGGCCATGTAGGAAAAGCCGCGCTCCGCGTCATCGAGCTGCGGAGATGAAACGCCCAGATCGAACAGCATCCCGTCGATCCGGTCGAGGCCAAGCGCAGTGAGGATCGCGCCGACGTTTTCAAAATTATCGTGTACCAGCGTCACTTTTTTCGCGTGCCGGTACAGCCGCTTCTTTGCGGCCTCCAGCGCGACCAGATCGCGGTCGACGCCGATGAGCCTGCCGGTGGTGAGGTTCCGGCAGATCTGCAGCGAGTGGCCCGCGCCGCCCAGCGTCCCGTCGAGGTAGATCCCGTCGGGTTTGATCGCCAGCGCGTCGATGCACTCGTTCAAAAGCACCGATTGATGTGCAAACTCCATCAGAAGCCCAGTTCCTCCATGACAGCCGCCAGATTCTCCGGGGTCAGCGTCTGACGCTCCAGCTCGTCATATGCCGCGCTGTCCCAGATCTCCGCGTGGCCGCCCTGCCCGATGAAGGTGACTTCATTGGAAAGGCCCGCGTACTGGCGCAGCTCCGCCGGGATCAGGAAGCGGCCCTGCTTATCGGGCTCGCATTTGGCGGCATTGGCAAACAGGAAACGCATCTTCCGCGCCTGAACGATCGGCAGCGCGTTGTATTTATCGAGAATCGCCTGCCAGCCGGACTCCGTATAGACGGAGAGGCAATGGTCCAGGCCCAGTGTCACATAGAAGGTGTTGCCAAGTTCCTCGCGCAGCTTGGACGGCACGAACAGACGTCCCTTTTCGTCGACAGTGTGCTTGTACTTCCCGAACATCCCTTCGCGCCTCCTTTCGCTCCACTTTACTGAAATTTTGCTCCACTTCGCTCCACTTCAGTAATATAATACGTTCTGTTTACATAAATTGCAACCCTTTTTTGAAAAAATTTTTCGGAGATTCTTCGACGTTTTTCGTGAAAAATCCCCGAAAGTCGAATTTTGAACGTATGTTTTAGAAACATCGTTCCGGTGCTTCCACCTGCACGCTCTCCTGCCGCCAGACGACGCGAAGCGTTCGGACAGATGGATCGCGCAGCAGCAGTTCTGCCGCCGGGCCCTCGATCTCGGTCTGGAGCCTGCGGCGCAGGCTGCGCGCCCCGCCGGGTTCGTTTGCACAGAGTGCGCCGAGGTGCTCCGGCAGTTCCGGCGCGAATTCCAGCGCAACGTTCTGCCTTTTCAGGCGTTCGGCAAGTTCCCGCAGCTGGAGCGCAGCGATCCTTGCAAGATCCTCCGCCGCAAGCGGACGGAATGACGCGATGCAGTCGATTCGCCCCAAGAATTCTGGCGAAAATGCCTCCCGCAGAATGGTTTGCGCACGGATATCCGCGCAGTCCGGCGTGAAGCCGAGGCCAGGTTTGCCGGTCTGCGGCCCGGTCAGATTTGAGGTCATAACGACAATGGTATTCTTGAAGCTGACAGTCCGGCCAAGGCTGTCAGTCAGAATACCGTCGCCGAGCAGCTGCAAAAGAATGCTGGTGATATCGCGGTGTGCCTTTTCCAGTTCGTCGAACAAGACGACGCAGTACGGGCGGCGGCGCACCTTTTCCGTAAGCGTCCCACCCGCGTCGTAGCCGACGTAGCCCGGCGGCGCGCCGAGCAGGCGCGAAACGCTGTTCGGCTCCATATACTCCGACATAT
>ENA-ORLY01003686-ORLY01003686.1-human-gut-metagenome-genome-assembly--contig:-NODE-3686-length-12046-cov-6.625198_pt1 | contig 12046 bp, 10 predicted proteins | sample MGYA00243071_ERZ508832 | MGnify/ENA primary metagenome ERZ508832 (study PRJEB26277, sample SAMN04329777) | human gut metagenome | biome: human-associated habitat | host: Homo sapiens | place: USA...
AGAACGAAGACCACGATGGCCCAGGCGGCCTCGGTGTTGAGGTCAGCCGTGGGGCTCCACAGGCCCACCACGCTGATGAGGTTGCAGCCAATGCTCAAAGCAAAGATCGCGCCCACCAGCGGGATATACTGGTCAAAGTGGTGGCCCATGTTGTCGTGCACGAACTGGTCCAGCCGTTCCACGATAAACTCCGCGGCTGCCTGCCGCTTGGAGACGTTTTCCAGCTTGAGGTCGCGCCCCAGCCAGAATGCCAGGCCCGAAAGCAGCGCCATGACGATCCAGGTGCTCACGAGGGTCTGGGTGATCTTGAAATCGCCCAGGACCGGGATGTTGGTATGGATGGTATACAGGATCTTCGCGCCGTTCAATTCCATTTGTTACGTTTCACCCCCTTTGTCCGCGGGGTCTGCTGCCGGAGCCGCGGCGGGGGCCGGGTCATCTTCCACCGAGATGTCCACATGCTCCTGCCGCGTTTTCAGCGGCTTGTACTTGCCCGTTATTTGCAGGTAATAAATGGTGATCCGAGGGAAAAACAGCGGCAGGATGCTGGCAAAGGCCTGGAAGCAGGGGGCCGCGATGGCCACCACCACCCAGACAGCCTGCAGCAGCATCCGCCCGTTGTAGGAAAGCTGTAATTTTGCTTTGCGGCGTTTTTCGTCCTGCTCGTCGATGATCTTCTGCACCACAAGACAGATGCCTGCAAAGTTGCCGATGGCCACCAGCGCGCCAACAAGGCTGCCCAGGATGACCGAAGAATCGAACCGGGCCCAGCCCACCGTGTGCAGGGCCGCGAACACCACCCACATGGCGGCGGTGCAGATGGCCGTGCCCCCGGCAATGCGCCCGAGCTCTTTTTTGGATTCCGGTTCCAGTTTCATGGAAACGCCCTCCCCGTGTTGTAGTTTACAGGTGCGAGTTGAACCCGACGCGGCGGGGTTTGTCTTTCTGGGCCCGCTTGAGATGCTCTTTGGCGAACACCCAGAAATTTTGCGCCCCGGCAGCCAGCCCCAGCAAAATAGCCGGGATATAGACCCACATCGGCCAGCCCCAGTGGTTGACTGCCCACCAGCATCCGCCCAGGCAGAGCACCAGCGGCAGCAGCAGGTTGAGCCCCAATTGCGTCAGCCAGACGAGGTCTTCCAGCGTTTTGTAAAGGCCTTTCACTGCATCGGTTCCCCTCCCCTGTTGTAGGATATGCTCCCCGCCCACGGGCGGCGGCGCATGATAAAGATTTTTTTCACAAAGAATCTTTATCATCCATTATACTCAAAATGGCTGTGAAAGGCAATCAATTTTCCACTATTTTTTAGCAAAAGTCTATAATTGCCATGAAGTTCGTTCTATCTAACCAAAAGTTTTTCAGAAACCATTCTGTTTCTTTACAGGAACTTTTATCATTTCGACAAAATTGTCCGGAAAAATTTTTCATTCGACTCTTGACAGCCAAAATGTCAACCATCAATCTGTGCAAAATGCAAAAAGCCCCGGAACGCATCTCTGCGTCCGGGGCCGTGCAGTCAATTTTTAGTTTGCAATGATATATGCGATGTACACAATGCCATCCTTCACAGTAACAGCAGCGCCAACTGTCTCAGGAGAAATCTTTCCATTTGTGAGCTGATCCATAATAGATCCACTGTAAGCATTCAGCGTCCGCACAATGGTATCTTTCGTGAAATCTGCTTCTTTATAAGCAAAGCAAGCCGGAACGCCCGCTTTCTTCTGATTATACAGCGAGTTCCACATTGCAGTCATAGCAGATTTATAAACAGTTTCATAATTGCCCTCTGCGGCACCGCGCTGAATATCCAGCATTCTCACCACATCCGGCAGGCCTGCTGCTGCCGCGTTGCTGACGGCATCGCTCTTTTCCAGAGTAACGCCATTTTTAGCTGCATATTCCTGAACCCAGCTGATTGCCTGATCCTCTTTGGTCTTGTCGCGGACAACACTATTGCTTCCGCTACCACCGCCGGTAGAACCACCGCCGCCGCCACCGCAGGCGGTCAGGAGCGTGAGGGCCATGGCTGCTGCCAGGACACAAGCCGCAAGCTTTTTCCACATTTTCATAAGATGTATCCTCCTCAATGTTACAAATTCGGAAAATTCGGGGTTTCCACCCGCAGTGTACCCCCCCCCCGAATACTTTTGTCAAGTAAATTGAAAAAGTTTGGAAAATCTCACAAGAATGGCCCGCTCTACTACGGCAATCTGCCAGTTTTTTTCTTTTTTCAAATTGCAAAAAGCCCCGGCGGGCGGCTGCGGAATTGCAGCGCCCACCGGGGCGAAGAGAGGTCTTTTGGTTTTGCTCTGGGATTCCGTGCAGATGCTTACCAGAGGTTTGCCGTCTCGTTGTAGAGGCCCTCATAGCTCTTGGCGGAGACATCCCAGCTGAAATCGCACTCCATGCAGTGGTGCACGAGGTTGTTCCAGTTCTCCTTGTCGTTGTAGGCATCCTGCGCGTGGCAGCAGGCCTCGTACAGCTCGTGGGCGCTGTAGCCCGCAAACGTGAAGCCATTGCCCTCGCCCATGGTGGAGTCGTGGATGGAGTCACGGAGGCCGCCGGTCTCGCGGATGATGGGAGGCGTGCCGTAACGGCAGGCGACCATCTGGGCCAGGCCGCAGGGCTCGCTCTTGGAGGGCATGATGAACGCGTCCGCGCCTGCATAGATCTCCTGCGACAGAGCCGGCTCAAAGCCGATGTAGGTGCCCACGCGGCCCGGGTGACGGGCGCACAGGTCCGAGAAGAAGCTCTCGTACTGGTTCTCGCCGCTGCCCAGGATGACCAGCTCGATGCCGCGGTCCACCAGACCATCCGCCACGCTCTGGACGAGGTCGAAGCCCTTCATGCCCACCATGCGGCTGACCATGGCAAAGACGGGGCTGCCGTCCTGATGGAGACCGAACTTCTCCTGCAGGGCTTTCTTGCAGGCTGCCTTGCCCTCTTCAAAGTTGTCGATGCTGTAGTTGAACGGGATATGGGGGTCGGTGGCCGGGTTGTTGGCGTCCATGTCAATGCCGTTCAGGATCCCGCAGAGCTTATACTGCTTCTCCCGCAGCAGGGCATCCAGGCCGTAGCTGAACCACGGGTCCAGAATTTCCTGTGCATAGGTGGGGCTGACCGTGGTGATCTTATCAGCGGTCTCGATGGCGCCTTTCATGAAGTTGGCGCAGCCATCATACTCCACGATGTGCTGGTCACGGCGGCCGATGCCGCAGGTGTCCTCCAGAATATCGGTGCCGTACTTGCCCTGATAGGCGATGTTGTGGATGGTGAACACGGTCTTGATGCGGTTGAACTTGTCCAGATGACGATAGTACAGGTTCAGGTACACCGGCACCAGAGCGGTCTGCCAGTCGTTGCAGTTGATGATATCGGGGGTGAAGTCGATGTAGAACAAAGTCTCCAGCACGGCGCGGGAGAAGAAGGCGAAGCGCTCGCCGTCATCGTAGAAGCCGTACAGGCCGCGGCGCTTGAAGTAATACTCGTTGTCCAGGAAGTAGTAGGTCACGCCGTTGCGCACGGACTTGAACAGGCCGCAGTACTGGCTGCGCCAGCCCACCGGCACCGAGTAGTTGGTGACGTACTCCAGATCCTCGCGGTATTTCAGGTCACCGTACAGGGGCATGATGACGCGGGCGTCCACGCCGTCCTTGACAAGGGCCTTGGGCAGGGAGCCTGCCACGTCCGCCAGACCGCCGGACTTTGCATAGGGAGTCGCTTCCGAAGCAGCGTACAGGATTTTCATAGGATCGCTCCTTTCTGAATCAGAACGGATGTATCAGAACACTGCACCGCCGGGACATCCTGCACACGGCGATACAAAAAGAGCGGGCGGGGGCACACAGGGCCCCCGCCCCTCTTTAAGAGGGGCTACCGGGGAGGGAGCCGCCCCTGTGAAAAATTGCAGATCAGACGATGTGGTTCTTCTGGACGTAGACGGGGAAGCTCTCGGTACCGGACAGCTTCTTGCCTGCGGTGATCTTGACGTTCTTGTCGGTCACAACGCAATCCAGCTGGGCATCCACCTCCACAACGGTATCCTGCATCAGGACACAGTTCTTGACAACAGCGCCTTTCTTGACCCGGACACCGCGGAACAGCACGCTGTTCTCCACAGTACCCTCGATAACACAGCCGTCGGCCAGGATGGAGCTCTCCACCCGGGAGCCGGTGACGTAGCGCACGGGGTTGTCGTCGCGGATCTTGGTGTAAACGGGGCTCTGCTTGGGGAAGAGGGCGTTCAGATTCTTCTCGTCGATGAGCTTGAGGTTCTCATCGAAGTAGCTCTTCATATCGCAGATATGAGCCACGTAGCCGGTGTACTCCAGAGCGCGGATGTCCAGGATGTTGACGTTGTGGGCCAGGATATCGCGCTCAAAGTAGATCAGGCCGCGGGCCGTGGCGTCCTTGACCAGCTTGATGAGGGTCTCACGCTCCAGAACATAGATGTTCAGGTCGAGGTTCTGCTTGCCGGGGCGGTAATCGTTGAACAGCAGCTCGGTCACACGGCCATCGGCATCGACGGTCAGGGTGTAGTTGTCGTTCTTGCGGCCCTCGGGGATCTCCACTTTCTGGTAGGCGACGGTCACATCGGCACCGCTGGCCTGATGGGCAGCCAGCAGAGCGTTGAAGTCATAGTTGACGGCAATGTTGGCGTCGCTCATGACGACATATTTTTCTTTCTGGTTCTCCAGGAAGTTGAGGATGGAGCCCAGAGCTTCCACACGGCCAGAGTAGATGCGCACGCCCTTTTCTGCAAAGGGAGGCACGATGTTCAGGCCGCCATGGCGGCGGGCCATATCCCACTCACGGCCGGTGCCCAGATGATCCATCAGGGAGTGGTAGTTCTTGCGCACCACGATGGAAACATTGGAGATGCCGCAGTTTGCCATGCTGGACAGGATAAAGTCCACCATGCGGTAACGGCCTGCAAAGGGGATCGAAGCCATGGCACGCTCGGTGACAAGCTCCGGTACGGTGTTATCATAGCTGTTGGGGAAAATGATGCCCAACGCGTTGTTGTTCTGGCTCAGCATACTTCCTCGCCCTCCTTGACGGAATCAAATACTTTGGCGCCCTCTTTCACGGTAGCGCCTGCGCCAATGGTAAGGCCGGTACCTACATGCGCAATGGGGCCGTCGCCGCCGATCTTGGCGCCTGCGCCCACGGTGACATCCTCAGCCAGGATGCAGCGCTTGACCACGGCACCTGCCTTGACCACGACGCCATCCATCAGGACAGCATCCTCGACCGTTGCGCCCTCTTCCACCACGACACCGGCGCTCAGGACCGAGTGCTTGACGGTGCCGTAGATCTTGCAGCCCTCGGTGACGAGGGAGTCCTGCACCACGGCGCGGGGGCCGATCTTCTGTGCGGGCAGAACGGGGTTGCGGCTGTAGATCTTCCACTTCTTGTCGAAGATATCAATGCCGGAGTTCTCGGGGTCCAGGACCTCCATGTTGGCTTCCCACAGGCTGTCGATGGTGCCGACGTCGCGCCAGTAGCCTGCAAAGTGGTAAGCGTACATCTTGCGGCCGTCCCGCAGCAGGGCGGGGATGATGTTCATGCCGAAGTCGTTCTTGGAGTTGGGGTCCGCCTCGTCCTCTTCCAGATACTTCTTCAGGACATCCCAGTTGAAGATGTAGATGCCCATGGAAGCCAGGTTGGATTTGGGTACCGGGGGCTTCTCCTGGAACTCGGTGATGCGGTCATCCTCGTCGGCCACCATCAGGCCGAAACGAGAAGCCTCTTTCCAGTCCACTTCCATAACGGCCACAGAGAACTCCGCACCTTTCTCTTTGTGGAAGCGGAGGAAATCGGCGTAATCCTGCTTGCAGATCTGGTCACCGGACAGGATAATGACATACTCCGGGTCATAGTTGTCGATGAAGCTGATGTTCTGGTAGATGGCGTTTGCAGTGCCCTTGTACCAGTCGGTACCCTTGGCCTGCTCGTAGGGGGGCAGGGTGTGCACGCCGCCGTACAGACGATCCAGATCCCAGGGCTGGCCGTTGCCGATGTACTCGTTCAGCTTCTGGGGCTGGTACTGCGTTGCGATGCCAACGGTATCAATGTTGGAGTTGACGCAGTTGGACAGCGGGAAGTCCACGATGCGGTATTTGCCGCCAAAGGACACCGCCGGTTTTGCCGTTTTCTGTGTCAGCGCGTACAAGCGCGAGCCACGTCCGCCGGCAAGGATCATTGCCACGATTTCTTTTGCCATAGCTATATTCTCCCCTTTAAACATTTCCTTATATTTGGGTGGAAATGGTTCAACAATGTAAAAGCTTACTCCTTGGGCGCTGCCGCTTTTTTGGTGCGGGGCTTACGGGCGGGCTTTGCAGCGGGCTCTGCCTCGGCGGCGGTTTCAGCCTTGGGTTTGCGGCCACGCTTGGCCGGGGTCTTTTGTTCCGCAGCGGCTTCTGCCTTGGCCGTCTTCTTCACGGTCTTTTTGGGCTTTTCCTCCGCGGGCTTTTCAGCCTTGGCCTTGGTGGTGCGGGTGGTTTTCTTTGCGGTAGTCTTCTCTGCCTTTTCCGTGGCCTTGTCCTCCGCTTTCTTGCGGGGGGAGCGCTTTGCAGGCACCTCAAAATAGAGGGTGCTCATGGGCGGCAGGGTGATGGTGATGCTCTGCTCAAAGCCGTGCAGCGGCTTCTTCTTGGTGCGGACCGCCTTGTTGTGGACAGCACCGGAGCCGCCGAATTCCGCATCATCACTGTTCAGGATCTCTTTATAAGTACCGGAAACCGGGGCACCCAGCGTATAGCCCTCGCGCAGGACGGGGTTGAAGTTGCAGACCACCAGCACCTGCTTGCCGGCGGCATCCTTGCGCAGGAACGCCACCACGCTCTGCTGAGAGTCGTCCGGGACGATCCACTGGAAGCCCTCCCAGCTGTAATCGATCTGCCAGAACGCAGGCGTGTTCTTGTAGAACTTGTTCAGCGTCTTGACATAGTTCTGCAGCTCGGTGTGCTTATCGTAATCCAGCAGCATCCAGTCCAGCGGCTTTGTCTCGTTCCACTCGGTAAACTGACCGAACTCCTGGCCCATGAAGAGCAGCTTCTTGCCCGGGTGGGCCAGCATGTAGCCGAAGAACGTGCGGAGGTTTGCAAACTTGGCCTCGTAATCGCCCGGCATCTTGTTGATGAGGCTGCCCTTGCCGTGCACGACTTCATCGTGGCTGATGGGCAGGACGAAATTCTCGCTGAACGCGTAGAAGAAGCTGAACGTGACCTTGTTGTGGTTGCCCGCACGGAAGAGCGGGTCGGTCTTCATGTAGCTGAGCATGTCGTTCATCCAGCCCATGTTCCACTTGAAGTTGAAGCCGAGGCCGCCATCCGAGGCAGGCTTGGTGACCAGCGGCCAGGCCGTGGACTCCTCGGCGATCATGTACTTGTGGGGGTGGCGGCCCAGCACGGTGTTGTTCAGCTTGCGCAGGAACGCGACGGCTTCCAGGTTTTCCTTGCCGCCGTCCTTGTTGGGCTCCCACTCGCCCTGCTTGCGGTTGTAATCTAGGTACAGCATGGATGCCACGGCGTCTACCCGCAGGCCGTCGATGTGGTACTGCTCCAGCCAGTACAGCGCGCTGGAGATCAGGAAGCTCTGCACCTCATTGCGACCAAAATCGAACACCATGGTGCCCCACTCTTTATGCTCGCCGCGCTTGGGGTTGGGGTCCTCGTAGCAGGGCTCGCCGTCAAAACGGTAGAGGCCGAACTGGTCCTTGGGGAAGTGGGCAGGTACCCAGTCCATGATGACGCCGATGCCGGCCTGATGGAGCTTGTCCACAAAGGCCATCAGGTCTTTGGGGGTGCCGTAGCGGCTGGTGGGGGCAAAATAGCCCGTGACCTGGTAGCCCCAGCTGCCATCGAACGGATACTCCATGACGGGCAGCAGCTCCACATGGGTGTAGCCCATCTCGGTGATGTACGGGATGAGCTGGTCTGCCAGCTCCGAGTAGTTGTAAGGGACATTGCCTTCTTTGGTCTTCCAGCTGCCCGCGTGCATCTCGTAGATGTTCATGGGGCCGTTGATCACGTCGGCTTTCTTCTGGGCGGCCTGCCAGCTCTCGTCATGCCAGGCATAGCCGTTCAGGTCGTAGACCTTGCTGCCGTTGGACGGGCGGGTCTCGGCGTGGAACGCGTAGGGGTCGGCCTTATAGACCAGGTCCCCCGCGCGGGTGGTGACGCAGTATTTGTACACGTCGTATTCTTTCATGCCCGGGATGAACAGCTCCCAGACAGAATCGCCGTCTACTTTGCGCATCGGGTGGCTTCCCGGTTTCCAACTGTTAAAATCGCCCACCACGCTGATGGCCACGGCATGCGGTGCCCAGACGCGGAATACCACGCCCGTCTCCCCGGCCCGCTGCTCAATGTGCGCGCCAAAGTAGCGGTACGCTTCACAGTTATTGCCCTGCTTGAACAAATACACAGGCAGGTCCGATGGACTGCTGTGGATCTTTTCCTCAGTCGGTTTCATAAACGCTCCTCCCCGTATCGGCTGCCGGATGGCAGTCTGATACCTTTTACTCTATTATATTAAAAAATTATTTCCGATTTTTCAAGGCTTTTTCCATAAAATGTACCATAATCTTTTCCTTAATATTTTTCTTATATATACAAACTCGCCAATTTTAAACGAGAAATATCAGCAAACCTGACAGAAACCAGACAAAAAAGAAACATCCGTCCCTTTTTGTGCGGAAATTGCACAGAAAGAAACGGATGTTTTTTCTTAAAATTTACCAGCGCTGCCAGTGGCTCAGTTCACAACGTAAACATTGACCTGGATGGCGCCATTGATGACCGACTCGGCGTAGGTCTCATAGAACAGGTCCACAAGGATGTGGCCGTTCTGCAGGGCAATGCCGGTATCGGTGGCCACCGCGTAGCCGTAAACAAAGCTGCCATCGGTGGAGGTGATATACAGCAGGGTGCCGTAAGGGATGACACTTGGGTCCACGGCCACGGTGCCATAGCCCAGGCCTAAGCCGGACGAGCCCTTGCCGCTCTTGGAATAATAGCCGGTAGCCTTGCCCGTAAGCACCTGGCTGTAGGAGGACGGCGGGTTGGTGGTGCCGTCCGGGCCGGTCAGGGGCGAAACGGGAGCGCCCGCGCCGTAGGTCTTGACCACATGGTTCGTGGGCTCCGCGGTAGTGGTCACATCCACCACCATGCTGTTCTCCAATTCGCCGTCCACATAGCGCTCACGGGTGGTAACGGTCTGCTGGCCCTCCGAGCCATGCTGGAGGGTGGTGGTGCGGCCGGTGTTGCGGAAGTACAGGCTGGTGTAGACATACTCGGTATCGTAGGGGATGGTCTGGGTCTCCACCTTGTCCTGATAATCCACACGGTGCACCACGATCTTGCTGCCCACCGTAACCAGATCGTTGAGGGCAGGCTCCGTGTAGTCGTCGGCATCCAGCGTGATGCCCGCGCGCTCCAGCGCGTCGGCCACGGTGCCAACGGCCATCTTGACGGAATACTCCTGCCCGTCCGCCTGAATGCTGACGGCGAACGCGCGCTCAATGTTCAGGGAAGCAAGGTTGCCGCTGAACGCAGTGTAGTAGACGTTGTCGCCCTCCTCGGCCTCAATGCCGGAAAGGTTCATCACGCGGGCAGTGTCACTCTCAGCCGAGGTGAGGACCACCTGCCGCGCACCGTGGGAGTCGGTGACGTAAGTCAGGCGCAGATTCGCGGCGGTCACAGCCAGCGTGAACACAAGGCACGCCGCCATGACGCAGAACGCCAGCACACGGTGAGAGACTGCATGGCTGCAGTCCGTGATTGCTTTTTTAAATTTGACGGAAGCGATACGAGACAACTCCTCTCTTTTCATCATTTTGGTTCCGGGAGCCGGATGCAGGCATCCATTGCTCCACGCGCAGGCAGTACCCGCCTGTGCTCGGGCCGTCTTCGGACGGAATTTCACTTCATCTTTGTGAATTTTTATACGCTGCAACGTCTGTTGGTTCGTTGAGCGGGCATTATTTTAGCAGACTGAGCCCGATTTGTCAAATCCGCCGTCCGGACTTTGTTAGATACTTGACATAGTTCTTTGTGCAATTTGCACAGTGTTTTCCCTGAAATATATTATTTTAGAGCATTTCTTTCTGATTTTTGCGCAAAATAGTTGTCTTATTCGTTCATAATTTTTTAACATCTAAATTTGATTTTCCGGGGGTAAAATTGCAGTTTCAAAGCCCGTTTTCGTGACTGCAAACCGACCGCAAACGGCCAATTTCCGCACAAATTCGGCACTGATTTTTTGTAAAAATTAACGCCGAATTTCTTTTGAATTTCTCGCTGAAAATGGCGTTTAGCAAAATGCCGAAACGTAAAAACACGCAATAAAAAAATATGCACTTCCGCCTTGGCCGCCGCTCTGGTACAATCGGGCCAGCAACCCGGGAAGCACCGCCCTGCGGCCGCAGGCAAACCCCATGGGGAGATACATTATATAATAGAAAGGAGGCCCCATGGCCCTAAAAGCCTATTCCCTCGCCCGGGACGGAGCACTGCACCTGACCCCGCATTTCCGGGTGCGGGAGTTCGCCTGCCGGGATGGTTCCGACCCCATTTTTGTGGAGGAAGAACTGGCTGCCCTGCTGGAAGCCATCCGTCTGCATTTCGGGTGTCCGGTGGCCATTACCAGCGGGTTCCGCACCGCCGCCCACAACGCTTCTATCCCCGGCGCTTCGCCCCACAGCCAGCATCTGTACGGGCGGGCCGCTGATTTCCGGGTGGAGGGCGTCAGCGTGGCGGAAGCCGCCGCCTACGCTGAGACCCTGCTGCCCTGCAAAGGAGGCATCGGGCGCTACCCGCCCCGCAAAGGCCGCACCTGCGGCTGGGTACATCTGGACACCCGCAGCACCAAAGCCCGCTGGACGGGCTGAGAGCGGCCCATCCAGCGATTTGAAATTTACTACCAAAACAAGAAAGGAGAACCCTCTATGAAAAAGCCCTGCAAGATCTCTGCCTCTACCATGGCCCGCACCGCCGCGCTGGCGCTGGCCCTGACCAACCAGCTGCTGAGCTGTACCGGCCATTCCGTGCTGCCCATCGAGTCCGAACAGCTGGAGCAGCTGGTAAGCACCGGCATCACGGTGACAGCGGCGCTGGTGAACTGGTGGGAGAACAACAGCTTCACCCCCGAAGCCATTGAGGCCGACCAGTACCTGACCCGTCTGAAGCAGAAATAACGGCACAAAAAAGCACCCCGAGGCTGATATTGCCCCGGGGTGCTGCTGCTTGCACAGTAAAAAAGCTTATTTCATTTCCCAAACGACATCTTCCGCAGCCACATGGTTTGCCTGTGCGGCATCGTGTGCATCGGCAGCCTTTGCAAAGCTGCCCGTGGTAACGGACATTGCCGCCAGCACCAGCATGGCCAGGGCGCAGCCCAGCAGCCGGATGGTCATTCCATTCACATTACCGTTCATCATTTCCAAGCTCCTTTTCCTCAGGCCGCCCGGCGGACACCATTCCGCCCGGGTCAGCACCCATTTTCCTGGCTGCGAGCCCCCTCTATTGGCCCGCAGCAATCCCAGACACGAAAAAAGCCTAGAGTGAACACACTCCAGGCTCCATTGTCTGCGTTACGTTCATGATAGCGCTCTGGGCAGGTTTTGTCAAGAAAAATGAAGAGCTTTCACTTCACAGTATTCTTGCATTCATCTCATTTATCTTCCCCCGCCCAAAAGTCAGACTCAAGCTTTGTTTTCAAAAGCGCAGTCATGTTCCCTAGTTCCACAGGAAAACGGCTGCAAACAAAAACGGCTCTGCCGAAGCAGAGCCGAAAAATGCGATACGGAGTAAATCAGCGCTTGCTGAACTGAGGTGCACGACGTGCAGCTTTCAGACCGTACTTCTTGCGCTCCTTCATACGAGGATCGCGGGTCAGGAAGCCAGCCTTCTTCAGAACAGAACGGTTCTCCTCGTTCTGCTGCAGCAGGGCGCGAGCCAGACCGTGGCGGATAGCGCCAGCCTGACCGGAAACACCGCCGCCGGAAACGCGGACGACGACGTCATACTTGCCCTCCAG
>ENA-ORLY01003693-ORLY01003693.1-human-gut-metagenome-genome-assembly--contig:-NODE-3693-length-12020-cov-6.988780_pt1 | contig 12020 bp, 6 predicted proteins | sample MGYA00243071_ERZ508832 | MGnify/ENA primary metagenome ERZ508832 (study PRJEB26277, sample SAMN04329777) | human gut metagenome | biome: human-associated habitat | host: Homo sapiens | place: USA...
ATCGGTGACGGTGGAGTAAGGAGACCCCGAGGGCGCTGCCCTTGAACCTGCCAGAGGCTCTGCCTCTGGACTCCAGCCGGGCGCTGCCCGGCCCCCCCGCAGGGTGCGCCGGTACTCTTTTTGCGCAGGAGGGGAGTGCGCTTGTGCGCGGGCAGGAGGCGGGCATCCAATTTTTGTAAAAAGGACCGTGATTTTGCCGAAAAGTAAAAAACCGTCAGAAAGTGCTTGCGCAGGCGGGGGGCGGCATGGTATTATAATGGCATATATGCCAGAAATAGAAGGGGGGGTGGTCCCCATGGCACTGACCAACGCCAGTCTGCCGGCCAAGCGCCGGATACTGACCGTATGCGTCAAGCTGTTTTTGGAACAGGGCTACAAACGGACCACGGTGGCGGAGATCGTCCGGAAGGCGGGGGTCTCCAACAGCAGCTTCCAGAACATCTTCCGCGCCAAGGACGGCGTACTGACGGAGCTGGTGACGTTCATGTTTTCCGGCCAGTTCGGGGCGGCCCGCAGCGTGGTCGGCGGCAAGCTGCCGCCGGTGTTCGTGTACGCGGCGGAGACGGCCATCCAGCTGACGCTGACGGAGCTTAACGAGAATCTGCGGGAGATCTACATCGAGGCCTATACCCAGAAGGAGGCGTCGGAGTACATCTTCCGCGAGACAGCCCGAGAGCTGTACGACATCTTCGGACCGTACCAGCCGCAGCTGACGGCAGAGGATTTCTACATGCTGGAGCTGGGGTCGGCGGGACTGATGCGGGGCTATATGGCCCAGCCCTGCGGCGGGGCGCTGACGCTGGAGAAGAAGCTGGAGTGCTTTTTGACACTGAGCCTGCGGGGCTACGGGGTGCCGGAGCAGGAGATCCAGCAGGCGCTGGCCTTCCTGCGGACCATGGATCTGCGGGCCGTGGGCCAGCGTACCATAGAGAGACTGTTTCACGCGCTGGAGATGCGCTACGACTTTCAACTGGGGGCCGCGTCCTGCGGCGAAAGGGAGGAGAACACATGAGGAAACGATTGGTAAGCATCCTGATGGCACTGTGCATGGCGGTGAGCCTGCTGCCGGTGCAGGCGCTGGCGGCGGACGACGCCTACACCGTGGGCGAGGACACCCGGGCGAAGGTCCGGCTCTACGGCGGCAGCCTGGTTCCGGAGGAGAACTGCGCTACGCTGACACTGGCCGATGGGACCGTCACGGTATACATCCACACAGAGGAGCGTTTGCCGGTGGTGCTGGCGGATACCAGTGGGAAATACGTGGGAGGCGATCTGACCATCTATCAGAACGTCTCGAAGCCTCTGACCGTCCACAAGGCGGCGAAAAGCATCACCGTGGCTGACGGAAAACGGGTGAGCGAGCTTATCATTGCCGGTGACGCCAATGTCACCATCACCGGCGGCCGGTACAGCAAGGTCACGGTGGAGACCGGCGGCGTGCTGCAGCTGCGGGGCGGCGCGGTGGACAGCCTGATCATCAAGTCCGAGGGGCATGTGAGCGTGATGGACAGTATCGTGAACAGCGTGACCAGGGAGGACGGCGCGCATTTCCTCGGCACTGCTGACCGCGAGGTCACCACGGCGCAGGGACTGGCCGCCGCGCTGGCGGACAGCGAGGTGAGCAAGGTGATCCTGACGGCGGACGTGCAGCTCACGGGAAGCCGACTGGATGTCAGCCGGTACGTGCCCGTGGACCTGAACGGCCACGTGCTCCGGAGCAACGGCAGCAACATCGTGTTCTGGGTCGGGAACGGCGGCTATCTGGAGCTGAATGACAGCGATCCGGAGAGCACGCACAGCGACTTCTCCGTCAAGGGAGGCATCATCACCGGCGGTAAGGTCCCCGCCATGGGCAGCGCCTTCGCCGGCGGCGTGGTGGTGAACGCCGGCGGCAGATTTACCATGAACGGCGGCACCATCATGGGCTGCTCCAGCCCCTTCTACGGCGCCAGAGACGCGGGCGGCGTGTACGTGTATAACGGGGGTATATTTACCATGAAGGGCGGCACCATCCGCGACTGCTCGGCCGGAGGTCTGCTGGGCGCGGGCGGCGTTTTCAATGAAGGAACCATGTACGCCGACGGCGGCACCATTCAGGACTGCAGCGGCAGCGCCGGTGTCGTCAACGAGGGCACCATCGACGCCAGCTACAACGCCGAGCGCACGGTGTTCCTGACCAGCGTCAGCGGCGGAGGCACCATCAAGGCCAGCGCCAAGTGCCAGGTCACGTTCCTGACCATGTACGGCAGCACCGATGGGACGCGGCGGGTGCTGCGGGGACAGGCAGTCTCCCGTCCCGCCGACCCTACCAGCGAGGGACACGAGCTGCTGGGCTGGCAGCTGAACGGGGAGGCGTATGACTTCTCCGCCCCTGTGATGGGGGATCTGATCCTGATGGCGTGGTGGGGCCGCAGCCTGAGCGGCAGCGGCACCGCGGAGGAGCCTTATCAGATCGGAAATGCGGAGGAGCTGGTGGTGTTCAGGGATATCGTCAACGGCGCCAACGGGCGGAAGATGAACAGCGATGCCTGCGCCGTGCTGACGGCGGACATCGTACTGAACGACGGCACCTTCGATGAAAACGGCAGGTATACCAAGGGCGAGAGCGGCATGTGGCTGTCTGATTGGACACCCATGGGGCAGTATGAGCGGACATCCACGGCGCCGGAAGGCTACGGCGGCACGTTTGACGGGCAGGGCCACACCATCAAGGGGCTGTATGTATCGACAAATGCCGAGAATACCCACGCAAGCGGGCTGTTCGCCCAGCTGACGGGCAGCGCCGTTGTGCAGAACGTCACCGTGACGGGCTATATCTATGTCCACGGTGTCGGCGGAGGCAATGTGGGTGGTATCGCAGGCGAGGCCAATGGCGCGGCGATCCGGAACTGCCGGAACCTCTGCGATATTCGCCTCAATAAGGTGGACGGCTCCTTGGGCGGGGTCCAGATCAATGCCGGAGGAATTGCCGGTTCCAGCAGCGGGACCATCGAGAATTGCCGGAATGACGGTACCCTCCGCACCATCGCGCCTAACGACGACATCGGCACCATGGGCCGCGTGGGCGGCATCGTCGGCATGAGCGACAGGGGAACGATACGGGGCTGCGTGAATACCGGGACGATCAGCGGCGGCATCAGCAGAGGTCCGGAGGGCCGCCATGGCATGGGCGGTATTCTGGGCGTGAGCTTCGACGCGTCCCTGATCCAGGACTGCTATAACACGGGCAGCATCCAGGAGGAGGGCCGGTACGGCAGCAAGCGGCTGGCGGAGAACGGTATGCGCATTCCGGTGCTGGCGTGGCAGGGGCTGGAGACGGTGCATTCCGGCGGTACGGCCACCTGCCTCGAGCCGGCGGCGTGCGATTACTGCGGCAGGAGCTACGGCGACATTGATCCCGACAACCATGCGTCCGGCGGGGAGGAGCAGTGGATCACCACGGCGGACAGCCATCTGAAGAAGTGGAGCTGCTGCGGCGCTGTGACCGTGGCGGAGAGCGGCCATGACTGGGCCGGCGGCGCGTGCCGCGACTGCGGCTACGCCTGCCTGCACAGCGGCGCGGCGGATGACGGCGACTGCACCACGGCGGTGGTGTGCGCCGTGTGCGGCGATACCGTCACGGCGGCAAAGAGCGGCCATACGTGGGGCGCGTGGACATCCGACGGGAATGACCGGCACACCCGCAGGTGTACCGTGAACGGCTGCCGGCAGTCGGAGACGGCGAGGTGCAGCGGCGGTACGGCAACCTGCGTTGAGAAGGCAGTCTGCACCGTCTGCGGGGCGGCCTACGGCGCGGTGGACAGCAAGAACCATACGGCGCTGGTGAAGGTGAACGGCCGTCCGGCCACGCCGACACAGGTGGGATATGTCACCTGCTGGACATGTGAGGACTGCGGCCGGTACTTCCGCGATGCGGCGGGTACACAGGAGATCCGCAAGGAGGACGCCAGCATCGGCAAGGTAGAGGCGGCCGGCGCCTCCGGCAGTGTGCAGTCGGCGCGGACCGCAGATGAGGGCGCCGTGGGACTGTGGATCGCCGCGGCCAGTGGCGCGGCTATGGCCCTGGCAGGCGCTGCCATTCGCCGCAGGCGGCGGGACACGGAATGAGCGCCCGGCAAATTTTGATACCGAGCCCTTGGGAGGGATAGAACAAAGACCGCACCGGCAGGAGGCCGGTGCGGTCTTTGCGTGTTTTCAGTTCAAGTCAGCGGGCGCGCTGCGCCTCCTGGGCCACGCGCATCAGCCAGTCCAATGCCGCCAGCGGATAGCGGCCCTGGGCCGTCTCGCCGGTGAGCATCAGGCAGTCCGCACCGTCCAGTACGGCGTTGTAGATGTCCAGTACCTCGGCGCGGGTGGGGGTGGGATGGTCGATCATGCTGTGAAGCAGTTGAGTCACCACCAGAAACGGCTTGCGGCGGCTGCGGCACAGGGCGGCGATGTGCTTCTGGGCGGCGGGCAGCTGCTCCAGAGGAAGGCTGCTGCCCAGATCGCCCCGGGCGATGGTGACCACGTCGCAAAGGTCCATCCAGTCCGGAAGGGCGTCCAGCCCCGTCTGATCCTCCACCTTGGCGAACAGCTCCGCATGGGCAAGGCCGTTCTCCGCCATGGCCTGCCGCACGGTGCGGAGATCATCGGCGCTGCGGACGAAGGGCTGCATGACGGCGCTGACGCCCAGCGCTGCGGCCTGGGCCAGATCCGCGAGGTCTGCCTCACACAGGGCGGGGCGGTGCAGCTCCGTGCCCTCCGGCGTCAGGCTCTTGTGGCCGGTGAGGACGCCGCCGCGGGTGACGCGGCACCGCCCGCCGTCCAGCACGGTCAGGGCCATAGCCCCATCGTCCAGCAGGACGGTCATGCCGGGCACCAGCGCCGCCAGCACATCTTTTTCCACAGGGATATCCGCGCCCAGCGTCACGGCCTCGCCCGCCGTCAGCGTCAGCGGGGAGGGGAGAGCGCCGATGCGCACCTCCGGCCCGCGGAGGTCGATCATCAGCTGGGCGGCCAGACCGGTGGAGCGCTCCGCATCGTGGAGGGCGTCGATCCAGTCGCGGCGGGCGGCCAGCATCGTGTGGGACACGTTGAGCCGGAAGCCAGAGACGCCGCGGCGCAGCAGTGCGGACAGCGCGGACGCTTCGCAGCAGGCGGGGCCCAGTGTGGCGTAATATCTCATGGGGTGTTCTCCTTTGGCATATTTTCCGGATGGAAGTGGTCGTAGACGGCGCGGGCGGCGGGCTTGGGCAGCACCTCCTCCAGCTGGAGGAGCTCTGCGGCGCGAATGGCCTTGACGGTGCCGAACCGCTGCAAAAGCAGCCTCTTGCGGGCCTCGCCCACGCCGGCGATGCCGTCCAGCTGGGAACGGTAGGTGTTTTTGGCGTGCTTCTGGTGGTGGTAGGTGATGGCGAAGCGGTGGACCTCCTCCTGCACCCGCCCGATCAGGGCGAACAGGGCGGGGGGCGTCTGGATGCCGATCTCCATGCCCTGCGCCGTTACCAGCGCGCGGGTGCGGTGACGGTCGTCCTTCACCATGCCCAGAACCGGCACGGAGAGGTGCAGCTTAGCCGCCACCTCCTCGGCCACCCGAGCGTGCTGGACGCCTCCGTCGATGAGCAGCAGGTCGGGGAGGGGGGAGAATTTTCCGTCGCCGTCCAGATACCGGCGGAACCGGCGCTCCAGCACCTCCGCCATGGCGCCGTAGTCATCGGGACCGCCGCAGCTCTGGATCTGGAAGCGGCGGTAGTCCCGCTTCAGGGGCCGTCCGTCCACGAATACCACCATGCTGGCCACCTGATCGGCGCCGCCGGTGTGGGAGATGTCGTAGCTCTCCATGCGGCGGGGCAGCACCGGCAGGCCGGCCAGCTCCTGTAAAAGCCGGAGGATACCGGCGGTGCGCTCGGCGTCGGAGGTGACGCGCTCCACCTCTTCTTTGGCGTTGCGGCAGGCGATGTCCAGCAGCTCCCGCCGCTGGCCCCGCTGTGGGACGCGGAGGGTGACGGTGTGGCCGCAGCGCTCCGTCAGCAGGGCGGACAGGGTGTCCATATCCTCCACCGGCAAAGGCAGCAGGATCTCACGGGGCAGCAGTTCGCGGTCCAGATAGTACTGGGGCACCACGGCACCCAGCAGGGCGGCATCGTCCTCGGCGGCGGGCAGCACCTCCACGCGGCGGCCCAGCAGGTCGCCGTTTTCGATGTGCAGCACGGCGCAGCCGGCACGGGCCGGGCCGGTGTATACGCCCCAGACGTCGGTGTCGGCGCAGATGCCGGCGATGACCTTCTGATTCTTGGACAGCACCGACAGGGCGCGGATGCGGTCACGCAGGGCGGCGGCCTGCTCGAAGTCCAGAGCTTCGGCGGCGGCGGTCATCTGTGCGGTGAGCTCCGCCGTCACCTGCCGCAGCCGCCCCTCGAACAGCCGCACCGCCTGGGCGATGCGGCGCCGGTACTCGGCGGCATCGGGGCCGTCAGGACGGCAGAAGCCGTCGCACCGGCCGATGTGGTGGTTGAGGCAGGGACGCTCCTTGCCGATGTCCCGCGGGAACCGGCGGGAGCAGGTAGGCAGGCGCAGGGCGGCGCACACCGCGTCGATGGCCTGCCGCGTCTCGCTGCGGCCGCCGAAGGGGCCAAAGTAGCGGGCGCCGTCCTCTGCGGGCCGTGTCACCAGCGTGAAGCGGGGGTAGTCGGCCTTTTCGTCCAACCGGACGAAGGGGTAGCCCTTGTCGTCCTTCAGCAGAATGTTGTAGCGGGGCATGTGCCGCTTGATGAGGGAGTTCTCCAGAATGAGAGCCTCAAACTCGGTGCGGACGATGATAGTGTCGAACCGGTCCACCTGGGACACCATGCGGCGGGTCTTGTCGTTGTGGGAGGCGGTGTCCTGAAAGTACTGGCTCACCCGATTTTTCAGTTTTATGGCCTTGCCCACGTAGATGACCTGCCCCGTTTTGTCCATCATCAGATAGACGCCGGGCAGCAGCGGCAGCTCATTGGCCTTGGCCCGCAGCTCATCCTTCGTCATGGCGGCACCTCCTTTTCCGGCGCGGTTTTTCCCTCAGTATAGCACGCCGCAGCGGGGCAGGCAAGGGGGAGCGGCGACTGGAAAACCGTGGAAAATACAAGAAAATACCGGCAGAAAAACATTGACAACGGATGAGCCGTGCAGTAGAATACATATGCTCTCAGCATAGTGGTCACGCGTAAGATCGCTATGCAGATGATATTGCTCTTCCCCCTGTCGGGCACCCCCCTTTTGCCCGACTTTCAAACGGGCGGAGCGCCGAAAGGCGCTCCGCCCGTTTTTTATGCCGATTCAGTTGAGGCCGCCTTCACTGGCGGCAAACAGCCGCCGGATGCGGCGCAGCAGCGGAGCGTGGGCCGGTGCGGCCAGCTGGGGGTCCTGCGTCAGCAGGGCGCGGGCCGCGGACTGGGCTTCGTCCAGCAGCTGCACGTCGCAGCTGAGATCCGCGGCCTTCAGGGTGGGCAGACCGTGCTGCCGTTGGCCGAAAAAGTCGCCGGGGCCGCGGAGCTTCAGGTCCTCCTCGGAGATGCGGAAGCCGTCGTTGGTCTCCGTCAGCACTTTGAGACGGCGGCGGGTGTCGTCGCTGCCGCTGTCGGACAGCAGGATGCACCAGCTCTTGGCACTGCCGCGGCCTACGCGGCCCCGCAGCTGGTGGAGCTGGCTGAGGCCGAAGCGTTCGGCGTTCTCCACCACCATCAGATTGGCGTTGGGCACATCCACGCCTACCTCCACGACAGTGGTGGATACCAGAATATCACTTTCCCCTGCGGCGAAGGCGGCCATGACGGACTCCTTTTCCCTGGACTTCATGCGCCCGTGGAGCACAGAGATACGCAGGTCAGGAAACACCTCGTTCTGCAATTTTTGGGCATAGGCGGTCACCGCCTTCCGCTCATCGGGGAGCTGGTCGTCCTCCGCCACCAGCGGGCAGACGATGAATACCTGATGGCCCTCGGCCACCTGCTTGCGGATGAAGCCGTTGAGCCGCTGACGGTAGGACTCCCCCACGGCGAAGGTGTCCACCTTCTGGCGGCCCGGGGGCAGTTCATCAATGATGGACACGTCCAGATCGCCGTAGATGATGAGGGCCAGCGTGCGGGGGATGGGGGTGGCGGACAGCACCAGCATGTGGGGCGAGTCCGCCTTTTTGGACAGGGCGGCCCGCTGGCCCACGCCGAAGCGGTGCTGCTCGTCGGTGATGACCAGTCCCAGACGGGCGTACTGCACGTCCTCCGTCAGCAGGGCATGGGTACCGATGCACAGGTCAACGGTACCGTCAGCCAGCCCTGCCAGAATGGCACGGCGCTCCCTGGCGCGGGTAGAGCCGGTGAGCAGGGCACAGTGCAGCCCGAAGCGGGCGAACAGGGGGGCCAGATTCTCGTAGTGCTGGCGGGCCAGGATCTCCGTGGGAGCCATCAGTGCCGACTGCCAGCCGTTCCGGGCGGCGAACCAGACGCAGGCCGCGGCCACCATGGTCTTGCCGCTGCCCACGTCGCCCTGACACAGGCGGTTCATGACGCGGCCGGAGGTCATGTCGGAGACGGCCTGCTCCACGGCGCGGCGCTGGGCGCCGGTGAGGGCGAAGGGCAGGGCGTCGTAAAAGGGCGTAAGGCTCAGATTTTTGCAGGCGGGGCCGCGGCCTGTCTCCCGGCGGGAGCGCAGCAGCTGCAGGCCGCAGGCCAGCACGAAAAGCTCCTCGAACACCAGACGGCGGCGGGCGATGTCCAGCGCCTCCGGCGAGTCGGGGAAGTGGATGTTCTCATAGGCATAGCCGGTGTAGCACAGGTGGTAGGCGCGGCGCACCTCATCCGGCAGTACGTCCGGCAGCAGGTCGCGGCAGGCGTCCAGCCCCTGCCGCATGGCCTTGGCCAGCAGGGTCTGGCTGACACCGGCGGCCAGGGGATAGATGGGCATGATGCGGCCCGTCAGCAGCTGCCGCCCCTCCGGCTCCACCACCGGATTGGTCATGCGGCGGCGCAGCAGGTCGCCCTCCACCTTACCGTAGAAGATATAGGTCTCGCCCTTGTGGAGACTGGTGCGGCGGTAGTCCTGATTGAAGAAGGCCACATCCAGCGCGCCGCTGTCGTCCACGGCACGCACCTTCACCAGTGTGCGGCCGCCGGAGATGCGGCTGGCAGTGGGGTCACCCGCCAGCATGGCCCGCACACAGGCGTATTCGCCCACGGCCAGCTCCCGTATGGGGCGCTCCAGCGTCCGGTCCTCCCAGCGCCGGGGGAAGTAGGACAGCAGGTCCTCCAGCGTGCGGATGCCCAGCTTGTTCAGGGCATTGGCGCGGGTCTCGCCAATGCCCTTGATATAGCGGATATCGGTGTCCGGATGTGCCATAGCGTTAAAACCCACTGAACACGGAGAAGTCGGCGGGCGGCGCAAACTGGGGCGGCTCCTGGGGGGCTTCCTCCTCTGATAGAAGAAGATCGTCCTCCTCCGGTGCGGCGGGGACGTACTCCACGAACTGGTAGCGCAGTCCGTTGTCCTCCATGATCTCGCTCTCGGTGTCCACCTGCCAGTGGGGATCGCTGTCCAGATCGGGGAAGAAAGCGTCGGCGTGACCGTCGGCGAAAATTTTGGTAAGGTACACGCGGTCGCACAGGGGCAGAAACCGGCGGTAGACGCTCTCGCCGCCGATGATCCATGCGTCCTCCCCGGCCTGAAACACCGCCTCCACGGGGAAGTGGACGATCTCCGCATTTTCCGCGGCAAAGTCCCGGTCGCCGGTGAGGACAATGTTGCGGCGGTGGGGCAGCCCCCTGCCATTGGGCAGGGATTGCAGGGTCTTGCGGCCCATGAGGACGGTCTTGCCCTCCGTCAGGGCGCGGAAGCGCTTCATGTCGGCGGGGATATGGAACAGCAGGGCGTTGTCCCGCCCGATGCCCCAGTTCTGGTCTACGGCTGCAATGGCGTACATGGGCGCTCCTCCTTAAATGGCCACGGGGATCTTGTCGTCAAAGGGCTGGGGATCGTAGCCCTCCAGCGAGAAGCTGTCCCGTGTGAACCGGTAGAAATCAGTGACGGACTTATCCATCACGAGCTGCGGAGCGGGACGCTCGTCCTTTTCCAGCAGCTTTTCGATGATGGGCACGTGGCGGTCGTAGATATGGGCGTCGGCGATGACGTGGACCAGCTCGCCAGCCTCCAGACCGGACACCTGCGCCATCATGTGGACCAGCACGCTGTACTGCACCACGTTCCAGTTGTTGGCGGCCAGCATGTCCTGGCTGCGCTGGTTCAGGATGGCGTTGAGGGTATGTCCGGAGACGTTGAACGTCATGGAGTAAGCGCAGGGGTACAGGGCCATCTCGTGGAGGTCCTGAAAGTTGTAGATGTTGGTGAGGATGCGGCGGCTGGCGGGGTTGTGCTTCAGGTCGTACAGCACGCGGTCTACCTGATCCATCTCGCCCTCGGGGTACTGGTGCTTTACTGCCAGCTGATAGCCGTAGGCCTTGCCGATGGAGCCGTTCTCGTCCGCCCAGCTGTCCCAGATGTGGCCACGCAGGTCGTGGATATTGTTGGACTTCTGCTGCCAGATCCACAGCAGCTCGTCGATGCAGGTCTTGAAGTAGGTGCGGCGCAGCGTCAGGATGGGAAACTCCTGACGCAGGTCGTAGCGGTTGACGATACCGAACTTTTTCACGGTGTGGGCAGGCGTGCCGTCATCCCAGTGGGGACGTACCTGCTGGTCAGTGTCCCACACCCCGTTTTGCAGGATGTCGCGGCAATTCTGCTTGAAGATCTGGTCTGCACGGCTCATGGCTGTACCCCCTGAGAGTTTTTTCCCATTGTACCAGATTCAGCCGGAATTGAAAAGTTGAAAATGCAAATATGATGGATAATAGGAGAGATAAGGAAAAAAGAATTGTGTCCCGCCGCCGCTTCGGGTATACTGTACAATGGTTTACCACGTGACATGATACCAAACGAAGGAGGGTTTCTTCTATTATGAAATATGATGTTCTGATTATCGGCGCGGGCCCCGGCGGCATCTTTTCCGCCTATGAACTGATGCAGCGTAAGCCCGAGTGGAAGGTGGCGGTGCTGGAGGCGGGCAACCCGCTGGAGAAGCGGCACTGTCCCATCGACGGTGATAAGGTCAAGTCCTGCATCCACTGCAAGACCTGTGCCATCATGAACGGCTTCGGCGGCGCCGGCGCCTTCTCCGACGGCAAGTATAACCTGACCAACGAGTTCGGCGGCACACTGTATGAGTACATCGGCAAGCAGAAGGCCATGGAGCTCATGCGCTACGTGGACGAGATCAACGTGGCCTGCGGCGGCGCCGGCGCCAAGCTGTACTCCACGGCGGACAGCGGCTTCAAGCGTCTGTGCCTGCAAAACAATCTCCACCTGCTGGACGCCTCCGTGCGGCATCTGGGCACGGATATCAACTACAAGGTACTGGAGAACCTGTACGCCCAGCTGAAGGAGCATATCGACTTCCACTTCCTGACGCCGGTGAAGGCACTGACCATTCTGGACGACGGCAGCTATCAGGCGGAGACAGATAAGGGCACATTCTGCGGCAGCAAGTGCATCATCTCCGTGGGACGCAGCGGCAGCAAGTGGATGGAGTCCGTGTGCGAGGCGCTGGATATCCCCACCAAGTCCAATCGCGTGGACATCGGCGTCCGGGTGGAGCTCCCTGCCGAGGTGTTCGCCCCCATCACCGACGAGCTGTACGAGAGCAAGATCGTGTATAAGACCGAGAAGTATCAGGACAAGGTGCGCACGTTCTGCATGAACCCCCGGGGCGCGGTGGTGAACGAGAACACCAACGGCATTGTCACCGTCAACGGCCACAGCTATGAGGACCCCGCCCTGCACACGGAGAACACCAACTTCGCCCTGCTGGTGTCCAAGCACTTTACCGAGCCGTTCCGCGACAGCAACGGCTACGGCGAGAGCATCGCCCGCCTTTCCAACATGCTGGGCGGCGGCGTGATGGTGCAGCGGTTCGGCGACCTGATCCGCGGCCAGCGCACCACCCCCAAGCGCATCGA
>ENA-ORLY01003695-ORLY01003695.1-human-gut-metagenome-genome-assembly--contig:-NODE-3695-length-12017-cov-10.219933_pt1 | contig 12017 bp, 10 predicted proteins | sample MGYA00243071_ERZ508832 | MGnify/ENA primary metagenome ERZ508832 (study PRJEB26277, sample SAMN04329777) | human gut metagenome | biome: human-associated habitat | host: Homo sapiens | place: USA...
CCTGATTTGTACTTTCTACCGCCATATCCGCAGCTTCCTTGGGATCGCCACCGTTAAATACGGTTTCTGCACCTGCCATCATATCATTTCTGATCTGTACAAGTGTTGTTACAAGCGGTCCTGCAGTCACTTCATTTACCTTTGCATTGCGAAGCTGATCGGAAGCTATCTTCATCTGCGGATTATCTGTATACAACTGTTTCATAGTTTCTGTATCATAGGAATCCAGATTAACAGGGAAATAGCCTGTATTAGCAGCCCATGTCGCCTGTACTTCTGAACTTGTTGCATATTTTAAGAACTCAAATGCTCCTTTTTGTACATCATCATTCAGATCTTTTGCCATAACAAACGCTCCACCACTTGCATAAACACCCTGTGCTTCTTTATCAGCAAAATGTGGAAGGCATGCAATTCCCACTTCAAATGGTGCAGATCTGATAATGCTGGTTGCCCATGCAGAAGTTGTGATAAACATGGAAATATCACCATTATTAAAGCCAGCATTGATATCATCATCACTTTCTCCGTAATTTACAAAGCCACCTGCTTTATCAAGATCACTGATAAACTGGTAAAATCTCTGGATACCTTCTCCGTAAACAGCCTCTGTTGCTCTTGCTGAACGTCCGTTATCATTATTAACGATCATATATCCGCTGTTTGTAAGAATCTGATCAAGCAGATATCCCCATGATGTAATGGAGAATTCTTTCATTCCCTCATTTGCCTCTGCAATCGCAGGAGCAGCTTCAATGAGTCCTTCAAATGTATCCGGCGGTGTATCGATTCCAGCCTTTTTCAATGCTTCTACATTATAGTAGATTACGCCTGATGATGAATTAAATGGCATTGCGCTCATTGTACCATCTACGGTATAGAAGTTTTCTACCTGTGGCAGTAACTTGTTATCATATCCATATTTATCCATCATGTCACTGATATTCTCTACTAATTGAGAATCGATCATTGCCTGCAGATGCTGATCACCGATCTGCATGATCGCAGGCGAACCATCTTCACCTGCCATATTTAAGAATTTTGCTGCAGCCTCATCATAATCCCCCTGTGATTCGGCAACAACTTCATATGTATCCTGACTGGCATTAAATCCGTCTACAATTACCTGTAACTGTTCTTCCCTATCCCCACTCATAACATGCCATAACAGAACCTGCGTCTTCTTATCGCTTTCTGTACCGGCTTCCTGTGTGTCATCTGCTTTGGCACTGTCAGATGCCACAATTTCAGAAGTTTTTGTCTCTTTCTGTGTTTCATTGGTTGCTGTGTTCCCACATCCTGTAAGACACAGTGTTGCAACAAGTGCTGCTGCTAAAAGTTTTTTCTTCATTTTTTCTTCTTTCTCCTCCAGTAATGGTTTATAGGTTATTTATTTTAATGCCCCTTTTGTCAGCCCCTCTCTAAGACGGTTCTGACCCAGGAAAATTAAAACCAGAGTTGGTAATGTGACAATCATGGTAGCTGCTGCCACTAAACGGAAATCTGTTTGTGTATCTGAAGATGCCATTTGTCTCAGTCCGATCTGAATCGTACGGACTGTATCCTGCGTTGTCGCGATCAATGGCCACAAATAGTTATTCCAACTGACAAGAAAGCTGTATACACCCAATGTAATAATGCTGTTTTTCACAAGCGGAACAACAACCTTCCAAAAGAAATAGAACTTTCCGACACCTGCCACTTCACTTGCCTCCTGCAGTTCAAACGGGATCTGTTTCATATTTTGTCTCATCAGAAAAATGCCAAATACCGATACCAGGCATGGCAGGATAATGCCTGCATAGGTATTGATCAATCCCAACTTCCGAATTGTCTGGAAATTTGACATCATCAGAACGTCCATGGGAATCATCATACCTGACATAAAAAGAGAAAATACAAATCCTCTCCCTTTAAATGGAATAAATACAATCGCATATGCTGTCAATAATGCCAGCACCACCTGTACAACAGTTGTCACAGATGATATGATGATCGAATTTTTCATATAATAAAGCAGATTTGCTTTATGAAACGCTTCCACATAATTTTCAAAATGCAAAGTTGACGGAATGTAATTACCGTTCATAATATCTACATTGTCAGACAGGCTGAGGGACAAAGTGAAAAGCAAGGGGAATACCATAAGCACTGCTAAAATGGTCAATACCGTATAGAGCACTGCTTTCTTACGCCAGGTCATCATTGATAAGTCACCTGCCTTTCCACAATTTTCATCTGAAATAACGAAATCAATGTAACGATAATAAACAGTACAACTCCCTGTGATGCTGCTGAACTGTAATTAAAATTCACAAAAACATCTTTATAGATTGAGTAAACCAGTAAACTTGTACTGTTAGCAGGACCTCCGTGTGTCATCATATCGATCACGCCAAATGACTGAAATGCATTTACAATCGAAATGACCAGTACATAAAACAAAAACGGAGATAATAGCGGAAGAATCACCTTTTTCAGTTTCTTCCAGAAACCTAAGCCGGCAATAGCCGAACACTCCATATACACCTTATCTATACTCTTTAATCCTCCAACCAGAATCAGGTAGCAATAACCGGAATTCAACCAGATTGTTACCAGACTGATAGATATGATCGCAACATGTGTATCTGTCAGCCAGCCAATCTTTTCTCCGCCCAGTTTGGCAATGATCGCATTGATAAGTCCCATAGTCGGATGATACATAAAATTCCAAAACATGGATGCAGCTGCACAAGATATTCCCATTGTAAAGGTAAATATCGTACGAAAAATATTCATACCCTTGATGTCTGCATTCGTAAGCAATGCCATAACAAGTGCCAGAAGAACGGTTCCAGGCACAGTCAGTATGATGTACATGATCGTATTTTTAAAACTTATCTTATATAAAGTAGATTTCAGTAAGATCAGATAATTTCCAAGTTCATTAAATCTGATCAGCTCACCTCTGGTATTCGTTGCAAAAAAGCTCTGTATGCAAGTCCAGACAAACGGATACAACGTAAATACTATAAAGATCAGCAATGATGGCATGATAAAGACCATTGCCCATTGCATAGTATGTTTGCTTTTCATAACTGGTCTCCTTCCTAGCAGGCAATCACTTTTCCATCTGCTTTATCAAAAATGTACAGATTTTTATCCTGAATGCCCAGTTTCAGCTTATGATCTGTTGTTACCGGAATCTGACCAAACCATTTTGCAATGGCATATTCATTTCCATGACGAAAAGAGATCTGTGTCTCATCCCCGGTATATTCCACACCGGATGCTTCCACTTCTATCACATAATCTGCATTCTCCTGCTCTTTATCCAGATGCTCTGCACGTACACCCACGTAGAATTCTCCATCCGGAAAGTTTCGGATATTTGTGTTTCTGATATTTACAGGAATCGCATCATCCAGAATCAATGTATTTCGTTCTGCACGTGCATGAAAGATATTCATTTGCGGAGTTCCGATAAAAGTTGCTACCAGCTTATTTTGCGGATAATTATATACTTCAAGCGGTTCTCCGATCTGCTGGATATGTCCTTCATTTAAAACCATGACCCGATCTCCCATTGTCATGGCTTCTACCTGATCATGTGTCACATAGACAATCGTCAGACCAAGCATTCTCTGTATCCTTTTGATCTCACTTCTCATCTGCCCGCGGAGTTTTGCATCCAGATTGGATAGAGGTTCATCCATTAAACAAATCGGTGCCTGACTGCAAATACTTCTCGCCAGTGCTACGCGCTGCCTCTGTCCGCCCGAAAGCTGTCCCGGTTTCCGTTTAAGATATTCGGAGAGACCCATGATCTGTGCAACCTTTTGCAGGCGTTCCTGCTGCTCCTCTTTCGATATCTTTTTTACATCCAGTCCAAACAATATGTTTTCTCGCACTGTCATATGTGGAAACAATGCATAGTTCTGGAAAACCATAGAAAGTTTTCTATCCTTCGGTGGCAGCTCATTTGCATGTACGCCATCAATCCAGATATCACCTTCTGTCATTTCTTCCAGTCCTGCTATCATTCTCAGCAAAGTGCTTTTTCCACAGCCTGATGGTCCAAGCAACACAAAAAACTCTCCCTTTTTAATTTCCAGATCAATATCCTCTATTACCTTATTTTTGCCATCATAGCTTTTTGCCGCATGTTCGATCTTTATCATATTTCTCATCCTCTTCTTTATAAAAACAACGCATTTGTCCAGGCTGTTTTCCCGTTTTTATCCACACACTCCACACGGATATAGGTTTCCTGTCCGTTCAACGGATATTCCGCATATGTCATATATTCTCTGTGTTCCCATCGTTCCTGCTCCGTTTTCCATCCCATCTGTCCTTTTAAAACAGTAAAACCTGCATTGACTGCTCCACCGCAGATGAAATTGATGCGTTCCGCCTCTGAGCATCTGACATATGCAATGCCATCCTTGATACCCCAGTCATAAATTTCAGGTCCCGATGATGCATAAAAATTTCCATTTGCAAGATTTTCTGTAATGCATTCTGTTGTCAACTCTTTTGCATTGACAACAACCCATCCGCCGCAGCTGTCCGGAATTGGCTTTGTATTATGGTTATCATCTGATGCCACTCCATAGATCTGACGTCCCGTTGCAAGAATACTGTCCCAATCTCTTGTATCTACGCCAAGACCACTGTCCAAAACTGTACTGTGATTATAAATTTCAATTGCCCACACATTTTTTAAATGGATATATTCCTCTGTCGCTACCTTTGACCATAAAGGATGATTATACATTACCAGACAGCCATGCTCACAAAACTCGTCGATCTGCTTTTGTGCGGCCTGTTCCCCATTCCAAGTCTTTTCATATACAAAAACCGGTAGATCTTCTATATCCGCATAAGATGCAGAAGCATTTTTCAACATTTTCTGGGTTCCTGCAATTCCATGGATATGGTGTGTTTTCTTTACTGCCAGAAAGCCATTTCTTTGTGTAAGCCAGTCTTCCCTTGTCATCTTGTCAGGATCTTCCGCATTTCTCCGGGTGACTTCTTCTCCCGGCAAAACTAGATTTACAGAGCTTTCCGCTCCGGGTATCATAATAAAATCTTTCCGGTTAAATTGACCGGTATAATCTGCATATTTTTCATGATCACTGATACACAAGAATTGATATCCGTTTTCCTGATACAGTTTTACAACTTCCGCCGGGGTCAGACATCCGTCCGATTCTGTTGTATGGCAATGCAAATTCCCTTTATACCAGCCTTTTTCTCCGGCAAATCCCTTTTTTGTAATGTTCTTTTCCAATTTACTGCATACTCCTTTTCACTAGATATTTTTTATATAAAACAATAGATACCAGAATTGTTACTGCCTCTGCCATGACATATGCCACCCAAATTCCTTCCAGTTCTAGTAATTTAGTGAATATCCACGCTCCTGCCACAAGAAACACAACTGTTCGCAATGCTGTTATTATTGTAGCTTCTTTCCCCGCTTCACATGCATTTAAGATTGTGGAGCAGCTGCTGTTAAAACCCATTGGAATACAGGAAAATGCAATAATGCTGATTCCTCTTTGCGCCAGCATAAAAACATTCGTTCCGGTATTTAAAAAGATCCCCGCTAACTGACCAGCACACAGATGGCCCGCGATCGTAACAAAAACTCCTGCAACAAGAGAATACTTCCATACAAATGGCAATATTTTCTTTACCTTCTGTTTGCTCTCGCCATATGCAATAGATACATAGGGAGCAAGTCCAAGTCCTATTCCAATAAAAACAGCAGCCAGTGCATATTGCACATAACCAATAACTGTATAGGCAGCCACACCATCTTCCCCGCCGTACTGCAGAGCATAATGATTAAACAACCATATCGTTATCGCATAAGATAACTCCATCACTGCGCTTGCACGGCTCAGTTTCTCTATAGATAACACTTCTGTAAAATCCTGTTTCCTGACTTTACAGAAATGGAGCTTTCCTCTTTGTATCAGACTCAATACATTGATAAGCAGTGCGATTGCCATTCCAAGCAATGTTGCGATTGCTGCACCTCTGATCCCCAACTCGAACGTTTTGATAAACAGTGCATCTAATACAATATTGATAACACCTCCGGTAATAGAAGAAATCATACTGATAAGTTCTAGTTTTTGCGTTCGCATAACTGCAGCCAGAATTTCTTTTAAAATACCAATCGGATAAGATATAATGGCAATTCTTGCATATATTCTGCAATAATCTATCAACAGGCTTGTTGCACCCAGTTTTCTGAGCAAAGGATCTAAAAACCAGAACAGCAACACCATGCTGATGGCACTTAACAAAAGTCCCAAACTAATAAGTATCGTAAATCGTTTATCCGCTTCCTCTGGTTTTCCTTCCCCAATCGCTGCTGCAATTCTAGTACTACCACCAGCTGCCAGACCGAACCCGATCGCAAACATGATATTTACAATAGGATATACAACATTGATCGCTGCCATGGCATCTGTACTGACACATTTTGCCAGATACATACCATCTACTGTCGTATAAATGGACATGAAAAGCATTGTCGCAACAGCAGCCAGCACACTTTTCAAATATGTTTTCAAGATTGTTCACCAAGGCAATGTTGCATTGGAATTCTATTTGTAAAGGTGGTTATTTCCGTAAAGCCCAGCCTCTGTAAACAATCCATTGCCTCTCTTATCCCTTCTCCTATATATTGTGGTTCATGTGCATCTGAACCGACTGTGATGATGCTTCCCCCACATGCTTTATACAGTCGCAGGATTTCTTCATTCGGAAGCATTTCCTGTAAGGAAACCCGTAATCCTGATGTATTAACCTCTATTCCCTTTCCTCTCCTTACAACAATTTCAAATATTGATTCAAATTGTTTTCTGTATTCTGCGATGTCCAGTTTCCAGCCTGTCTGTTCATGGATTGCTTTCATCGGATAAGTCAGATGTGCCAGCACATCATAATCAGCATTTAAAGCAACCTGATAAATCGCATCCAGATATGTATGATAAAAATCCTTTATATTTATTTGTTGATAGTTACTATAACCAACATCTTCATTTTCCTTTAAATTATGTACGGAACCAAGTATAAAATCCCCATCAAATTCTTTTGCCAGAGCAATCCCCTGTTCCAGATCAATATTGACATTTCCCAGTTCAATCCCTCTTTTTATAATGATTTGATCCTGATACTTCTCCCTGAGCTTTGCAAATTCTGCTTTGGCTCCATTAACCTGAAAACCAGTTGCAATATCCGGTGCTGCAAGTTCAATATGGTCTGTTACAGCAATTTCCTTTATCCCTTTTCTAATACTTTCCTGTATAATATTTTCCAGTGACATTTTACCGTCAAAGGAATAACAGGAATGCATATGATAGTCTTCTTTCATCATGTACTGCTCGCTCCTTTTTGTGATCCGTGAATAATCATATCGCTAAATTTTGTCTGAAAACTATCAGATTTTTGTAAAATCATGTAAATATTTGTTTACATCACACCCTTGTCAATATAAAAGAATGTAAAATCAAAATAAAAAAAGCCAATAAGTCTTAAATTCCAATTTTGTCGGATTTTAAGCACTTTTATTGGCTTTTTTCTCTATATTTTTGTTCTTATTTTTATGTTTTTATTTCAAATAATTTCAATTTGTTTTTTACTTTTTATTATTTATTATGCTTCTGGAATGCAACTATATAGTAAATGACCGTCACTGTCAGCGCTCCCACAAATAGAATAATAGAAGCCCAGCCCGCATCTTTTCCCCGGTAAATGCTGATCGTGAGAAACAGGGTAAATACGCTGATCTCCAGCTCCATCCATGCGATCATGGATATCATATCCTGTAATGCCCTGACCGCATTTTGCGGTTTCAGCTTTGACGGCGTATTCCACATGGTTGGCGGCATAACATGCATGATCAGACTGGTCATGCCATTGCAGATCAGCATGATAATAGGAAGAATCAAAAGCGTTCCCGGAGAGCCATATCAGTCGGTCATTTTTTGCGGACAGTTCAATACATGCCTGTCTGTTTCGCTCCCTGCTCCTGCGTTTGCTCTCGTTTGATTTCTCCCTCTGTATCTTCTTGGCACAAGCAGGACAATACTTCGATATGCCAGAGCGGGGAACATATTCAACACCGCACACCGTACAATTCTTAGGCTTTAACGCTGTCCACCGCTTTGTGGGCGTGATATGTAATTTACCGACAAAGCCGATGAATTTATAATAAATCTTGATTTCCTGTCTTACTGTCCCGTCTGCAAGTTTCTCACGTTCCGAAACAAGTATCTTGTCTATGAGTGCGTTTATGATGGTTGCGTCCAGTTCCTTAATTCCTTGATAGTTGCGGATTAGGGAGAGGAAATCACGGACACCCTGCGACTTCTCATAGCTGTCGCCTAGCGTTTCCGTTACCTCTTTCAGCCTTGCTACAATTTCAAGCTGTTCTTTCTGGTATTTCCCCGACATCATCTCAAAATTCCGCTCCGTAATACGCTCCATCACCTTATCTTCATAAAGGGAAGAAAACAGCCTGTCCAGTTCCGCAAGGCGTTTGTTCAGCTTTCTCTGCTCCTTTTCCAGTGCCTTTGCCCTGCTATGGTCTGTTTCCGTGAGCCGCTTTTCAATCGCCCTCACCGCCTTTTCATCATTGACCGCCATATCCGCAAATCGGTTGATGTCGGTGAGGACAGCGTTGAACAAGTCCCTCGCTTCAATGCTGTGTGCGGTACACATGATATTACCGTATCTGCCATAATTATTGCAGGAATATTGTACGCAGTCGATGATGTCGGGGCGTTTCCTCCTGTTGGCACTCATAGCCCGCATGGCATAACCGCAGTCCGCACACTTAATAACGCCTGCAAAGATGTTCTCAAAGCCGCCCTTGTTTTCTGGTAATCTGCGGCTTGTAATAAGCTGCTGTACGGTATCAAATTCCTCCTGCGTGACTATCCCCTCATGGGTGTCTGGTATCACTTCCCATTCTTCGGGCAGCTTAGAGGGGCGTTTCTTGCTTTTCATGTTGGCGGCAATCCGCTTGTAGCCTGCAAGGTTTCCCGCATATATCGGGCTTCTTAAAATGCCCCTTACGCTGTTCTCGCTCCAAATATAACGGTTTTCCTCGTTACCCTCAAAGTACCGCTCATAGCCTGTTGCCCCTTGCTCCACTGCATAAGCGGCAGGGCGTAGGATATGCTGTTTGTTGATGTGCTTGCGGATTTTGGCGATTCCGTTGCCCGCTAATGCAAGGTCGAATATCTCCCTTACCACATGGGCAACCTTGTCATCTATCAGCAGGTGATTATGGTCGGCGGGGTCTTTGACATATCCGTATGGTGCTGTCGTCCCCATGAATTTCCCCTGCTGAAACCTCGCTCGGTACGCCGATTTTATCTTGACCGACACATCGGCAGAGTACATTTCGTTTAGGATGTTGCGGAAAGGCGTGATGTCCATCGCTGATTTATTGAGCGTGTCCACGCCGTCATTGACCGCTATATACCTCACGTTATGCTCTGGAAAAAACACTTCCAGATACAGTCCGCAGTCAAGATAGTTCCTCCCCAGACGTGATAAATCTTTCGTAATCACGCAGTTTATCAGACCGTTTTCAATGTCCTTAATCATGTTCTGGAAACTTGGTCTTTGGAAATTCGTACCAGAGTAACCATCGTCCACATACGTTTTTGCTAAGTGCCATCCCTGCTTTTTCACATAATCCGTGAGGATGGATTTCTGTGTCGCAATGCTCGCACTCTCGTTATCCGTGCCATCGTCCTTTGACAAGCGGCAGTACATGCCGACTTCATAAATCTTGTTCTCCGTTCTTATTCCTGCCATACTGTAAAACCTCCGTATCTGTCCTATCTGTTTTCATGTCCCATTGCGTACATTCTAAGCGGATATCCCCTCATTGTCGAAGGTGTCACCCTCGGCAATCTTCTTCCGAATATCCTCGGAGATAATCGGGATAAATGCTTCTGTGACTGTCTGTGTGCCGACATATTCACGGCTGATTATCATCTGCACTGGTGCTTTCGGCACGACACGCTTTCTCTTTTTATCTGTTTTCTTATCCTCACCCATACTTAAATCTTCCTTTCCAGACAGGGCAGGAGAACGTCTGGAAACGCCCCGCCCTGTCAATCAGATACCATCAATCCCCGCTGTTTACTTCTTTCTGTAATGCTTCAAGGAGTGCCGCTGCTTCATCAGCGTTCAACGTGATACCCTTTCCGCACTTCTCACGGTTCGGGGAAAAGCTGCGGATGTCATATTTCGGCTCTCTCCCGTTCCATGAAATAAGATTGATTTCCTTTGTGTAGCCGCTGTCACTCGCAGACAATACGGCGATTTCCTTTACAATCTCATACTGGATTTCTTTCATTCCTTACCTCATTCTCCTTAAAATTCTGTCTTTCTTCTGTTCCAAATTCCTGCATTTACTTCCCGAAAAAAGAAGGTTAGCGGCTGTCCCTGCTCCGTTTTCTCTGCAACTCACGTTCCAGAAGTCGGATGATGGTTTCCTCCATCTGCTTCGGCGTTGTGTCCTTCGGAAAGTATTTTTTCAGTTTGCTTGTGTTGATTTTCAAGGTTTCTTTCTGGTTTCCCTTTTCCTCCGTCATAATGGAAAATATCATATCCATGTCAAGCTGCCCGCTCTGGCTCATGCTTTTCATCCGCTGTGCCTGTGAGAGTGAGGGCGTTGCTTCTTCGCTCTCCATCGTGGCAAAGAGATTTTCCTGCTCGTCTTTCTTCAAAAAGGACAGTTCCACCGCAGGTGTGAGGGCGATTTTCCCCTCGTCCACCATCTGCAAAATCGGCGGTATCAGTTCCGTCAGGCGGATAAAACGCTGGACGGTCATCCTGCCCACGCCGAAGCCCTGTGCCACTTTGTCGTCCGTCCGCAACTTCGTCACAACTTGTGACGAGGTTAAGTCTGTGCGGAAACCCTGCCGCTTCATGGCTTCGGATTTCATCCTGTAGGCAAACGCCCGCTCCGATGGCAGGATATTTTCACGCTGTAAATTACTGTCTACAAGGGTGATGATGGCTCGGTCACGGTCTAAGGGCAGGACAAATGCAGGCACGGTATTTATACCTGCAAGTTCGGACGCACGGACACGCCGCTGCCCCGCAATCACTTCATAACCGTTCCCGTCCTCTTTCGGGCGTGTGATTATCGGCGTGACAATGCCAAATTCCTTGATGCTTTCCGCTAACTCTGACAGCGTTTCATCCTCCACAACATGAAACGGATTGTCGGGAAACGGGTATAAATCTTTGGTCTTTAACACCTTAAAATCCTGTTTCTTCATTCACTTTTTACCTTTCTCTTGATTTGTTTCTGCCTGTTCTCTGTAATTCTTCCAACACTTCTGGCGGTATCTTTGAGAGCAGCCGCCCCATCTGCTCGTTGGTTCTCTGCAATTCAAATATCCTCTGGTTGGCTTTCTGCACCTTTAATTCCTGCTCGTACTTTTCATCACGCATACGCCCTGCATAGTCGGCTTCCTGCCCGATTTGCTCCTTTAAGCTGTCGATATACGCCTGCTGTCTGCCGATTTCCTTAGAGAATTTCTCCACTTCGGGCAGCCATGCGGCAACCAGTTCCAGAGCCTTGTCACGCTTTTTCCCTGCGTTAAAGGCGTTGATGTCGGACAGGGCAGACACGATTTCCCCATACTGCTTATCAAGCCTGCCGCCCAACTTATAGAGCCATGTGGGGACGTGTTTCCGCTTGGTTTCCATCGAAGATTGACCTCTCTCAAGCTGATTCCAACGTGAGGACATCCGCTCATGGTAGGCGGTCTGCCACTCCGACAGGCTCTTTTGATTGCCTAAAATTGTTTTGGCGGACAGCTTATTGTCTGGTGTAATCGGCACAAAGCAGAGGTGCATATGGGGCGTTCTCTCGTCCATGTGGACGACTGCGGAGAGGATATTCTGCTCCCCGACACGCTCCGAAATGAAATCCAGAGCCATCGTAAAATACGCTTTCTGTTCTTCGGGCGGTAACTGGTTCA
>ENA-ORLY01003697-ORLY01003697.1-human-gut-metagenome-genome-assembly--contig:-NODE-3697-length-12013-cov-3.317275_pt1 | contig 12013 bp, 9 predicted proteins | sample MGYA00243071_ERZ508832 | MGnify/ENA primary metagenome ERZ508832 (study PRJEB26277, sample SAMN04329777) | human gut metagenome | biome: human-associated habitat | host: Homo sapiens | place: USA...
AAGATCAACCCGTTCCTCTTCTTGTTCCTCTCCCGTCTGTGACAATGCTACACTCAAAGGATCCTGCAATCCTTTTCCACAAAAATCAATAAAATATCCCAATTCCAAAACGACACAGCCAATTTCTTCCAGTTTACCTGCTTGTTTTTCCATTTTCACTCCACTGGCTTTCAGTTCTTTCTTCGTTACTGCATAGGTAGGATAAACATTATCGGACAAAAGAGAATACTCACACAAAGCAGAAATACCTGCTTTCTTTTCAAGTTTCATATCTTCTCTCAGAATAAATCTTCGAATGACTGGATCTCTTAATATATGTTCAATCTGCAGCCATAATTCTTTTCGGTCATCTGGAATCTCGATGACTCTTGATTTACTTTTCATACCTAACACGCCAACATTTAAATATTCCAACTCATCAAAACATCGGCTTGCAGATTTTGTTGACACTCCCAATCTTTTCGCTGCATCAGATACTTTCACTCCATTCCAGCGTTCATAAATAGCTGTCAGAAGCATTTTTTGCGTCAGAAATGATATCAAATGAACTGGTGCCAGCTCTCTTTCATTTGCCTTACTCAACAAATATCCAATAAATGGGAGAAATACCTGCTTCCCATCTATTACAAACGGAATTCCTTCTTCCATCAGCTTTTCTTTTATATAGAATGTCGTTCGGTCAAGAAATATTGCACAGTTTAACCCTGTGATTTTTTCTACACTAGCTCTGTCTCTTCGCAGCAGGACAAGTCCAACGTCATCTTTTGGATGAAGAGCCATCCACAATACACCATTCGTCTCTACTTTAAAAATATCATATCTTCCACGATATACTAATGGGAGCTTTTTATATAACTCTTTATTCTCCATCATTATTACATTTTGCCGTAATGATTCTTCCAGAAATTTTTTCATATCAATCACCTTTTTATAAATGTGACTATTTTTACGTCACATTTATAATTTATCATATATTGTTCTATTTTTCAAGAAACAAACGGTCTCGTTAAAGGTAATTTCTTCAGAATCCTTCTTTCGCTTTTACTCCCAACCGTTCCATCATCTTGCGTATTATCTTACGTATTATCTTCCTCTACTATACCGCTTTTATTTCAATTCAATTTTGATGTAATTTGTGCAACAACCTACTGCGCAAATTCTTGATTCGAATTATCGGCAATAAATATACATATTTCAATTATTTTATTTTTGCCGATACGATTAACTTCTGCCAAAAAGACTGGATACCGCATCTTATGGAGCAGCATCCAGTCTCATTTATTTTCTTCTTATTGCAGAAAATAGCATAGCCCGCACTACACTATCTTCTGCGTCTGCTTATCCCTGAAGGATTTTAGAATTATTTCGCAGCCTTTGCGTGCTCCACGAAAATATGGCGGATGCTTTCGTATTCGCCCAGGCCTTTGAGGACGGTTTGTACTTCATAACCTTTCTGGCTGATGATGGTTTTCCAGGAATCTGGCTCGTCGCCGGCCATGTCGTTCTTGGCGTGGTCTCCTGCCACGATCATAAGAGGGGCGATTACCACTTTCTTTGGTCCGCATTTTTCTAACTGCTTTAATACCTGGGAAATTTCCGGGTAGCCTTCTACAGTTCCCACAATCACATTTTCATGTCCCATGTCCTTAAATCTGTAGTCAAGGGCTGCATAAACTGCGTTGGCGTAGTGCTCGGTTCCATGACCCATAAGCACCAGTGCAGTTTCTTTATCCTTAATTACCGGGAATGCCTCTGCAATTGCTTTCACTACAAGTTCATTGTCCTCTTCAGTAGTCAGAAGCGGTGTGCCAAAGGTCACGGACTGGAACTGACCTGCATATGTAAGGACGTCCTCTTTCATAAGGTCATTTTCCACGCCGTTCATTACGTGGGTTGGCTGAACGATCACATCTGTGATGCCGTCCTTTAACATATGTTCCATGGCTTCTTTTACATTGTCATAATGAATGCCGTCTCTTTTTTCCAGTCTGGCAAGAATCATTTTGCTGGTCCATGCCCGGTAAAGACTGCAATCCTCAAATGCTGCTTTTAAGTCTTCCTCAATGGCATCGATTGTTACTTTTCGGGTGTCGCTGTGGCTGGTTCCGAAGCTCACTGCGAGAATTGCTTTTTTGGCTGTTTCGCCCATTTTGATTTCCTCCATAATTCCTATCATTTTCATACATGATCCTGCCGCTTACAGGCACCATGCCCATTTCGTAACGATTAAATGCCTCCGCGTATTCCTGAAATTTGATATTTTCAGACAAATTTTATTATAACTTACCCTGTATGCTGAGTAAAGAAAATTTTTTATAAGCCCTGGTTGCCCGCCGGGGACATTTATGGTAAATTCTATCTGGAGGTGTACAGACTTATGACAGAAAATCAGAACAAAGTAATAGAACTTGTTAAGCAGACCAAGCCCCTGATTTTTCAGGAAATGACCCATGAGAAAGTGACGGAAAAAGGGGCTGCGGATTATGTGACAAATGTGGATGTGGCAGTGCAGAATTTCCTGAAGGACGCCCTTGCCAAAAAGTTTCCGGATGTTGCGTTAATTGCCGAGGAAAAGGAAAACCTTGGTCTGGATCCGGCGAAATCCTACTGGATTTTGGATCCCATTGACGGAACTACCAACCTGATACGGGACTATCATCTCAGCGCAGTGTCCCTGGGACTTTATGAAAATGGTGAGATTACCTTCGGAGTTGTTTACAATCCGTTTACAGAAGAACTTTTCTGCGGGGCAAAGGGAGAAGGGGCATTTTTAAATGGAGTGCCGATCCACGTTTCGGACCAGCCGGAATTTAAAGATGCGGTGGTTTCCTTTGGATCTTCCCCTTATGAAAAAAACCGGGCGAAGGATCTGTTCCCGGTATTTTATAACGTATTTATGAACTGCGCAGATTTCAGAAGAACCGGATCTGCCGCCCTTGACCTTTGCTATGTGGCATGCGGCAGACAGCATGCATTTCTGGAGCAGAACCTGAAGCCATGGGATTACAGCGGCGCTACAATCATTCTAAAAGAAGCAGGCGGCACCATCTCTGACTGGAAAAATGAGAAGCTGCCTTATCTTGCCAATGCGGATATTCTGGCCTGCGTACCCCAATTCCGGGAAATACTGCTTCAGTTAATTGAGCAGAAATGTTAATCTGCAAGTTTTTTCCAAAAGCATATTAAAAAAAACATTTGGCAAAATGTGTGTTGCAATTTGCGAAAAATTTTGCCCAAATGAAGCTCCGAATTCAGACGAGATATACTGTAAAGTGGACATGCAGATTAGGAAAATGGTCTCTCAAAGATAAACGTAACTTTAACAATATTTATCCATACAACCAACTCTCCGTCATTGTAAAAAGACGGAGAATTGGTCAGAAAAACATCCTACGATATTCTGGCAGAAATTATTCCGCCGTGTACTCTCTTACCCGCAGCGGGATTCCCAGCTTTTCTGCCACTTTGCGGCTTTTCTCGATGTTCTCTTCGCCAATGCAGTCTACTACTGTAAATTTCACATTTTCCGTATACTTCTTGCAGTCTGCAGCAAATTTCAGCATTGCGTCAAAGGCTTTCTCCCCGTATGCCGGGCGGACTACTTCATTGTAGGATTTGGCATCGGGCATGTTCAGGCTGATGGAAACTACATCTACTGCGGAACAGACTTCTTTTGCAATGGAGCGCTTATTGATCAAGTCACCAAGGCCGTTTGTATTCAGGCGAAGCTTGATTCCTGCACAGGGATTCCCGTCCCGGTCAAGATGTGCCGGATATTTTCTTCGCATGTACTCGCTGACTGCAATCAGCTTGTCCAGTGCCATGGTTGGTTCTCCGTAGCCGCAGAAGACAGCTTCTTTATATCCTGAGAAATCAAATGCATCGATTGCCTTGTAAATTTCCTCCATAGTTGGCTCTTTGTCAAACCATAACGTCTTTGCCTCTCCCACAGAATCCCCGTTATTTCGGATACAGAAAGTACAGTTGCAGGGACATTTATTCGTCAGATTAAAATACACCTCATCATTATAACAATATACAATATCAGCCATGATATACACACCTTTCTATTTCTTTTTACACAATTCCCCAAGATATTTCTCAAAGCAAACCCCATCGTTCCGGTCGGTTCCCTCTTTTACGGTTTCTGAAATTGCTTTGGAGAGAAAAACCACTGCCAGTTTCACGCAGTCCATCATGGACATTCCCCGCACCAGGCCTGCACTTAAAATGGAAGCGAACAAATCTCCGGTTCCGGAATAGCTGCTGCCCTCTTTCCTGGCAAAATACCAGGAGAGCACACCATTTTCCACTACCAGATTTCCCATCTGGGTTTGCACTTCCTCTGTACCTGCCTTCACTGCCTGGGTTTCTTTTTCATATTCAATCCCGGTAATTACTGCTGCCTGCAGATGAAAGCGCTCTGCCAGCTCTTCCCCGATTTTCCCAATCTGTTCCAGGCGTTTCTCCCCTGCCAGGGTCATCAGGGAGACGTATCTTTCTTCCATTTCTGCCTTCCCGTACAGCAAAAGCAGCGCTTCCGTAAGGTTCGGCGTGATCACCTGGGCACAGCTTACCAGCTGAAGCATTTTTACCCGAAGGTTTTCTGTGTAAATCCCATAAGCTCTGCCGCTGTCTCCCATTACCGGGTCCACTAGCACCATGGTCTCTGGGCTTCGAAATCTTCTGAAAAAGTCCAGGATCTTGTCTGCCTGTTTCTCATCTGCCAGAAATCCGGTATAAATTCCGTCTGGGGCAAACCCAAGCTTCTCCCATTCATCCATGACTTTTTCCATATGATCGGTATAGTCACAGGCATAGTAGGACGGGTAACCAGTCTGGTTGCTGAGAACTGCCGTGGGAAGGGGGACTGCCTGCACGCCCATTACCGAGATTACGGGAATGGCGGCTGTCAGAGAACATTTCCCAAGCCCGGACAAATCCTGAATCACTGCTATTTTCTTCAAATCTATCACTCCTGCAAAGATGTTAGCTGCTATCCCCTTGATCATGAGCAGCAGATTCTAACATCTTGTAAATTTTATGTTTATATTGTAGAATAACACTTAAGTGTATGTACAGAAATATCCAAATTAAACTTTTTTCGAGGGGACAGTTTTATGTTAGACATTGCAAAAGACCAGAATCGCACCACACATCTTTACATGGAGGTTTATGAATATTACAAAAAGCTGATTCTGGATAGGAAAATGGCTCCGGGCAGCAAAATGCCTTCTCTTCGCAAATGCTCCCAGGAGCTGAAGCTTTCCCGCACCACCATTGAGACCGCCTATCTGCAGCTTGCCGCAGACGGCTATATTATGGCAAAGGCCCAGAGCGGCTACTACGTAACGGAGATCGCATCTCACCACCATATGAGCAGTCAGCCGGACAGACGGGATGAAATCCACTACCGCTATGACCTTGCCTCCTCCGGCGTTGACCGGGAAAGCTTCCGCTTCGATCTGTGGAGCCGTTATATGAAAAGCGCCCTTCGCCAGGATGAGCGCATGCTCACTTACGGAGAGCCCCAGGGGGAGACGGATTTCCGGGAAGCGCTGGCTGCTTATATCCGGGAGCGCCGGAACATTCTGTGTTCCCCGGATGACATTGTGGTAGGTGCCAGCTTCCAGAGTCTTCTGCAGATTCTGTGCCCGCTGATCCGGGAAGTATATCCGAATTTCGAACAGGTATCCTTTCCCACACCTTCTTTTGTCCATGGAAGTACTGTTTTTGCGGATTACGGCTATGAAATCCACTATCGGAATAAAGACTGCGATGTGGTTTATGTTTCCCCGGCGCATATGACCAAGTGGGGCGAGATCATGCCGGTAAAACGCCGTCTGGAGCTTTTGAAATATGCAGATGAGCGGCATCATCTTGTAATTGAGGATGATTTTGAAAATGAGTTCGTGTATTTTCAGAAGCCTACTCCTTCCCTGTTCGGACTTTCCGGAGGGCAAGGCGTGGTTTATATTGGCTCTTTTTCCAGGCTTCTGCTGCCCTCCATCCGAATCAGCTTTATGATTTTGCCGCCAGAGCTTCTTGCCGCCTACCGAAAAAAAGCCTCCTTTTATAATCAGACCGCTTCCAAGGCAGAGCAGATCGCTTTGTGCCAGTTTATCCGGGACGGCCATCTTGCAGCCCAGACCAGAAGGCTGAAACGGCTTTACGCTTCCAAATTAAAGCAGCTTCGAAGCGCGATCCGGCAGGTGTTCGGCTCAGTCTGTCAGATCCAGGCGGGCTCTGCCGGAACCAGTCTTGCTCTTACCCTGCCCTGCGAAAAAAACGGGGAAGAATTAAAAAAGCAGGCCCGTTTGAAAGGCCTGCGTCTGCAGATTCTAAAAGAAACCGAATCAGAGGTAACGGTTCTGATGTCCTGCTCTTCTATGGCAGTACAGGATTTCGTTCCCGCATGTGAATTACTGAAATCGATTGTCACTGCCTGAAATTCACTTTATATAAACAGCGTATGATCTGACAGGCTGTCCTTAACAAATCATACGCTCTAAGCCAATTACCCCCGATTATTATCGATCATATACAGCAACGCATTACAAATACATGCCGCAATGTTGGATCCACCCTTGCGTCCTCTTGCTACAATATAAGGCACATCCGTATGCATGATCAGCTCCTTGGACTGTACTACATTCACAAAGCCTACCGGCACGCCAATGATCAGCTCCGGATTCAGCTTTCCGTCCTCAATCAGCTCATAAAGCCGAACCAGTGCAGTAGGCGCATTTCCGATGGCAAAGATTAGCTTCTTATTCAGCCCTGCCGCTTTATCCATGCTGGCTGTGGCACGGGTGGAACCATTTTCCTTTGCGATTTTTGCCACATCTTCATCGGACATAAAGCAGTACACCTCGCCGCCGTATCTTGCAAGAGCACGCTTATTGATTCCCGCTTTTGCCATCTGGGTATCCGTTACAATGCAGGCGCCGTCCTTGATTGCCTGGATTGCTTTCTCCACTGCATTTTCAGAAAAGCAGAGGTTCTTCGCATAATCAAAATCCGCGCTTGTGTGGATACAGCGCTTTACCACCAGCTCCGTTCCCGGAATCAGAGGGGTATCTCCAAGCTCCTCTGTGATAATCTCAAAGCTTCTTTTCTCTATGTCCATTGGCTTTACATTTTCAAGTTCTACCTTCATTTTTATACCCCCTCTTCCAAAATCTGATAAATTTTCTTCATATCCAAATGCTTCCGAAGCTCTGCCGCCAGAATATCATACTGGGTTTCCTTAAACGCCTGGAAATCCATTCCGGTCATTCCGGATACATCCAGTCCTTTCTTTTCCCCAATGATGTGAACGATTGCCTCTGCCACAGCTTCCTTGTCAAAAACACCGTGGACGTAGGTTCCGCACGCATTGTCAAGATGGGCTCCGTCGGCTTTTTGCTCCCCTGTCACGCTGTCACAGATGGCAGTGGATGGCTTCGCCGCTCCTTTCAGAACGGTCTCACCCATGTGGATCTCATAGCCCTCCAGCGCAGTGCCGCTAAGCTTTGCAAAAGCTCCATCCAATTCTCCGAAGGTACCCTCCACCCGGGTCCTTGTTTTCTTTTCAGCAAAAACAGTGTCCATTGGAAGAAGTCCCATTCCTTTTATGGTACCGCCGGCTTCCACCCCATGAGGATCGCTTAAGCTCTCTCCCATCATCTGATAGCCGCCGCAGATTCCGAAAATCAGCTTGCCTCTTGCGGCTTCTTTCAGGATCAGCGCTTCCAGCCCGTTTTCCCGCATCCACAGAAGGTCTTCCATAGTGTTTTTGGTTCCGGGCAAAATGATCATGTCCGGATTGCCAAGCTCAGAAGGATTTTTCACATAGCGAAGGGAAACGCCCGGAATGCTCTCCAGAGGATTGAAATCCGTGAAGTTGGAAATTCTTGGCACACGGATTACCGCAATGTCAATCAGATCCACAGAGCGTTTGGTCTCAAAACGCTCTGTCAGGCTGTCCTCATCCTCCACCTGAATGTTCAGATAAGGTGCCACCCCAACCACCGGAATGCCGCTTCTTTCCTCCAGCATATCCACGCCGGGATCCAGAATGGTTTTGTCTCCGCGGAATTTGTTGATGATCAGGCCTTTTACCATCTTTTTCTCATCTTCTTCCAGAAGCATAACTGTTCCGATCAGCTGGGCAAAAACACCGCCTCTGTCAATGTCGCCTACCAGCAGCACTGGAGCCTTGGCCATTTTCGCCATTCCCATGTTTACGATATCATCACTTTTCAGGTTGATTTCCGCAGGGCTTCCTGCTCCTTCTATAACAATAATATCATTTTCTGTTGCAAGGGCATTGTACGCCTTCATAATGTCTGGCACCAGTTTCTTTTTGTATTTGAAATAGTCTCTGGCGCTCATGTTTCCCAGGACCTCGCCGTTTACGATCACCTGGGAACCCACATCGTTGGTGGGCTTCAAAAGAATGGGATTCATCAGAACGGATGGGGCAATTCCTGCGGCTTCCGCCTGCATCACCTGGGCCCGTCCCATTTCCAGCCCTTCTTTTGTGATAAAGGAATTCAGTGCCATGTTCTGGGATTTAAAGGGTGCCACCCGATATCCATCCTGCTTGAAAATTCTGCAAAGCCCTGCTGCCAGAAGGCTTTTTCCTGCATTGGACATGGTACCCTGCACCATAATTGCTTTTGCCAAAATGTGTTCCTCCCCCTGAGTATGTAAGTTATACTTCATCTAAATCATGTAAAAAAATCATTTCTGTAATTCTCTCAACGCCCGGATCAGCTGCTGGTTGTCCTGGTGATTCTTCACTGCCACCCGGTAATACCCTTTGGAAAGTCCGGTGTAGTTGCTGCAGTCCCGAATGAGGATCTTCTTCTGTTCCAGCTGGTCATAGAGATTTTCCGGGCCTTCAAAGAAAACGTAGTTCGCCTGTGATGGATAAACCGGATAGCCAAGCTCCGTCAGCTCCTTTTTCAGGTAGGCAAGCTCCTCAAAGATGATCCGTCTTCCTTCTTCCACATATTCTTTTTCCTTCAAAGCTGCCAGGCCGGCTGCCTGTGCTATAGAAGAGACATTCCATGGCTGGCTCATGCTTTCCATTTTTTCCAGAAGGGCACGGTTCCCGCAAAGCCCGTAGCCAAGTCTTACTCCCGCCATGGCGTAGCGCTTGGTAAAAGCCTTGAAAAGGAACAGGTTCTGATGGCTTTCCAGATGTTCCTTCAGAGTATATGCCTCCGGTGCTTCCACAAAATCCAGGAAGCACTCATCCACTGCCATAAAAATTCCAAGCTGCTGGCAGCGGTCCAGGATTTTTTCCAGAAGAGGCTTTTCTACCAGAAGGCCTGTGGGATTGTTGGGATTGCACAGGAAAATAATGTCCACATCCGGGGTCAGCGCCTGGAGAAAGCTTTCATCCAGGGCAAACTGTTTTGCCTTTTCCAGAGGAAAATATTCCACCTCACAGTCCACGCTGTACAGCGCCTGCTGATACTCTGCAAAGGTGGGAGCCGGCACCAGGGCTTTCTTTGGATTTACCGCCCGGCAAAGGGAAAAGATCACCTCTGCTGCGCCGTTTCCGCAGATTACCTGCTCCGGTTTGGTGTGTTCGTATTCTGCAATGGCTTCTTTGAGGGGAGCGCAGCCAACCTGGGGATAGTCACCGATGTGATCCAGGCTTTCTATAATGGCTTTTTTGATTCCCTCCGGGGTGCCAAGGGGATTGCAGTTTGCTGAGAAGTCGATGCACCCCTGGTGATGGTAGACATCACCGCCATGTATGTGTTTTTCCATTTTTGTTTCTCCGTTAGACAGCAGACTTGTTGCTTGTCTGCATATTTATATATTGATATCCTTGCTTTATATTCCAGCATACAGCCATACCAGCATGCGCACGCCCCAGAACAGGATTGCGCCTGCAATACAGGTTGCGTAAAGCAGTCGGTTCGAGCGGGGAATATCCTCGATTTCCACTGGACGGATAGGGTCTCCTATGGTTGGTTTTTCATATAATTTGCCGAAATAATAGGCGTTTCCCGCAAGCTGCACATCCAGGGCCCCTGCCATAGCAGCCTCTGTCTGGGCAGAGTTGGGGCTGGCGTGATTCCGGCGATCCCTTCTATAGATTTTCACTGCATTTTTGGTGTCCATTCCCACAAAAACAGTGGACAGGGCCATAAGCCAGCCGGAAGTCCTGGCCGGAATATAGTTGGCCACATCGTCCAGCTTTGCGGCGCATCTTCCAAAATACAGGTATTTGTCGTTTTTGTAACCCAGCATGGAATCCATAGTGTTGATTCCCTTGTAAAGAAACATAAGAGGGATTCCACCGATCGCCATATAAAGCATGGGGGCAATGATTCCATCGGAAGAGTTTTCCGCAACTGTCTCCACTGCGGCTTTTGTCACGCCTTCTTCGGTAAGCGACTGGGTGTCACGGCCTACGATCATGGAAACTGCGTATCGCGCTTCCTCGATGGTTCCGTTTTTCAGCCGGTCGTACACTTTCATGCTCTCATCCTTTAAGGATTTGGTTGCCAGAAGCTGTCCGCACCAGAAGGTTTCCAGCACAAAGCCGACCCAGAAGTTCCATTTATAAAGCAGATGGATGATGCCAAAAGGAACCAGAAATGTGATCAGGCACACAAGGATGACTTCCAGGACACCGCCTGCCAGCTCACCTTTTTCTGATTTTGGAAAAACCTACCGGATTCCTATTTCCAGTACGCTGATCAGTTTTCCGATGAGGCATACCGGGTGGTACAGCCATCTTGGATCGCCCATAAGCAGATCCAGAAGAAACCCTGCCGGGAGGGTGAATAATCGTATCATGTTTGTTGCTCCTTCATTCCACCTGTGTTCCAGGCGATATTTTCTGCAAAGTAAGTCCTGCAATTGTTCAAACATTTATGCACGAACTTTCCCTGTTTTCATCTGCTGCATTCTTCAATCATTGGATCTGCCAGACAAACGATACTCTAAGCATTTCTTTAGGAATGCCTGTGGGATTTTTGGGTTTGCGTAGTAATAAAGATGAGGAAAACCTGCCAGCAGGCGGTCTGATCCGTGTATGCAGTCCCAGCCTCTTTTGCTGTGAGGCTTTGATGCGTGAAAGGCGGTGCCGCAGTTTTCCGAATCAAAATAGTGGAATTCGTGCGCCGGGCTGCTTCCAAAGTCTGTCTCCCCCAGAACAAGCGGTTCATTTTGAGTTAAAGTAATATAGCCAAATCTTGTAAGCTTTGGCGTGCGCCAGACTTTGCCGGGAATCACACCTGTCATCTGGTAAAATTTTCCGTCCATGCCTTCCATCTGGTCGTGAAGATACATGAATCCGCCGCACTCTGCAAGACAAGGCATTCCGCCTTTTATGGCTTCAGCGATTTCCTCACGCATAAACTTATTTTCTTCTAACGCCTGTGTATTCAGCTCCGGATAGCCGCCATAGAGAAGCAGTCCGTCCAGATTTTCCGGCAGATGAGCATCATGTATCGGGGAAAACGGCACCAACTCTGCCCCCATCGCACGAAGCAAATCTAAGTTGTCCTCATAGAAAAAACAGAATGCTTCGTCTTTAGCAAGACCAATTCGAAGCTTTTTCGAACTTTTCCATTTTAATACCTCTTTTACAGAAGAGAGGGACGACTGCTTCGTGTTCTCCGCTGCCGATAGAGCAACAGAATTCTGTGTACATTTTTCTGGCTCTGATGCCATAATCGATGCCCTTGTCTTCTCTTCCTCTAACGGCTCATAAGAAAGCTCCGGTGCCTCTTTGGCCAGCTGTATAATCGCCTCTATATCCAGACTTTTCTCCAGTACGTCTGCCAGCTTCAGAAGACGCTGCTTCAACTCTGGAATTTCCTCCGGCAGCACCAGGCCAAGATGGCGGCTTTCGATCACACAATCCTCTACTTTTGGCACATAGCCAAGAGCTTTGATTCCCAGTTCCTCTTCCACCAGCTTTTTCATTCTGGGGTAAAGCATAGGGGACATCTGATTGAAAATCACACCCTTTATGCGGCTGTCTTTTTTGTATTCCATA
>ENA-ORLY01003708-ORLY01003708.1-human-gut-metagenome-genome-assembly--contig:-NODE-3708-length-11984-cov-3.599311_pt1 | contig 11984 bp, 9 predicted proteins | sample MGYA00243071_ERZ508832 | MGnify/ENA primary metagenome ERZ508832 (study PRJEB26277, sample SAMN04329777) | human gut metagenome | biome: human-associated habitat | host: Homo sapiens | place: USA...
CGGAATGGCGGTCCCCGCAATGGCCGCCCCGCAGGCAACCGCGGTCCCCGTCCTTCCAGCGTGCCCGAGCGCACCTATGCTCCCCGTGACGCAGAAACTGCCGCACCCGTGGCACCCAAGCGCACCGAGCGCGTGGATGATTTTGCCGATTTCAGCTTTGGCAAGATCGAACTGTAAACCTCACTGAGTTTTGCACAATGCTGCCCCCTTCCGGTGGAAAACTGGAAGGGGGCTTTTTGTCTCTTTCCTTTTTCGTCGCTTCGTGATACAATAATTCTGATTTGAGAGCGGAGGGAGAGCACCAACATGGAACATTCAACGATCGCGGCCATTGCAACCGCGCCCGGCGCAGGCGGCATTGCCGTGGTGCGTCTTTCCGGCCCGGAGAGCTATGCCGTGGCGGCAAAGGTGTTCTGCCCGGCCAACCCGGCAAAGCGGGTAGAAGATGCCAAGGGCTACACCGCCCTGTTTGGACATTTCATGGAAGGGGAGGAAGCCTTTGACGAGGGCGTGGCCCTCTTCTTCCGGGCACCTCACAGCTACACCGGCGAGGATGTGGTGGAGCTTTCCTGCCACGGCGGCAGTGCGGTGGCCCGGCGGCTGGTGGAAAGCTGCATCGCAGCCGGTGCCGCCCCCGCCGCCCCCGGCGAGTACACCCGCCGCGCCTTCCTGAACGGCAAGCTGGGGCTGACCCAGGCCGAGGCTGTTATGGACCTGATCTCTGCCGATGGCCGACAGGGTGCGGCGCTGGCCAATGCCTCCCTGAACGGCGCGCTGGCGAAGAAGATCGGGGCTGAAAAGGATGCCCTGACCGCCCTGCAGGCCCATCTGACTGCCTGGGTGGATTTCCCCGAGGAGGATGTTCCCGCGCTGGAGGATGCCCAGCTGGTATCCACCCTGATTGCCGTGAAGGAAGAGCTGGACACCCTCATCCGGAATTATGATGCCGGTGCTGTCCTGCGGGAGGGTGTGGACTGTGCCATCGTGGGGCGGCCCAATGCGGGCAAGTCCACCCTGCTCAATCTGCTGGCCGGGTTCGACCGGGCCATCGTCACCCCCGTGGCGGGCACCACCCGGGATGTGGTGGAGCAGGCCGTCCGGCTGGGGGACATCCGGCTGAACCTGTTCGACACGGCCGGTCTGCGGGAGACCGAGGATGCGATCGAGGCCGAAGGCATCCGCCGCAGCTGGAAAAAGCTGGACGAGGCGGGGCTGATCCTGGCGGTGTTCGATGGCTCTGAGCCCCTGACCCGGGAGGATCTTGCGCTGGCGCAGCGGTGCGCTGGTCGCCCGGCCATTGCACTGGTCAACAAAGAGGACAAGCCCACTCAGTTTGACGCAGAGGTCATTGCAGGCGATTTTGCCATGGTGCTCCCGGTCTGCTGCCAGGAAGAGGGGAGCCGCAGGGTGATCGCCGCTGCCGTTGCCCGCCTGCTGGGCACCAACAACATCGACCCCCACGCTGCCAGCCTTTCGGGCCAGCGCCAGCTTGCCGCCGCCACCCGCGCGCGGGATGCAGTGGCCGGTGCGCTGGATGCGGTCAGCGGCGGGTTCGGGCTGGATGCCGTATCGGTCTGTGTGGACGATGCGCTGGATGCCCTCTGTGACCTCACCGGCGAAAATGCGTCGGAGAATGTCATCAATGAAGTGTTTGAGCGGTTCTGTGTGGGAAAGTAACGGAGGGCAGCCCGTCTGGCAGCTTTCTCCTCGGACACGAAACGGGCCATTCCATCGCCCGCCCTATTGCCTGCGGCAACAGGGTCCCACCCCAGCGGACGGTCCTCAGAGAAACTCCCGCCGTGTCAGACTGTGGCTTCGTACCGGGCATACTCTCCCAGCTTTTCAAAGCCGAGGCGGGTATAAAAGTGCACTCGTTCCGGGGAGCAGAGGAACAGGGGCTGCAGGCCCTGCGCCGAGAGGGTGTTGGCCAGCCGGACGATAAGCCGCCCGCCGATGCCGCGCCCCCGCAATGGCTCCGCAGTCTCGCCGCAGGCCATGTAAGCCTGCTCCGTTCCAATGGCGTAAGCGCCCACGGTGCAGGCAAGCTCCCCTCCCTGCTCCAGAGCCCAGACCACAGCCCTGCCGCGGGCGCGCTTTGAGCAGAGCTCAGAGTAAAAGTCATCCTGCCGCGTGGGGCGGTCCGGAAACAGCATCTGTGCAACGGGGCCCGCCGGGGGCTCCGGGTCAAAATGCAGGGAGGCCCAGAGCGTTTCTTCCACAGCGGGTTCCGGCAGCTGCTTTCCCGGCGTTAGGCCAAAGACAAAATGGGACTTTGCACGGACCCAGCCGGTGGGCGGCGGGCACTCGGCTTCGTCCAGGATGACCGCCTTACAGCCGCAGAAATGCAGGAAGCTGGCCAGTTCGTCCGGGTTGGCATGGCCCGCCAGCCAGGCGGTGCTGCCGCCCACATCCAGCGCCAGCGTTGGCCCGGCGAAGAACCGGCCCGGCTGGCTTTTGCCGAAGAGCGCCAGCGCCTGCGGCATCGTGACCCCAAGGCAGAGCTTTCCGCGGCAGGCGCTGCGGAACCGCTGCCTCTGGCGGGGCGTTCTGACCTGCGTGATCATTTCAGTGCGTTGACGATGTTCTTGAACTCGCGGCCGCGCACCTCAAAGTTGGGGTAGAGGTCGAAGGAGGCGCTGGCGGGAGACAGGATGATGATATCGCCGGGCTTTGCGGCGGCACGGGCCAGTTCCACAGCGTGCTGCATATTATCCGCGTGCTGGATGGGCAGTGCGGCCTCGTTGAAGCCGGGGTCCTCCCGCAGGGCCTTTTCAATGCGGGGGCCGGTGGCACCCATCAGCACCAGATCCTTGACGTGGGCCACGATCTCGGGAGCCAGCGGCTCATAGGGGATGTGCTTATCGTAGCCGCCCGCAATGAGAATGACCTTCTGGTCAAAGCTGCGCAGGCCCGCAATGGTGCGGGTGGGGCTGGTGCCGATGGAATCGTTGTAGTAGAGCACGCCGTCCAGCGTGCGCACCGGCTCAATGCGGTGCTCCACGCCGGTAAAGGTGCTGCCCACCTTCTGGATGGCTTCCACGGGCACCTCGCCCCAGACGGCGGCGGCAGCGGCCAGCAGATTCTCGATATTGTGCAGGCCCCGCAGCTTGATGTCCTTCTGGGCCAGGAAGGGCGTTACCACGCCGTCCTCGGCCATGCAGAGCATGTTGTCCTCTTTGCGCAGGAAGGCACCGTTGTCGGTATCGTGCAGGCGGGTGAACCAGACCTGCCTGCCCTTGCAGTCCTTCTGCATAGAGCGGCTAATCTCGTTCTCGTAGCCCAGCACGGCACGGCAGGGCGGGTTCTGGTAGAGCAGGATGTTGCGTTTTGCGTCGATGTACTCCTGCATATCCTTATGGTGATCGAGGTGGTTGGGGGTGACGTTGGTCACCACCGCGATCTTCGGGCTCTGGTGCATGCTGATGAGCTGGAAGCTGGACAGCTCCACCACAGCCACATCCTCCGGCCGGACCTCGGGCAGCATGGGCAGCAGGGCAGCGCCGATGTTGCCGCCCAGATGCACTTTGCGGCCTGCGGCCTCGTAGAACTTGGAGATGAGGGTGGTGGTGGTGGTCTTGCCGTCAGAGCCGGTCACGGCCACGATCTCGCAGGGGCAGAAATCGAAGAAAAGCTCGACCTCGCTGGTGACCATGGTGCCCGCCGCCATGGCATCCTGCAGGGGCTTTTCAAAGTAGCCCACAAAGCCGGGGGTGCGCATGATGATATCCTGGCCCTTGAAGCCGTCCAGATAGTGTTCGCCCAGGCTCAGGTCAATGCCCAGTTCCCGGATGGTAGCGGCATAATCGCCAAACTCCTCCACGCTCTTTTTCTGGTCGCACAGGGTCACATGGGCCCCCAGTTCCACAAACTCCTTGATAAGGGTCTTGTGGCTGACACCGGCACCGATGAATGCCACCTTTTTGCCCTGGATGAGTTCTGCAAGCTTCTGCTGATCTTTCTGCATAAAGAAAGAACCTCCTCTATGAAAATTCAGGCTGAAATTGATTCACTGCTCCATTTTACACCTTTTCCAGCCAATTGGCAACGCCAAACCTTGTTCTGGCCCCGGATGCACCGAAATCCTATCTGAATTCACAAAATGTCGATTGTCTTTTCCGACCGTTTCCGCTATACTTTAATTGTATCATCTTACAAGGAGCGCATTTTCTTGAAACATTCCCTGATCCGCTTTTCCGCAGTGGTGCTGACCATTGCGTTTGTTTTTGCCCTGACCGGCTGTGGTTCGGGCTCCAACAGCTTCACCTGGTTCGTGGACAGCATCCCGGCCAACCTTGACCCGCAGGTGGCCTCGGCTTCTGCGGATGTCATCGCCTGTGAGAACCTGTACAGCGGCCTTGTCCGCAAAGATCCCAGCGGCAAATATGAGCCTGCCCTCTGCGAACGGTGGGAGAAGTCCTCCGACGGCCTCACCTACACCTTCTACCTCAAGGATGGCCTGACTTACACCGCCGCCAAGGGCAACACCACTGACTACGCCATCACCGCCGAGGATTTTGTGTTCGCTTTCCGGCGCTTGTTCCGGGCGGAGACCAACTCCCCCTACGCGGTGGAGTTTGCGGCCCTTGAAAACAGCGCCGCCGTGCTGGCCGGGCAGATGCCCGAGAGCGCGCTGGGGGTCACAGCCTCCGGGCCGCTGACGCTGGTGTTTCACCTGAGCAGTGCTGACGACAACTTCCTCGAGAAGCTCACCCTGCCCGGTGCCATGCCCTGCGATGAGGAATTTTTCAATTCCACCCGGGGCACCTACGGTCTGAATGCTTCGTCCACCCTTTCCAGCGGCAGCTTTTACATCTACAACTGGACAGCCAGCGGGCTGTTCCTGCGGCGTGCCCCCTCGGGCAGCCTCATCGACAGCCTGCGGCTGGTGCAGAACACCAACAGCGCCGGGCAGTCCGCCGCAGAGCTGATTGCCAACGAGAAGTGCTCTGCCGCCCCGGATGACACCGCCGCGCCCACCACCCTGACTTCCCTCTCCTACTCCGATACCACATGGAGCCTGCTGTTCAACTGCAGCAGCGTGTTTGCTTCCACCGAGCTGCGGCAGGCACTGGCCTCCGCCGCGCGGGGTGCAGCCGAGGTGCCGGACGGCGGGCTCTATGCCGCCGCCAACGGTCTGGTACCGGACGGCCTGACTGTGGACGGCATGAACTACCGGGATACCGCCGGGGATGTGACTCCTGCCGCGGTGGATGCCCGAGCGCTCTACCTCACGGCGCGGCAGACGCTGACCACCTCCGACTTCAACAAGGTCAGCCTGATGGTGCCCGCCGGTTCCGGCGTGACCAGCGCCGCTGAGGAGATCAATGGCGTGTGGCAGAAGGAGTTTTCCCTCTTCTTCTCCGTAGAGGAAGTGGACGAGGAGACCTTTGCGAAACGGCTGGCCGAGGGGGACTACACCATCGCCCTGGCCCCCATCAGCGCCGAGGGCGGCAGTGTGTACAACATGCTGAACCAGTTCACCGCAGCGGGCGGCGGCCTGACCGGCTATGCAGATTCCCTGTATACCACCCAGCTGCAGGCCAGCGCCCAGGCCACCGGAAGCTCCCGCTGCCGCCTGCTGGGCGATTGTGAACGCCAGCTGCTCAACGATGCCGTGGCGGTCCCTCTGTTTGCCCAGCAGAAGCGCCTGCTGATCGCACCCGGCATCCAGAACCTCATCTTTGACCCCTTTGGCCCGGTGCTGGATCTGACCTATACCACAAAAGAATGATGTGCCACAAAAAATACCGGAGCAGCCGCCTGCCCCGGTATTTTTCTTATCCCTTTTTGATGCCGAACAGCCTGCGCAGAACGCCGCGCAGACACTTTGGGCTTTTGATAACGACCACCTGCATCGCTCTCCCGCCTTTCGTGGTGTGATACCACAATATAAGCGGCAGGACGGCAAAGTGTGCGGCTCAGGCCTTGTTCCCGGTCAGGATCGGTGTATCCGGCACTGTTTCCACGACCACCAGCGCCCCCTTGCGGGTGGAGATGGTGATGCAGTCTGAGCCTTCGGCATACTCATTGCTGACTCCCAGCGGGTAACCGGCCACCAGCACATCATCGGTGAGCTCATAGTAGGAACCGTGCTCACACACGCCCTCCGCCCTGCCCTCCATGGGGAAAGCGGAGAAGTAGAAGAATTCCTCCTTCGGGTAGGCGCGGGTCTCGCCGGGGCGGACAAAGGTGACGCGGCTGCGCTCATCCTGAAGCGTTGCCCGCACCCCCCGTTCTTCCAGCCCAAGGCCGGTGGCAAGATTCGAGAGGGTATGCTCGATCCGCCTGCCGCCCAGCGCCCCCAGAAGAAGCACCTCGGTAAAGCCCTTCTCACTGGCAAGCTTGGCGGCATATTCGGTGTCGGTGTCGTCCTTGACGTGAGGCAGGACGATGATATCGTCGTTCTGCTGCACCGGACAGGGCGCGGTATCGAAGTCTCCCAAGATGATATTGGGCTTGCAGCCCAGCGGCGCGCAGTTGCGGTAGCCAGCATCACAGGCGATGATGAAGTCATCGGGGCGGAGCAGACGCTTCAGCTCCGGCGAGACCGGGCAGGCCGAGAGGATCACGCAGCGCATCACATTCCCCTCCTCTGCCAGTCCTTGACATCCTTGACTTCCTCATACATGGCACAGTAGCTGTCGTACCGGGTCCGGGAGAGTTTTCCCTCGGCCAGAGCGGCACGGATGGCACAGCCCTTTTCCGTGCGGTGGGAGCAGCCCGTGAACTGACACTGCCCAAGGTAGGGCCCGAACTCCGGGAAGGCGTGCTCCAGATTCTCCTTGGGGATGAACCCGGCGCGGTTGGCTTCCAGACTGGCAAAACCGGGGGTATCCGCAATGCGGCCTCCAAAGGCCTCAAAGATGGTCACCTCGCGGGTAGTATGGCGGCCGCGCCCCAGCTTCTGGCTGATGGCACTGGTCTCCCGCTCGGCCTGAGGCAGCAGGGCGTTGAGCAGGGTCGATTTGCCAACACCGGAGTTGCCGCAGAAGGCGCAGAGCCGCCCGCTGATCCACTGCCTGACCTCGTCCAGCCCTTCCCCGCTGTCGTAGCGGATGGCAATGAAGGGCAGAGTGGATCTTTCATAGGCGCTGCGCAGGAACTCCACCTCACCAAGGTCAGCCTTGGTGCAGACGATGACGGGCTGCACGCCCTTGTCCACGGCGATGGCCGAGAGCTTGTCCAGCACCAGCGTGCTGGGGGTGGGCTGGGTGGTGCTGGCCACAAGGAACAACACATCCAGATTGGCCACAGGCGGCCGGACAAACACGTTTTTGCGGGGTGCGATCCCGGCAATGACTGCCGCGCCGTTCTCGGTCTCCAGCGTCACCTCATCGCCCGCCACGGGGGTAATCTTCTGTTTGCGGAAGATGCCCCGGGGCTTGCACTCGATCACACCCTCTTCGGTCTTGACGTAGTAAAATCCGCCAATTCCTTTTACGATATATCCCTTCATCCGTTCCTCCCTCAGGACAGCAGCGCGCTCCACCAGTCGCCCAGGCCGGTGCCCTCACTGCTGGAAGAATCGCCGCTGCTGGAAGAGCTGCCCCCGATCAGGCCGCTCCACCAATCGCTGGAGGAGCTGCCCGGCTGTTCAGCCGGGGTCTCAGGCACCGGCTCGGGGCCTGCGCTCACGGTAATGCTGACACGGCTGTTCACCTTGACGGTAGATCCTGCCGCCGGGCTCTGGCCGATGATGGTACCTGCGGGCTGGTCGCTGTACTGCTCGGTGGTGCTGCCAAGGCCCAGCTTGTTCTGCACCAGCACGGAGCGGGCATCGTTCACGCTCTTGAGACCGGTCAGGGCAGGCACCTTGGCCGTGGTGTTGACCTGCGGGCGGCTGACATAGACCACCACTGTGGAACCTGCGGCAACCTGACTGCCCGCAGCAGGTTCGGTGCGGATGATGGAGCCTGCGGCCACGCTGGGTTCCACCGCCTGGGTGATCAAAACAGAGACCCCCAGATCCTTGAGCTGCTGCTCACCATCTGCCTGCACATAATTGGAGACATCCGGCACGGTGACATACTGGATGCCCAGGCTGACGGTCAGGGTCACGCTCTGGCCCTCGCGGACGGTGCGGCCCGCCACCGGGGACTGCCGGTAGACGTAACCGGCGGCGTAATCGTTGCTGTAGGCCTGCTCCCAGTTGATGACGATCTGGCCGGATGCCACCTGCTGGGAAGCGTTGACCTCATCCTGGGTCATGCCGCTGTAATCTGCCAGCACCACATCGGCCTTTTCCCCCATCAGGGAGCTGGAATCATTCAGGATCATCCAGCACAGGGCCGCGCAGGCCAGTGCAAAGGCCACGGTGATGCCAAACAGCACCGGCAGGAACACGGTGCGCTTTTTCTTTTTTCTGCCTTTTGCCGGGGCACTGCCGCGCTCCGGACGGGATTCTTTTCTGGGCATAGGGGGTTCCACCACCTTTTCAGGAATTTCATCGGGGAGATAGGTGTAGTTGAACACGATGGCCGGGTTCTCTACATAGGCGTTGAGGGCTTCCAGCATCTCAGCGGCGCTTTTATAACGGTTTTCGGGCCGCTTTGCCATGGCGCGCTCGGTGATCTCCACCAGCCCCACCGGCACCCAGGGGGCCAGTTCCCGCAGGCTTCTGGGCTGATCCGAGATCTGCTTGATGGCCACCTCCACCACGTCATCGGCATCGAAGGGCAGATGCCCTGAGAGCATCTCGTACATCATCACGCCCACCGAATAGAGGTCACTGGTGAAGTCGGTCTCATCGCCCTTGGCCTGCTCCGGGCTGATATAGTGGACGCTGCCCATGGCCTTGCCGCCCGAAAGCTGGTTCTCAGCCCGGGAGATGCGGGCAATGCCAAAATCCATCATCCGCAGCTGGCCGTTGTCCAGCAGCATGATGTTCTGGGGCTTGATGTCCCGGTGCACCACGCCGTTGTGGTGGGCATGGTCCAGCGCTTTCAGGATCTGAGAGATAAAATGGACGGTCTCCCGGCTGGTCAGCTTACCGCCCCGCGCGTTCAGATACTCGCGCAGGGTCATGCCGTCCACATATTCCATGACGATATACTGCAGATGGTCGCTCACCGAGACATCATACACCTTGACGATGTTGGGGTGGTTGAGCAGCGAGATGGCCTTGGACTCGTTCTTGAAACGGCGCACAAGGTCGGGGTCGTGCATGAGCTCCTGCCGCAGCACCTTAACGGCCACGACCGTGCCCTCCGGCACCGGGCCGCCCGGCCCCACAACGGCCTTGTAGACATTGGCCATGCCGCCGGTGCCGATGAGCTCCCGCACCGTGTACAGACCATCCAGCGTTTTGCCGATCAGGTTATCCATGGTGCACCTCCGTAGGTTCCACAGCCAGCAGCAGGGCGGTGATGTTGTCGGAGCCGCCGTTCTCGTTGGCGGCATCCACCAGCCTGTCGGGCAGATCGTAGAACGGGCCCTGCGCCAGCAGCTGCTCCATCTGCTCCACCGGCACCATGTTGGTCAGGCCGTCCGAGCAGAGCAGCAGCAGATCCTTTGCCTGCAGCTGCACCGAAGTGACCTCCGGCTCCAGCCGGTAATCCACGCCCAGCGCCCTGGTGATGATGTTCTTCTGGGGATGGTGCTCGGCCTCTTCCACCGTGATGGTGCCGCAGTCCACCAGCTCCTGCACATAGGAGTGGTCGTGGGTGAGCTGGGTCAGTTTACCGCCCCGGCAGAGGTAGGCGCGGGAATCGCCCGCGTGGCAGAGGGTGGCTTCCCCGCCCCGCACCAGGGCGCAGACCGCCGTGGTGCCCATACCGGCCAGCGATTCCTCGTGGGCAGCTTTGTTGAACACATAGCGGTTGGCGCTGATGAGGGCCTTTTTCAAAAAAGCTCCCTCCTGCCCTGCTCCGCACTGGGCGTACTGCTCCTGAAACACCTGCTCGATGACATTGCAGGCCCCCTGTGAGGCCTCGCGGCCGCCTTTGGCACCACCCATGCCATCACACACCAGTGCCCAGACAGCACCGCCAGGCAGCTCCCCGGCACGGTAATCATCCTGATTTTCCTGCCGGACGCGGCCCACATCCGTTTTTCCTGCTAGTTTCATAGGCTTCTCCTCTTGCGATTTACGCCTTACCATTCATTTCGTCCCGGCGCAGCTGGCCGCAGGCGGCGCTGATCTCGCTGCCAAGACGGCGGCGTACCGTGGCGTTGACCCCCAGGCTCTCCAGCTTTTTCTGGAAGCGCTGGACATTGGCGGCATCGGTAGCCGAGTAGGGGCTTCCGTCCACCGGGTTGATGGGAATGAGGTTCACATGAGCACCCATGCCCCGGATGAGGTCGGCCAGCTGTCTGGCACAGGCATCGGAATCATTGACACCGCGCACCATCGAATACTCAAAGCTGACCCGGCGGCCCGTGGTCTCCTGATAGCGGCGGACGGCGGGCATCAGCACCTCCACGGGGTAGGCATCATTGACCGGCATCATGCCGCTGCGGATCTCGTTGTTGGGGGCGTGCAGGGAGACCGAAAGGGTCAGCTGCAGCTTTTTCTCGGCCAGCTGGTCGATTTTGGGCACCAGACCGCAGGTGGAAAGGCTGATGTTGCGCATTCCGATGTTCACCCCCTCCGGGGAGGAGATGTTCTCAAGGAAGCGCATGACCTCGTCAAAATTATCCAGCGGTTCCCCGATGCCCATGAGGACGATGTGGGAGATGCGCTCCCCGATGTCCTTCTGGGCGGTATAGATCTCAGAGCAGATCTCACCGGCTTCCAGGTTGCGCACCCGGCCTGCCTGGGTGGAGGCACAGAAGCGGCAGCCCATCCGGCAGCCCACCTGCGTGGAGACGCAGACCGTGTTGCCGTAGTGGTAGCGCATGACAACGGTCTCGATGCAGTTGCCATCGGCCATCCGCAGCAGATATTTCACGGTGCCGTCCTTGGCTTCCTGCCGGCGCTCGATCTTGGGGGCAGCAATGTAAAACTGCTCTTCCAGCTTTGCCAGCAGGGTCTTGGGCTGGTCGGTCATGGCAGAAAACTCGGTGACCAGCTTCTGGTGCACCCAGTGGAAGATCTGCTTTGCCCGGAAGCCCGGCTGACCCATCGCTTTCAGTTCAGCGGTCAGCTCTGCCAGCGTAAAGGAAGAGATACAGCGTTTTTGTTCCATTGTGTTCTCCTATTGTTTTTTACGAACAAGCCACCTGTTTCATTGCAGCTTTTCCCCGTTTTTCTGCATGGCACACAGGAAAAAACCGTCCATGCCGGTACGGGTGGGCACCGAAAGCGCGCCGTGCTCCCCTGCCGTCATCCCGGCGGGCAGCGCTGCGGCAGGCTCCACCACCGTAAACTCCGGGTGGCGGGCCAGAAATGCCGCGATCTGCTGCTGGTTTTCTGCCGGGTCGATGGTGCAGGTGGAGTACACCAGCCTGCCGCCCGCTTTCAGCAGCTGTGCCGCCGTATCGAGGATGGCCGACTGCGTGGCCAATAATTCAGCTTCGCGGGCCGGTTCCAGCTTTTTGTAGCGCAGATCCGGCTTTTTTGCCAGAATGCCAAGGCCGCTGCAGGGCACATCCGCTAAAATGCGGTCGGCCTGCGGCAGGGCCGGGTTCACCTTTGTGGCATCGTTGCACAGGGCTTCCACATTGGTCAGTCCCATGCGCTGCACTGCCGTGCGGATCAGGCCCACGCGGTTCTCGGCGGCATCGCAGCTGTAAAGCCTGCCGGTGCTGTGCATCTGCTCGGCCAGCAGGATGGTCTTGCCGCCGGGCGCGGCGCACAGGTCGATGACTGTTTCTCCGGGCTGTGCGTCCACGCAGAGCGCCGCCAGCTGGCTGGCCTGCCCTTCCACATGGAAGTACCCCTGCCGGAACAGCTCATTTTCCGCCGGGCTGCCCTCGAAGCGGGCCAGCACACTGCCGGGCACAATGCCCCGCTTTGCTTCCTTTGCGCCGGAAGCCAGCAGCTTTGCACAAAGCTCATCGGCACTGCCTTTCAGCGGGTTCGCCCGCAGGCTGGTCATGCCGCC
>ENA-ORLY01003714-ORLY01003714.1-human-gut-metagenome-genome-assembly--contig:-NODE-3714-length-11965-cov-3.430602_pt1 | contig 11965 bp, 8 predicted proteins | sample MGYA00243071_ERZ508832 | MGnify/ENA primary metagenome ERZ508832 (study PRJEB26277, sample SAMN04329777) | human gut metagenome | biome: human-associated habitat | host: Homo sapiens | place: USA...
CATCACCTACCACGAAAGCGTCGATGTTCAGCTTCTTCACGATTTCCGTATGATCCAAGGAATGTTGTGGAATAACGATATCGGGGGTCTTCAACGCCTCGATGATCTGCAAACGTTCGTGGAACGGAATGATCGGTTTCGCCTTATAAGAAGAGACCAACTCATCTGTACTAACCCCAACGATCAATATATCCGCCAAACTACGGGCGTAATTGATCATCCTAAGATGATTATAATGGAACATATCAAACGTCCCGGATGTATATACTATCGTTTTGTCTTTAAACATAATCGTAATTTTCGTTTTAAACCGAAAACTTACGCAAACTATTCCTATCTTAAAAGTTTAAAACCAAAAAGCGTCCCACGCCCCATACAAAAATGTCATGTCAATAACATCCATTCGTTATTAACATGACATTTTATGTATTTATTGAAACTTGTCCGGAAAGATCTACTATAATCCGTCCGTATCGTCCTCTTTCGTCAAGTCCAGTTTCTCATTATCTCCCCCCCTATCGAAATATTGCTTACGCAACGGATTAGCGGTAGCCTCCTGATAACGCAACCGGTTCCGGTAGATATCCAACGCCGCATATAAGGCTTGGCGGAACGACTCTTCCGAGGCCACGTTCTGCCCGGCTATGTCATAAGCTGTTCCGTGTGCCGGAGAAGTCCGTACGATCGGCAATCCTGCCGTATAGTTCACCCCGTCATCCATCGCCAACGTCTTGAAAGGAGCGAGCCCTTGATCATGATACATCGCTAAGACACCATCAAATTTATCATACATCTGCGAACCAAAGAAACCGTCAGCCGCATAAGGGCCAAATGACATTACGCCTTTTTTCTCCGCCTCTTGCATTGCCGGTATGATAATCGTCTCCTCTTCCGTACCCAGCAATCCGGCATCACCGGCATGAGGGTTTAAGGAAAGAACCGCGATACGTGGCTTCACAATACCGAAGTCTTGCTTTAACGACTGATTGAAAATACGCAGCTTATTCACGATATCGCCCACGTTGATGGAAGACGCAACTTGCGACAATGGAATATGCCCCGTCACCAAAGCGACACGAAGATCATCTGTCATCAAGATCATCAAGGCTTTTTTATCCAAGCCACCGAAGCATTTCTCCAAATACTCAGTATGCCCGGGAAAATGAAAATCCTCGTTCTGGATATTATGTTTATTGATCGGGGCGGTAAGCAGTACATCCACTACTCCCCGCTTCATATCCGTAACTGCCGCTTCCAACGCCTTGAAAGCCGACTCACCGGCAACCGGCGTAGATTTCGACAACTCCACCTTGGTCTCGTCCTCCACGCAGTTAATAATGTTCACCCGGTTTACTCCCGCATCCTCCGCATGTGAAATAATATTCATATTGATAGGAGGAAGCTCCAATGCCTTCCGGTGATAAGCGGCTATCTTGGACGAGCCATAGATAATCGGCGTGCAAAGCTCCGCCATGCGGGTATCGGAAAAGGTCTTTAATATCACCTCATAGCCGATACCATTTATATCTCCGTGGGTGATCCCCACTTTAATCAGTCGTTCTTCCATATATTTTGTTTGTTTATTACTTTTTCTCTTTTGGGATATCCAATGTCTCAGTTACCGGTTCATCAAATTCACCCGGCAAACGTAACGTAAATAAGGCAGCTTCTATTCTACGCATGAAATTACGCTTGTCTGTCTCCGGAGCATACACAAATCCCTCGGCTACAACCACACGATGATTCTTTTCATCCAAGCGAGTGTGGCTTACGAACGGGCCTCCCATCATATCGCCTTGCATTCTCCACAAACCGCGCATCACGCCACAATATTTACCATTTAAGGTTATTGGCGTATACTCCACTCCCGCACGCGTTTCTGTTTGCATATAGGAACCCGGGAACGAACCCGGCAGATTCGCCTTCAATACAGAATCTCGTTTAGCGACCAGATATTCCTCCGTAAACGTATTCGGATCAGTATAAGGGAAAGTATATACGATTAAGTCCATACGGCCTGTGTTAGCGTTATTGGAAGACCAGAAGAAATCTGTCGTATCCTTATAGTACGTGAAGTTTGCCGGAGCGTTTAACATCACGTTCAGGTCGCTTTTCAGGTTGTCCATAACCACCATGCTATATTCCTTTTGCAATTGCTCTATCGCACGATTCATCTCTACCTTTACGAAGAAGTTGACCAACGCCTTCTCATGGGTCTTTGAATACTCGACGATCGACTCCGTATTAGGAGCTTTCAGCGAAACAACCACCTGTCCTCTAGCCCAGACATTATTCTCGTAGCCTACAGAAACTTTCGTATAAGCAGTGGGATCTATCGTAACCACTAATATATTCCTTACATACCGTAACAGACCTGTAAAATCCTTTGGTTGTACGTAGGTAATCTTCAAAGAAGGCTCGGCTTGCGGCAGTCCGGGCACCGAAGAGGCCAACTCAGACTTTATGGCTTCTCCCGCAGGGCCTTTCCAATCCTTTTGATCCATAACCACGACAACCTCATATGCGAAGCCCGTAGCTTGAGTCATCACAGAACCCGAATTACATGCTCCCATCAAAACAAGAAGCAGCAACATACCGATGAATAAAGAACGTGTTTTCATACCCGTGTGTTTTATATTATACAAATGTAACATTTTTCGCGGTAGAAAGCATTCCACAAGCGGCGAAAATATCCTCCCCTCGTGATGCCCTTATCGTACATACAACTCCTTTGGCGTTTAAGAAATCCCGGAACGCCTCCATTTTAGCGATATCGGAAGTCTCTAAAGACACATTCGGTATCGCATGAAAACGGATCAAGTTTACCCGACAAGGAATTCCACCTAATAAACAACTCAAAGCTTCGGCATGTTTCAAGCTATCGTTCAAATTTTTAAAAACAATGTACTCAAAAGAGACACGTCGTTGATGCGAAAAATCATATTGTTTGATTAAATCGATCACCTCCCTCGCTGGGAATGCCTTTTCAACCGGCATCAAGGAAAGACGTTCCATCGGATAGGGCGAGTGCAGACTTACGGCCAGATGACATTCGCTCTCCTCTAAAAAGCGTTTCAAGCCTTTCGTCACACCGATGGTTGAAACCGTGATACGCTTCGGGCTCCACGCATATCCATACGGAGCCGTGAGTATTTCCAAAACCTTGAAAAGCTCGTCTACGTTATCCAGTGGTTCCCCCATTCCCATGAAAACGATATTCGTCAATGAATCGTTCTCCGGCAAGGACTGGATCTGGTTCAATATCTGGTTCGCTGTCAGGTTTGCCGTGAAGCCTTGTTTTCCCGTCATACAAAACAAGCAATTCATTTTGCATCCGACTTGAGAAGAGACGCAAAGAGTCGCCCGATCATCCGTAGGAATATAAACAGACTCAACAAAACGCCCCGGTCCGGCAGCATATAGATATTTGATCGTACCGTCTTTCGACTTTTGATACTCAGATGGCGGATAAGCCCCGATCTCGAATGAATCCTCTAATAAAGCACGTTTGGCTACCGCTATATTCGTCATCTCCGAAATCCGGGTTATTTTCTTCTTATAAATCCAATCGGCCATTTGCTTAGCCGCATATGCGGGAAGACCCACCTCAGACGCTACACCTTTCAGTTCCTCCAAGGTCATCCCTAATAATTGTCTTTTGTCAACCATGCTATCGATATTTTCTTATTCGCGAAAGTACGAGAAATATTCCACAAAATAAAGATCCCCTGTTTTGTCGTCAAGATATATTTATTTTGACGGCAAAACAGGGGATCTTTTTTATCTTAAGTATAAATACTCTTTATTAATAGAAACGGATACGGTTGTCTTCCACCTTAGCGTTGTTGACCATAGATTGGATAGCTTGGAATCCTACACGATACGCGTTCGAAGCATCCAACGCACGAATTTCCTCTGCCTCGTTGAACTCCTTACCATCTTTATTTCTTGCGTATACTTTGAACACATATACACCGTTGTTACCTTTAACCGGAGCACTTACTTGGTCAACTTGAGCCATAGAAACCATAGCGTTCAAGTTCGGTTCGATACCGATACCAGCGATACGGCGAGTACCAAAGTTCACGAACTTTACAGAGTCTACAGAAGAACCCATCGTTTCAGCATATGCCTCAACTGAAGTTAAATTCTTAGCAGCCAATTCCTGAGCGATCTTATCGCCTTTCTTCTGGGCAGCCAATTCAGCTCTCAAAGCTGGAGCGACCATATCAACCGGACGATACCCCTCGGAAATACTTCCTTCTACAGCAGCCACGACAAACTTATCACTACACTCGAAGATCTCAGAGATAGAACCTTTATCGTTCTGGAACGCCCAACGAATTACCGGACGTGAATTCTTGATAGAACCTAACAACTGATCATCCGTAGTAACCGTTGCACCTGAAATCAAGTTATAACCGGCTTCCTTCGCATTCTCCTCCAATTTAGCCATAGAGTTGTTCTTCGATACGAACTGATTCAACTCATTGTAGATGTTGCTATAGGTCTTAGAGCTAGGAGATACAGTCATGTCGATATCTGCGATCTTATATTTTTCAACATTTCCTGTTTTCTCTGTTACTTTTACAAGGTGAGTACCATATAAAGATTTCACAACCGCTACCTCATTCAATGGAGTTGAGAAGACAGCCTTCTTAAAATCATCATTCACACCTCTCAAAGCGGTAACCTCTGTAAACCAACCTAGTTCACCACCATTCTCGGCGGCTTGGTCTGCTGAGTATTTCTTAGCTAATTCAGCGAAATTAGCGCCACCTTTCAACGCCCCCATCAAGCTATCAGCCAAAGCTGTTGTCTCAGCCTCAGATTTACCGGCCAACATGATGTGGCTAACTTTTACTGAGTCCGGAGCGACCGTCTTATCGACTAGCTTAAACATTCTGTATTTGTCATTCTCGAATACAGGACCATAAACAGCGCCAACCTCAGAAGTCGTAGCGAATTGTTTCATCTCCGGATCCAAAGCCTTCTCCGTGAAGAAAGCGTCAACATAAGGAACCTCAGAGTTCTCGTTTACTACATCAGCCACTCTTTCAGACGTAGCCAGCTCCTCTTTCAAGCTCTCGATCTCGGCCTGTGCCTTATCATAATCCTCTTTACTCGGACGGATATCTACGGCGATATATTTAATTACCTTAGATTCTTTTTGTTTATAAAGCTCCTTGCGTTGGTTATACAATTTCTCGATCTCGCTCTTGCTTACCTCAATCGTTGAATCCGGAATCGTAGCATATGATTGCATAGCGTAAATGATATCCGAATTCTCGGCATTATCATTATAAGCTTCCTTAGCGTCCAATGAATTCGCGGAAATAGCCTTGCTCAATAATGTCGTATATTTTTGCTCCAAACGTTGACGTTTGATGTTCTTCTCCCAGAACAACCAGAAGTTCTTAGCTTGAATCAGCTGTGCCTGTTGATCTGCCGGATAGCTAGCGATATTATCGGAATCGATTTGTTTCAAGAAATTCAACAAAGCGGCCTTATCAAAAGCACCAGTCTGAGGATTCGTAAACATTTGCATTTGTTGGATCAACGGAGAGATATTCTCACCTTGAACCATATCAAACAATTCTTCCGGACTTACTCCCATACCTAATTTAGCAGTAGCCTCGTCCAATACGACCTCTTGTACCATCGCATCGAATACGGACTGGCGAATCTGTGTCATATATTCCTCGGGCAGGCTGGCTGAACCGGATTGCATCTTATACATCTCGGCCATCTCATCAACGCGACCTTGATAATCTTGAATTTTTACAACCTCTCCATCAATCTCGGCGATCCGTTCCTGTGATTGCCTAAAATAAGTAGAACCAGAGTTTAAAAAGTCTCCAATGATAAAAGCGAACAATGCCAAACCCACCACGAGTACCAGCAGTCCTGCTTTGCTTCTAATTTTTTCCAGCGTAGCCATTTATCTTTATTATTTTTTAAAGTTTATTATTTCACATTTTAAGGGCACAAAGATATGAAAAAAAGGAAATTCCACAGCATATAATCCTTTTTTTTATCAAATCCCTACTTTCATACGTACAAGTTCGATCTTCGTAGCCGTTACTTTGATTATCTTAAACGAATATTTATCGATCTGGACAGTCTCGTTCAATTTCGGGAATTTTTGATAGAAATGCAAGATAAAACCGGCGATGGTGACATAATCATCCGACTCCGGAAGATCCAACCCGAACATTTCGTTCAAGGTATCAATCTCCATCCTACCCGACAGCAAATACTCATTGTCCGATACTTTTTTAGCCACATGCGACTTCATATCGTGCTCGTCCTCAATCTCTCCGAAAATCTCCTCCACCAAATCCTCAAGTGTCACGATACCCGACGTACCGCCAAACTCATCCACGACAACAGCCAAGCTCTTCTTCTCTTGCATCAGCAGTTTCATCAGTTTATTCGCCGCCATCGTCTCCGGAACGATCGATACGCTACGGATATGCTGGGTCCAATCCTCCGGATTCTTGAAAAGCTCGGAAGAATGGATATACCCGATAATATCGTCAATATTCTCGTTATACACCAATATCTTCGAAAGTCCCGTCTCGATAAACTTAGAACGCAATTCCTCCATCGTAGCCGACGTATCACAGGCTACGATCTCCGTCCGGGGCACGATACAATCCCTCAAACGGACATTCGAGAAATCTAAGGCATTCTGGAAAATCTTAACCTCCGTATCCATATCCGAATTTTGAGGTGCATCTTCCAGACTTTGCTGTATAAAATAATCCAAGTCTACCTTGCCTAATGCCTGAGGTGAACTTTTCAAGTTCTTCACGCCCCCTAACTTCAAAATCAAAAAAGATAGCAGGGATGAGAACTTGGAGACCGGATACAGGATGATATATATAATAAATAATGGTATCGCAAATATATTGAGTGATAAATTAGGATTCAACTTAAATATGGTCTTGGGAATAAACTCCCCGGCAAACAAGATCAAGATCGTAGATATCACGGATTGGATAAAAACGATCAATGCCTCATTCGCAACCACCTTGGCTATAAACGGCTCCAATACGATTGCCATCTGAAGACCATAAACGACCAACGCAATATTATTTCCTACCAACATGGTAGAGATAAACAAATTTGGATTACGATAGAAAATACCCAGTATCTTACTGGATAGACTACGTTCCTTCTTATCCAGCTCGAAACGAAGCTTATTGGAGGAGATAAAAGCGATCTCCATCCCGGAAAAGAATGCGGAAAATGCGAGGGAAATTAAAATATAAGTCAGCGTCCCCACCTTAATTACTTTTTATTGAATCTATTTGTGACACATCTACCCGGGCACTATCCCCCTGAGCTGTCCGGGTCGTATCGGCCGGAGCATCGCTCACCGGGAAAATACCTTGTGAGTTAAATATCTTATACTGAGTCATATCTTGGTTCGACTCAAAACCTATGCCTGTTATGATCTTATCTTCTTGCTCGATACGCATAAATTTATCAGAATAAACCTTCTCTTGCTTCTGGTCCCAGAACAATTGGGAAGTCTCAAAATGCTCCCCTTGCAGACTTTCCACCTCTACATTACCGATCAGCTCCCAAAGCCCTTTTTTATCATAATAATAGGCTGTATCCGCCTTAATACTCGCTTCTGTCTGGAATAAGGTATCGAACTTCTCCACGTAGATCCCCTCGGGGAAATACCAATGGGGTTCCGCCGCCTTCCCATAGATCTGCCATTCTTTCGCTTTCAAGCGATATCTCGTGATACCTGAATCGGAGATCAAGGATGACACATCCGTAGCCTTCATCGTATAAGTCTTGTCCGGGTCAAACTCAACATCAACCACCTCCTTATGCTCCTTACTGCAAGAGGCAGAAAACAAAAGAAGCATAACAACCACCACGAAGGTAGTTGTTATGCCCATATTTTCCGTTTTACAATGAAAACGATTGCCTATCATAATTACCGAATCGTTGTACGCTCTCCGATCCAACCACCGACAGTGAAAGGTTTGCCCTTCTCCAAATCCGGGTGCATGAAGATCTCCTCCGTAGAAGGAAGGTGAGCACGATAAGATGATATCAAAGTATTAGCCTCTTCAGCAACACTCGGATCTACCTGTTTCGCTTTCTCAAATTTATCGATAGCGGCATTATAAGCAGCTCTTGCCAACACTCCATCATTCGGGAAGACAGATTTAGAAGTAGCAGCATACATCTTGCCGATCAATAAATAAGCATTGCCATAGTTAGGATTTACCTCCAAAGCTTTCTGGCAATATTGTCTAGCCTTTGAATAAGCATTTTGCTCAAACAGCAACAATGCGATCATATAATAATCATCAGCTTTTGAAGTCGCGTCTGTTTCTAAATTCGCGGCCTCATCAAAGTATTTAATAGCCGTATCATAATCCTTTATCTTAACGGCTTTCTTTCCTAGCCCAACAGCAGCCTCGGCACTAGGTTCTTGACGATAAGCATAGTCTGATGCCAAAAAGTAAGCCTCGATTTCTTGGCAACCTGTTCTTCTCAACAAGGATATAGTCTCTTTCAAATAAGGTAAGTTTTCCTTATTCTCCTCGATCTTAGCAGCATACAAATTCTGCAAAGTCTCACAATCGGCAGCACCACTATTCGCAAAGGCATTATCAACACCACTCTTATATGCGGTCAAGGCATTCACTTCTTTTTGATTGTTTGCAGCCTGCGCAGCTTTTAACTGAGCATCCAAGCCACCAGAAACCTTCAAATAATCTTGAATATATTGTTCCTTGAAGTTCGGATCGTTAAGCATTTTCTTCATAGAAGAGAAACTAAACAAGGAGAGACCTAGAGCCTCCGTATCAGCTCCTTTCTCATCAACGATCTCCTTCAACCAAGTATAGGCTTGATTATAGTCGGCATTATCGCCAGTTTGCGCTAAATAATCTTGCACTTTTCGAGCCACGATCCAATCTTTTCCATATTTACGATCGTTACCAAAGTATTTAACACGCTTGTCATAAACCGACATCAAATCATCAATAAGAGCTTTCTTCTTAGCGGGATCTTTCTCTTGGGCGATCTTCCAGCCCATAATTTTCACACCGTACAAATAGATATCTTTTGTAGCGGCAGGACACTCATCGTACACGATCTTCCAGAAATCATAGGCATCTTTGAAGTTTCCGGCTTTCGCGTAAGGAACGAACAAGCTGATATTGGTAATACAACGCACGCTATCCTCACCGGAACCGAACTGTGTACCATTATCTACTCCTTTCTGCGCATAAGCACCCAATGTACCCATAGTACATCCAAGCGCTAGTAATAAAACTTTGATCTTCATATCTCTTTCTATTAAAGTTAGCTATAAATTTATATTCCTTCAAAAAAGTATCATACTCATTAGACCCTTTCGGCCATTCCCGGTTTAATCCACTTTTCGTTTAAAAAACCATAATTCGTTAAATGTATAGTTCACCGTAAACCGGAAATACTGCTCATCAATCATTGTACGTAATTCCGGACGGATCTTCACGTATTCAAATGACAGGTTCACTAATGAACGGTTATCGATCAATGGAAGCCCAAAACCGATACTCGCCCCATATTCATTATAACCATGTCCTTTATAACCATTCTCCTCGGAGCGACTGACTCTTAAGTACGAATTGCTATAATGAAAACCGGCACGGTATCTGATACGTCCCAGATAATTACGATTATCATAACGAGGAATAAATTCGGCACCAGCCGCTACACGTGTACGATTCTTGAATTGACCTTTCTCGTTATCAAAATAAGCGTTCGCCCAGTCCTCATATAAGAAGTCCGCAGCTAACGTCAACCGGTTCTCCTTCACATAAGAGATACCCGCTCCATAAGAGTTTGGCATATCAAACCGATAATTCTTAATTGTATCGTTCCTTGTATATCCGGATGTAGCCGAAGAACCGACAAGTTGAGTATCATACACAGTCGTATTCAGCTTTTTCCCAGGAGAATAAACGAAACCTACCGTGACATGCTCCGTCTTGCTCAAAGGATGCGTATATTGAATACCAAAATCTAACTTTAAATCACGAATCTCATAACGTTGGTTTCTATACACATCGTCCGCCCCTGTCGAACTCGGGAAAATCAAGTTGCGGGAATGTGTTATATTTCCAAATAAAAATCCGGCGTTCAAACCAATGGAAAGACGCTTCTTCCAAATATCATAGGAGAGCCCTAAATAGGCATCGCTTAAGCCACCTTCGCCACTAAAGCTTTCTCCCCAACTTAAACCGCCCTCAGTACGGCTCTCGCCGAAATCATATCCTACATATGAATAAGGTAATAAACCAATACTCATCGCTAAACGCCGGGTGATCGGAAATTGCATAGCGATATACTCCACGTTTCCATTCATCTGTCGTTGCTTATTCGTACCGTCATAGAACCAAGACACCTGACCGGACGCACCAAAATCAAAAAGGAATGTCAACGAATCCATACAACTATAAGATGCTGGATTTAATGGATTTATCTGTTTAGAGGACCTTAATCCATAACCGACTCCACCCATCGCCCTTCCGGCACCAAAAGATCGATCCGCCAACTCTCCATATCCAAATCGCGTATAAGGCGAGTTCGTGTTATTTTGAGCCCACAATGGCAATTGTGTAAAGATAAGAAAACTTATTATTACTACCTTATTAATTTTCAACATTATACTCTAAGATTCTGTTTAATCCTGTCAACACTAAATTAATGTCTGCAAAGATGGAGTTTTTTAGCCGTCTTTCAAAATAAAACAAATGACCGCCTGTTAAAAAAACCAAAAGATCCGGATATTTTACTTTCAGCTCGTCAATATATCCGTCCATCTCGTAAACAATCCCATTCACCACACCCGCTTGGATAGCCGTTTCCGTACTTCTCCCGATAAGCGGTATATCATCCTCTTCCGTTACCAAAGGCAGTTTCTTCGTAAAATGGTTCAACGCTCGAAAACGGGTTGTCATCCCCGGAGAGATATTCCCTCCCAGAAAGATACCCGGCGCTTCTATCACCTCATACGTGATAGCGGTACCGGCATCGATAACCAGCAGATTTTTTCCCGGCCGCAAATAATTCGCCCCCACGACAGCGGCCAAACGGTCCTTGCCTAGCGTTTTCGGCGTCCCATATTCCACCTTGATCGGTAAAGCTACATGTTCATCCAGAAAGACAAAACGCTGAAGCTTATTTTTTAGATAAGCGATCAACTCATCGTCCGTATCTATCACCGTCGATAAAATGCCTTGCGTAAAAGCGTACTTCTCAAAAAGAGCAGCGACCACAGATACACCGAATTGCTTGTATACAAAAGAAGCCTCTATATGCCCATTTTTATACACAGCGACCTTTGATGACGTGTTACCTTGTTCTATAATAAGATTCACTTCTCTGATATTTTCCGCAAAGAAAAACAAAAATGATGAAATAACACGCAAAAACATCGTATAACCTCTAAAATTCTTCTTGAACAAAAAGGATCGCATCTCTGTTTGAAGAAAAATCTAAATAAAAAACAAGTTATGAATTACGGGATTAGTGTCTTATTCAGGGCGATTCCATTGCTAATGGCCCTCTTTTGTTTCGGTTATGGATTTTTTGTCTTTAACTATGGAGTGGACTCCAGCAGATTCGTCGCCGGACCTGTCGTATTCTCTCTTGGCTTTATTTGTATAGCCTTGTTCGCTACGGCAGCGACCATTATTCGTCAAATTATCCATACATATAATAATGTAGCCAGATTCGCCTTGCCTATCCTTGGATATCTCTCGGCAACCATCACTTTTCTGGCGGGCTTTATCTTACTCATGTCCTCACCGGCGCCAGCAGACTTTGTCGCGGGCCATGTCATTTGCGGGGTGGGCCTTATAACCGCATGCGTAGCAACAACGGCTACCGCCTCTACCCGATTCACCTTAATACAAATGAACGCCAAAAGCGACGATCC
>ENA-ORLY01003717-ORLY01003717.1-human-gut-metagenome-genome-assembly--contig:-NODE-3717-length-11945-cov-49.536400_pt1 | contig 11945 bp, 10 predicted proteins | sample MGYA00243071_ERZ508832 | MGnify/ENA primary metagenome ERZ508832 (study PRJEB26277, sample SAMN04329777) | human gut metagenome | biome: human-associated habitat | host: Homo sapiens | place: USA...
CGTATGCTCAAACCCAGTTCTTTTTCGCCGATTCTGGCAATCGTGGGTGTGGGTATTTTACTGTTTTCCCATAAAGATAAATTAAAAAATGCGGCAACCATCCTGGTGGGCTTTGCAATTCTGATGTTTGGCATGGATTCCATGAGCGCAGCAGTTTCACCTCTGGCAGAGGTACCGGAGTTTACCAATCTGCTGATCAAGTTCCAAAATCCCGTATTTGGTGTGCTGGCAGGACTCATTCTCACAGCGGTGATCCAGTCCTCTTCCGCATCTGTAGGTATTTTGCAGGCACTGTGCATGACCGGAGCGGTAAGCTTCGGCGCAGCAGTTCCCATTATCATGGGACAGAATATCGGTACCTGTGTTACCGCTATGATCTCCGGTATCGGTGCTTCCCGCAACGCAAAGCGTGCGGCACTGATCCACTTGTATTTCAATATTATCGGAACGATATTGTTCCTTGGAATCTTTTATACTGCAAATGCCATTCATCCCTTTGCTTTTTTAGGAGAAGTGGCAACCCCCTTCGGCATTGCAGTGGTCCACAGCTGCTTTAATGTTGCTGCCACGCTGGTATTGCTGCCATTTTCCAATGGACTGGTAAAGCTTGCCTGCCTGACACTGCCTACGCATGAAGATGTGAAGGAAATGTCTGAGACAGACAAGACACTGAGCCTTTTGGATCCCCGATTCCTGGATACACCTGCCTATGCGGTAGAACAGAGCAGACAGGTAGCGTCTGTTATGGCAGACAAATCCCGCAAGGCAATGGACCTCGCCATGGAATTACTGCAGGGGTATGACGAGGCAAAAGCAGAGCAGGTAGCACAGATGGAGACAGATGTGGATCGCTTTGAGGATGAGCTTGGCACTTATCTGGTGAAGCTCAGTTCCAGACAGCTGTCCGGTAAAGACAGCGAGACACTGAACACTATTTTACATTGCATCGGTGATTTTGAGAGGATTTCCGACCATGCCCGCAATGTGAAAGAAGCTGCGCAGGAAATGTATGACAAAAAGCTGGATTTTTCCGATAAAGCACAGGAAGAACTGAAGGTATTCGAAAGAGCGGTACATGACATTCTGGATATTACCATGAACAGCTTTATAAAGGGAGACCTGAACCTGGCAAGACAGGTAGAACCCATGGAAGAGGTTATTGACGGATTGAGCCTGGATGTGAAACAGCGTCATGTGCGCAGACTCCGTAAGGGAAAATGCACTATTGAACTGGGATTCATTTTATCCGATGTGATCACGAACTTTGAACGTGTCAGTGATCACTGCTCCAACATTGCGGTCTGCCTGGTACAGGTGAATGAAGATGAATTCGATACGCATGCTTATCTGGATGAACTGCGCCAGGAGGATAATCTGGATTTTCAGGGTAAAGTGATGGCATGCCGTGAAAAATACCAGTTACCTCCCACAAAGCAGGATCGTGTTATGGAAAAGAATGCAAAATTACTTGCGGAGTAAGGATTTACAGAGGTATAGTTAAGAAGAAAAAGCACAGTCGGAGAGGAGTGCTGTGAGATGGCATTGATCTATGTAGTAGAAGATGATAAAAACATTCAGGAGATTGAGACCTTTGCGTTGGCCAATGTAGGGTATGAGGTAAAAGGATTTGACTCCGCCACAGATTTCTATGCAGCATTGAACGAGACAGCACCGGATCTGATCCTGTTAGATATCATGCTGCCGGATGAGGATGGACTGAGCATCGTGAAAAAGCTTCGTACCAGACAGGATACAGTACTGGTGCCGGTGATCATGGTGACGGCCAAGACCACGGAGATCGATAAAGTGAAAGGCCTGGATCTGGGAGCGGATGATTATATTACGAAACCCTTCGGTGTCATGGAACTGATCTCCAGGGTCAAAGCAATGCTTCGGAGAAGTCAGAAGACTCAGGACAAAGATAAGATTTTGAAGATTGGCAATATTGTGCTGGATAGAGAGAAACATTCCGTGATGGTAGGTAAGGAGCCGGTGGAACTGACTTACAAGGAATATGAACTGTTAAAGCTTCTGATGACGAATGCCGGTATCGTGACTACCAGGGAATTGATCTTAGACCGGGTGTGGGGGATTGATTTCGAGGGAGAGTCCAGAACGCTGGATATGCATATCAAGACTCTGCGTCAGAAGCTGAAGGAAGAAGGCAGTCTGATCAAGACAGTACGTAATGTGGGATACATTATGAACGGTGAGAAAGCGTAACAGAAGATGAAGAAAAAGATTAACAAAATGATGATCCTCATTGCCACGGTGACGATTCTGCTTACCATGGTGCTGATCACAGTAGTGTATTATGATCTGTTTAGAAAACAGGTGCTGGAGGATCTGAAAAGCTATGGCTCCCTGTTGAAAAGCTGCTCTTCGGTAGAAGAGATCGAAGCAAACGGAGCACCCGTAGAATCGGATCTTCGACTGACCCTGATTAACGGTGACGGACAGGTGTTATATGACAATGAGGCAGATTCTGTGGCGATGGGGAATCATTCGTCCCGCCCGGAGATCCGGGAGGCCATGCAGGACGGAGAAGGAGAAGCAGTCCGTAATTCCGAGACTTTGTCCCGGGCCACCTTTTATTATGCGATCCGCCTGGAGGATGGCAGTATTTTACGACTGTCCAAGGATGCCAGGAGTATTTACAGCATTTTCAGCCAGGCGCTGCCTATGATGGCTGGTATTTTCATAGTGCTGCTGATCTTGTGCATGGTGGCGGCCAAAGTGCTGACTACGAAGTTAGTGGCTCCCATCGAGAAACTGGCACAGAATATCGGGGAATGTACGGAGATGCAGACCTATGAGGAGCTAACCCCGTTCATGTCCATGATCCGCAAGCAGCATGAGGATATTATGAAAAATGCCAAAATGCGGCAGGAATTCAGTGCCAATGTGTCCCATGAATTAAAGACACCGCTTACATCAATCTCCGGTTATGCGGAACTGATCGAGACCGGAATGGCATCGGAGCAGGATACGGTGCGTTTCGCCCATGGAATTCATAACAGTGCAAACCGTCTGCTTACTTTAATTAATGATATTATCCGCTTGTCGGAGTTGGACGGCACGGAAGGGGAAGCGGATACGGAACTTCTGAATCTCCATGAGATGGCGAAGAATTGTGTGGAAATGCTCTCCATGAGTGCCGAGAAACATGATGTGACTATTGCCCTCTCCGGTACGGAGTGCTACGTAACGGCGAACCGGCAGATGATGGAGGAATTGCTATACAATCTGTGCGATAATGCCATCCGGTATAACAACCTGGGAGGAAGCGTGGATGTACAGACCTATGCCAGAGAGGACCATACTTACCTGATAGTAAAAGACACCGGAATCGGCATCTCCAAGGAACACCAGGAGAGGATCTTCGAGCGTTTTTACCGCGTGGACAAGAGCCGCTCCAAGTCCACCGGAGGCACCGGACTGGGGCTTGCAATTGTGAAGCATATCATCGCTAAAAGCCATGCAAATCTGGAACTGGAGAGTGAACCGGGAAAAGGAACGACGATAAAAGTAGTTTTTTAAATTGAGAGTTAGTGAAATAATCCCGTAGCCCTTGGCAGGGTATAAGAAACGCGGCACGCTCGCGCTCTGTCGCAGAGCGTAGCGGTACATAAGCGGTCACAATACGACCGCTAAGTACCGACGTCTGCTTACGGCACTGCTTATTCTTATACCCAGCCAGGGCTACTGGTTTTTGAAAGCTTTCCAAAACGCAGAACTCCCGGAGTATGCGGTGCCATGTCGAAGATGTTTGTCGGAGGATGTTGATATTTTCTAGAAAAGTGCTGAAAGACAGGGGGAAAGCGGACACGATGTCCGCGTCAGCCGATTGTCGACATGGATGTCGACTGTAGGCGGCCCCGTCATGACGAGAACTACTCATCACTTTTCGTAGAAAATTCACATCCGGAGACCTTACATCGAGACATGTGTATCGCATGCTCCGGGAGTTCGTGGATTTTGCCAATGTATTCAACTAACTCTCAATTTAGTACAAAAGATACGAAAGATCAAATAGGTGTGGAAGAAGCCACAGAGTAAAATATTTCCTTTTCTCCGCTTCCGAAGTGTAGTATACTGTCTGTGGATAACTCTATGACAAGGATAATGTTAGCGAAAGGCGGTAAATCAATGACAGCAGAGATCATCTGTGTAGGAACCGAAATTTTACTGGGCAATATTGTGAATACGAATGCAGCATATCTGGCGGAAAAGCTTGCTGCTTCCGGACTGGACTGCTATTACCAGACGGTGGTGGGAGATAATGCGGAGAGACTTGCGGGCGTGTTAAAATGTGCCATGGAGCGTTCGGATGTAATTCTGTTATCCGGCGGACTGGGACCCACGGAGGATGATCTGACCAAGGAAACCGTGGCAAAGGTCTGTGGGAAAAAACTGTCAGTGGATGACCACAGCATGGAACGGATCGCAGAATTTTTCGCAGTGAGAGATATTCAGCCTACGGAGAATAACTGGAAACAGGCCATGGTGCCCGAAGGTGCAAAAGTACTGGACAATGATAACGGAACGGCACCGGGGATCATTTTGGAAACGGAGAAGAACAGGATCGTATTGTTGCCGGGACCTCCTGCGGAGTTGATCCCCATGTTTGATCAGCAGGTACTTCCTTATCTGGACGCATTGACTCCCGGGGTGATCTGCTCCCAGATGGTAAAGCTGTGCGGTGTACCGGAGAGCCAGGTGGAGGATACGCTGAAGGATTTGATCGACGGACAGACAAATCCTACCATAGCCACCTACGCTAAGACCGGAGAAGTACATATCCGGGTGACTGCTTCCGGAGAAAATGCCAAGGCAGCCGGAAAGACGATCAAACCCATAGTAAAAGAATTAAAATCCCGTTTCGGAGGGGATATCTACAGTACCAGAGAGGAGACCACTCTGGAGATGGCAGTGGCGGATCTGTTGCTTGCCAATGATCTGACCGTGACTACTGCAGAGTCCTGTACCGGAGGCATGATCGCGGCGAGAATTATCAATGTGCCCGGTGTGTCGGAATGTTATAAAGCGGGATTGGTAACTTATTCCAATAAGGCTAAGCGAAAATTCCTGGGAGTGCGTAAGAGCACGCTGGATAAATACGGTGCTGTCAGCAGCAAAACAGCAGGAGAGATGGCGAAAGGGGCGGCTCTTTTGCTAAAAGCGGATGTGGCAGTGGCAGTGACGGGAATCGCCGGACCGGACGGAGGAACCGAAGAGAAGCCGGTAGGACTGGTGTATATCGGATGCTGTGTTAAGGGAGAACTTACGGTAAAAGAATATCATTTCTCCGGAACCCGCAGCCAGATCAGAGAAGCGACTACCTCTGCAGCATTGATCCTCATGCGCAGCTGCATTTTGAAATACTTCAGTAAAGTGACATTTGGTAAAAAGTAACAAAAAAATAATTTGTGAGATACCCTCAAAACGTAAGGGTACAAAATTGTAAATAGTGCTGAAAACATAAAAAATGTATCATGCATCCTTGCGGGAAGTGGGGATGTGTGGTACATTCATTTTATATCTTGTTGCGGAACAATTCGCGGACATGTCTTTCTATCTCTGATTATCGGCAATTCAGGCATTCGCCAAAATTTCAGACGATTATCGGGACAAATTAGCAAATAGGGGGGTGCTCTTGAAGGGAGTTTTATTGGACATAAAATAGATATAATAAAAATAGACATTGACAAACACGAACAAATGTTTTATTCTAAATAAAAAGCAGAACATTTGTTCCTTGAACAAAAAGGAGATAAACATGGAAAAAGATGATAAGCTTAAAGCATTGGATGCGGCACTGAGCCAGATCGAGAAGCAGTATGGAAAGGGCGCGGTAATGAAGCTGGGAGATCCCACGGCACAGATGAACGTGGAGACCATTCCTACCGGTTCTTTAAGTTTGGATATAGCATTGGGACTGGGTGGTATTCCTAAGGGAAGAATCATTGAAATCTATGGACCGGAATCCAGTGGTAAGACGACCGTTACTTTACATATGATCGCTGAAGTACAGAAGAGGGGAGGCATTGCCGGATTTATCGATGCAGAGCATGCCCTGGATCCCGTCTATGCGAAGAATATCGGAGTGGATATTGATAATCTGTACATTTCCCAGCCGGATAACGGAGAGCAGGCACTGGAGATCACCGAGACCATGGTGCGTTCCGGAGCTATTGATATCATTGTAGTGGACTCCGTAGCTGCACTGGTACCGAAGGCGGAGATCGATGGGGATATGGGAGACAGCCATGTGGGTCTGCAGGCACGACTGATGTCCCAGGCACTGCGTAAGCTGACTGCTGTGATCAGCAAATCCAACTGTACTGTTATTTTTATCAACCAGCTTCGTGAGAAGGTAGGTGTCATGTTCGGTAACCCTGAGACCACCACCGGTGGACGGGCATTGAAGTTTTATTCTTCCGTACGACTGGATGTCAGGAGAATTGAGGCATTGAAGCAGGGCGGTGAGGTCATCGGTAACCGTACCCGTGTCAAAGTAGTGAAAAATAAGATTGCGCCTCCTTTTAAGGAAGCAGAGTTTGATATTATGTTCGGAGAAGGTATTTCTATGGTAGGAGATATCCTGGATCTGGCGGCCAGCTGTGATGTAGTTGCCAAGTCCGGTGCATGGTATGCCTACGAGGGCAATAAGATCGGACAGGGAAGAGAGAATGCAAAACAGTATTTGAAAGATAATCCGGCTGTCTGTGATGAGATTGCAGAGAAGGTCAGAGAGCATTACGGACTGAAGGCAGATGTATCTGCTACAGCGGAGAAGGAAGAGTAGATCCATGCTGGTAACACAGGTTACGGAACTTTCCAAATCGAGAAGTAAGGTATATATTGATCAGGAATTCGCCTTTGTTTTATACAAAGGCGAATTGCGTCTCTACCATATAAAAGAGGGTGAAGAACTCCGAACGGAGGATTACCGGACCATTATGCAGGAGGTACTGCCTAAACGTGCAAAACTGAGGGCTATGAATTTGCTTCAGGGGCGGGAATATACGACCTCACAATTACGGACAAAATTACAGCAGGGATATTATCCGCCGGAGATCATAGAGCAGGCAATAGAATATGTGGCAGGCTTTCATTATATAGATGATCTTCGTTATGCGGTGGATTATATCACCTATCATGAGAACAGCCGCAGCAGAAGACGCATTGAACAGGATCTCCAGGGCAAGGGGATTTCCTCTGCCACGATAGAAGAAGCCTGGCAGAACTGGAGGGAGAATGGCGGGAAACAGGATGAACAGAGTATGATCCGGGAATTGCTTCGTAAGAAACATTATGATGCAGCGGAAGAAACAGACTGGAAAGAACGACAGAAAATATACGCATTTCTGGCAAGAAAGGGATTCTCACAAGAAGCCATTCGCAAGGCAATCGGAGGCATGCACAGTGACGATTTTTAGGATACTGTATAGTGCAGGAAAAGCAAGAAATAATGCACAAAGATTGTATTAATATAGGAACTATTTTTGGAGTAATTGCGACTTGTACTTGACAGAGGAGTATTTTCAGTTTACACTAATACTGTTGTGAATTGCTTGTTAGAATGTACATAAATTGCATTCTATTTTGAACGATAATTTGTATTATCAGAGCAAAATGTACAATGAAAATTTCATAAGGAGGTGCTCCTGTAGTGGACACTAATATTGTAATAGTATTAGTGGTTTCTGTTATTGCCATTATAGCTGCAGTGCTGATCACAGCAAAGGTTACCACCACCCGTCTGAAGAAGAATGCGGAGGGAACCATCGGCAACGCAGAGGAGAAGGCAAGAGAGATTATTGATGAAGCCCTGAAGACTGCAGAGAACAAAAAGCGTGAATCACTCCTGGAAGTCAAAGAAGAGTCCATTCGTACCAAGAATGAACTGGACAAAGAGATCAAGGAGCGCAGAGCGGAAGCTCAGCGGTATGAGCGCAGAGTTCAGCAGAAGGAAGAGAACATCGATAAGAAAGCAGATGCCATCGAGAAGCGCGAGGCAAGTTTGGCAGCCAGAGAAGAAACCCTAGGCAGAATGAAGGAAGAAGTCTCCAAGCTGAATGAGCAGCGTGTGCAGGAACTGGAACGAATTTCCGGATTAACCTCTGAACAAGCAAAAGACTACTTATTGAAAATTGTTGAAGATGAAGTGAAGCATGAATCGGCCGTGATGATCAAGGAAATGGAGAGTCGGGCCAAAGAAGAAGCAGACAAGAAAGCAAAGGAATATGTGGTTAACGCAATACAGAGATGCGCAGCAGATCATGTCTCTGAGACTACAATTTCCGTTGTACAGTTACCGAATGATGAGATGAAGGGACGTATCATCGGACGTGAGGGACGTAATATCCGCACACTTGAGACCATGACAGGTGTAGACCTGATCATTGATGATACACCGGAAGCAGTAATTTTGTCCGGATTTGATCCGATTCGTCGTGAGGTAGCGAGAATCGCGCTGGAGAAGCTGATTGTGGACGGACGTATTCATCCGGCCAGAATCGAAGAGATGGTAGAGAAGGCGCAGAAAGAAGTCGAAGTAATGATCAAGGAAGAGGGAGAAGCCGCAACTCTCGAGGTTGGCGTACATGGCATTCATCCCGAACTGGTAAGATTACTCGGTAAGATGAAATTCCGTACCAGCTATGGTCAGAATGCATTAAAGCATTCTATTGAAGTAGCACAGCTGTCCGGACTGCTGGCTGCAGAACTGGGATTGGATGTGAGACTTGCCAAGAGAGCTGGACTGCTGCATGATATCGGTAAAGCAGTCGACCACGAAATGGAAGGTTCTCATATTCAGCTGGGTGCTGAATTGTGTCGGAAATACAAAGAGAATGCTACTGTTATCAACGCAGTGGAATCTCACCATGGCGATGTAGAGCCTACTTCCCTGATTGCATGTATTGTACAAGCTGCTGATACAATATCCGCTGCAAGACCGGGAGCTAGAAGGGAAACACTGGAAACCTATACTAGCAGATTAAGACAGTTAGAAGATATCACAAACAATTTCAAAGGTGTAGATAAATCTTTTGCTATTCAGGCAGGTCGTGAAGTTCGTGTTATGGTAGTGCCCGAACAGATTTCAGATGCCGATATGGTACTGTTGGCAAGAGATATTTCCAAGCAGATTGAAGCTGAATTGGAATATCCCGGACAGATCAAGGTGAATGTGATCCGTGAGAGCCGCGTAATTGATTACGCCAAATAACTGACCAGTCAGAAATGACAATTTCATAAGATGTAAGAGGTAGCCGTTGTATGGAGACATACAACGGCTGTTTTAATGAAAGTTTATGGATAAACGGGTGTAAAAAAGTGAAAGTTACCTATTGTGTTATATGTCATCTTATAGTATGATATTCGGAGTGTATGATTGTATACGATTATCCAACATCCACAGAAGAAGGCGTATTCCCAACGAGGAAAGACGAGAAAGGTATGGTAAGAAATGAAAGCATATCAGGAATTAACCAAGGAAGAACTTTTAACACTGAAGGCAGAGCTTAACGCTGCATATGAAGATGCAAAAGGCAAAGGCCTGAAACTGGATATGTCCAGAGGAAAACCTGCAGTCAATCAGCTGGATATGACAATGGATTTTCTGGATGTTGTGAATTCTCAGAGCGCTATGAAGGCTGAGGATGGAATGGATGTGAGAAACTACGGAGGTTTGGATGGCATTCCTGAGGCAAAGAAGCTGATGGCGGATATTCTGGAGGTAAAACCAGAGAACGTGATCGTATGCGGTAATGCCAGTCTGACCATCATGTATGATACGGTATCCCGTGCCATGACCCATGGCATTTTGGGAAATACCCCCTGGTGTAAACTGGATCATGTAAAGTTTTTGTGCCCTGTTCCCGGATATGACAGACATTTTGGAATTACAGAGCATTTCGGAATTGAAATGATCAATGTACCCATGACTCCCGAAGGACCGGATATGGACCTGGTAGAGAAGCTGGTCAGCGAAGATCCCGCCATCAAAGGCATTTGGTGCGTACCGAAGTACTCCAATCCTCAGGGATATACTTATTCCGATGAGACCGTAAGACGCTTCGCAGCGCTTACGCCGGCGGCACCGGATTTCCGTATTTTTTGGGATAATGCTTATGCAATTCATCATTTATATGATGACAGACAGGATCAGCTGTTAGAGATTCTCTCCGAATGTGAGAAGGCAGGACATCCGGATATGGTATTCGAGTTCTGCTCTACCTCTAAGGTAAGCTTTGCAGGTTCCGGTATTGCGGCTATCGCATCTTCTAAGGCCAATCTGGATGATATGAGAAAGTCCATGACAATTCAGACGATTGGATACGATAAGATCAATCAGTTACGTCATGTACGCTATTTTAAGGATATTAACGGTATTCGTGAACATATGAAGAAGCATGCGGCAATCATGCGTCCAAAATTTGAGGCAGTATTGAAGGTTTTGGATGAGGAACTGGGTGGACTTGGTATCGGCAGTTGGACAAAACCCAACGGTGGATATTTTATCTCCTTTGATGCGATGGATGGTTGTGCCAAGGCTATTGCGGCAAAATGTAAGGAAGCAGGTGTGACTCTGACGGGGGCAGGCGCTACTTTCCCTTATAAGAAGGATCCCAAAGATTCCAATATCCGTATCGCACCTTCCTTCCCGACACCGGAAGAGATGGCAATGGCAACGGATCTGTTCGTACTGTGTGTCAAGATGGTAAGTGTGGACAAATTACTGGAGAACAAATAACAGATTCGAGGATAAATAAAAGAAGGAATAACGGGTCATGGAAGAATTCAGGCGTATCAAACGGGAACTGGTTGCAAAAGGTGCGATCATTGATTATTATCAGGACACCATGCAGATTCCCAACGGTAACATTGCAAAATGGGATCTGATCGATCATAAAGGCGCAGCAGCTGTGGTTGCAGTAAGAGAAGACGGTAAACTTCTCATGGTGCGGCAGTATCGTAATGCGCTGGAGCGGGAGACTCTGGAGATTCCGGCCGGCGGACTGAATGGCAGAGAAGAACCTACGGATCAGGCAGCCATGCGGGAATTGCAGGAAGAGACCGGCTATCATACCGATCATGTGGAACTGCTGACTTCCATCTATACCACAGTAGCTTTCTGTAATGAGAAAATCGACATCTATCTGGCGTTAGACCTGAAAGACAGAGGGAGCCAGCATCTGGATGAAGATGAATTTATCAATGTAGAGGCATATTCCGTAGAGGAATTAAAACAAATGATCTATGACTGTAAGATTCAGGATGCCAAGACGATTTGCGGCATTCTGACATATGCATCGAAATACTTAAGTAAATAGTCAGTACGTTGAGGTAGGCAATCCGCTCCATGGATAGAATCTGTGTGGCGGATTGTTTTTTAGTTGTTACGGTTCAGGAATGATTCCCTGTGTTGTCCGCATATATTAACATAACATTGCGTGGCGTAGAGATGGGAATTTTCATGAAATGGGATAAGTCTATCGTACCGGTGGGAAAGCTACCGCTTCGTTTTCTGTTTGTGATCGGATTCGCAGTGGGGTTTCTGATCGTATATTGGGGAAAAGGCACTTTCCTGAAGAATATGGGAATGCTGGATGAGGATACTTTGTATCATATGAAATACATGGCCGTGGACAACAAGGTTCTCTTCTGGTACGTCCTGTGTAAAAGAGGCAAAGATTTCATTGCACTGGTTCTCATGGCCACGACGTACCTGGGATTGTTATTCTGCGGCGGGATGACGGTAAAATATGGCTTTTCCCTTGGATTATTCTTAGGTACTGCGACCTGCCGTTATGGAATCAAGGGGATTTTATTATGTATTGTGGGAATTTTTCCTCACTATCTACTACAATATATTTATGGTTAATATCCCTTACAGCCAGTAAGGAATTATCCATCTTGTTGCTTAAGCTGTTAGA
>ENA-ORLY01003728-ORLY01003728.1-human-gut-metagenome-genome-assembly--contig:-NODE-3728-length-11921-cov-3.026933_pt1 | contig 11921 bp, 8 predicted proteins | sample MGYA00243071_ERZ508832 | MGnify/ENA primary metagenome ERZ508832 (study PRJEB26277, sample SAMN04329777) | human gut metagenome | biome: human-associated habitat | host: Homo sapiens | place: USA...
TCCACCGAACCCGGACGGAACCATCGCGCAGAAGACGGAGGACACCGTGGGATCATACATCCTGCACGATTTCTTCTTATATTATACACTGCGATATGGAATGTCCCCTGAGGAGGTAAATGAGCTGTGCAAGGAGGCTGTAAGACAGAGTGACGAGTACAATTTCTCAGACAGCGAGATCGACAAATGGCAGAAGGTATTCTACACGAGATTCTTCCGCCAGCAGTTCAAGCGAAACTGTATGCCGGACGGCGTGAAGGTCGGAACCGTGTCGGTCAGCCCGAGAGGTGATCTGAGACTGCCGTCTGAGATAGAGTTTGAGGATTTTTTGTAGACATACTTTATAGCGGAATTATAGGATTTTGCCATATATAATAATTATATTTTTACATGAATGTTCAAACATAACCCAATCAGGGGAATACGATGCCGCCGGTCCTTAGGTGGCGCAGCAGACGGCACCTTAGTACCGTTGCAGGCTGAGTTAAGCGGGAGCGACCCCTGATGGGTATGATTGACATTCATGTAATATTAACTTAGATATTGGCAAAATCCAACATCAAAGGAGGAGAAAAATATGCCATTTATAGATTCAAAGGTTACAGTGAAGATGAGCGATGCTCAGAAGGAGACTCTTAAGAGCAGTCTCGGTCAGGCGATAACAACGATGAACAAGACGGAGAGCTACCTTATGGTCGGCATCAACGATGGATACGACCTGTTCATGGGCGGAAAGAAGCTGGATAAGGGTGCATATGTGGAAGTCAGCGTATTCGGTGATGTGACTCCAAAAGCATGTGATGCTATGACAGGAAAAATCTGCGATATATTTGCGGATGTGCTTGGAATCCCGGGAAATGCGGTGTACGTGACTTACCACGGCGTACATGACTGGGGCTGGAACGGCGGTAACTTCTGATGTGGGAAATAGAGATACTTGACGCTCTCCAGAATATACATACTCCATGGCTTGACAAGATCATGGTGGCGATCACATCACTTGGAAATGCGGGAATACTGTGGATAGTAATGGCGGCTGTGCTGCTCATCATCCCAAGGACCAGAAAAGTAGGAATATGCATGGCTATAGCATTGGTACTGGATTTGCTTATGACCAACTGCCTGTTAAAGAATCTAGTAGCCAGAACAAGGCCTTATGATGTGGCGAATTTTACAGATCTGATAGTGAAGAAACCAAAGGATTATTCCTTCCCATCGGGACATACTGCGGCATCATTTGCGGCTGTCACGGCGTTGTTCATGAGCAGAAAGAAATTGTTGGGCGCAATATCCTGCGTGATAGCGATCCTTATAGCGTTCTCAAGAATGTATCTGTATGTGCATTTCCCGACAGATATCATTGGCGGAATAGTGGTAGGAGTGGCAGCAGGATTTATACTTAGAGCGATTGATAAGAAACTTGCAGCCAAGGCGGCAGGCACAGATATAGAGAATCATTGAAAACCAGATTGTGATGATAAAGATTTCCAGGAGCAACATGATCTGGCGGATCGTTGGTTTGGAGGAATATGATTATGAGTGAATATACCATACTGCCGTTGATCAATGCAGCATTTCAGCCGGGTGAAGCGAAAAAGATGGTAGACAGTTTTGAAGATAGGGATTTTCAGGAGATAGCACGTGCTGAATACTATTATTTTACCGGGCAGGCGGAGGAGTGCAATCATATAGCAGAACGTTATCTGATGAGCCATAATATAAAATTGAAGATGTCATCCTGCCTGTTATATGTATATTCTAATCTGACACTTGGCAGAGAAGCTGCATCAAGAAAAGGACTGAGGGAGATTCAGGAATGTCTTGAAAAAGAGACGAAAAATCCTTCATCCGCTGAGGACAGGGCTGTCAGTGTATTTGCGGGATATATGTCCTCTGTGCTTTTGCATCTTTCGGTGGATGAACTTCCGGATGTGGAGCTTTATGCAGTAACATTGCCGCCTGGAATTAAGCTGTTTTCTGCCTATGTAATAGCTCACATGGCATATTTAAAAGGCGAGTATGGCAGGGCACTTGGAATTTGCGAGGCAGCATTGATGTTCAGGGATGATGTATATCCTATTAGTATGATCTATCTGTATTGTATGATTGCAATGTGTCAGATGAATCTGAAAAATCAGCAGAAAGCAAAAGATTCATTGATGCTGGCGTGGAACGTGGCGAAAGAAGACGAATTTCTGGAACCTTTCATTGAACATCATGGTTTGCTGCAGGGACTTCTGGAGTCATGTATCCGCAAGGAGGATTCAAAACTATATAACAAATTATCTGATAAAGTCATTGCCTTTAGCAGGGGATGGATGTCAATCCACAATCCTATGTCAGGAAATTCAGTGACGGATGCATTATCCACAGTGGAATTCTCGATTGCAATGCTGGCAAGCCGAGATTGGAATAATCAGGAAATTGCAGATTATCTGGGATTTTCACCCAATACGGTTAAAACTTATCTGAGCAGGATTTATGAAAAAATGAATATAAATAAGAGGGATGAGCTGAAAAATTATATGCTGAAATAGGAAAATATACATTTTCGTATCGAAACGGAGATTACATGGAAGAAGTCAAAATGATAAAATCTTTATATACAGAAATCACTAACCAAACTCAGATTTATTTTTAAGGGAGGAAACTATATGAAGAGAAGAATTTTGACTACCCTGCTCACTATGTGCATGGTGCTGATGCTGCTGCGGATACCGGCATATGCGGGCAGAGCCTATTGCGACATCTGTGGTAAATGGGTAAGTACAACCGGAACTTATGAATATAAAGACGCTGGATATCATTGGAATCATGTTTATTGCACAGAATGTGGCACTAATATCAGCAATCCGCGTTCTGCGCATGTGTGGAGCGGAACGGCAACCTGCACAAGCGGACAGACTTGTACGATCTGCGGAGGAACATCCACCCCTCCCGGACATGATTGGAACTCAAACTGGATTTCGGATGAAAACAATCATTGGCATGAGTGTAATGTCTGCGCAGAAAAGGGCGATGTTGGAGTACATATTTGGGATAATGGCACTATAACTATTTCTCCAACCTGCACAACAGAGGGGGAGAGAAAGTATACTTGCATTGGATGCGGCAGAATAAAAACAGAGACGATCCAAGCTACGGGTCACGACCTCGTACATCACGATGCACAGGCGGCGACTTGTACCGCAAACGGTTGGGAAGCTTACGATACCTGCAGTAACTGTGATTACACCACCTATACGGAGATTCCGGCAGCAGGTCATAGTTATGGAGATGTAACATACACATGGAGCACAGACAATCAACACTGTACAGCAGAAAGAAAATGTACAGCATGTGATGGCGTAGAAAGTGAGACAGCAGATACAACAGCAACAGTAATACAGGAAAAGAACTGCGTATTGCCAGAATTAACTACATACAGTGTGACATTTGAAAATTCTGCTTTTGAATCTCAAACAAAGGAAAATGTACGGACAGCAGAAAACGCCGGTCACGATATGGAAAAAGTAGAAAAGCAAGCTGCTACTGCTGCAAAAGAAGGAAACAGCACATATTGGTTCTGTGATAAATGTAATAAGTATGTTAGTGATGAAGAAGCAGAAAATGAAATTAAAAAGGAAGACACAGTGCTTGCGAAACTCGCCCCTGTTATTATCAAGGGAGATGGAGCAACAGTAACAGCAGGTGCGAAGAATGCACTATCATTCACATCTGATGCTGCATACAGGGATTTTATTCGTGTTGAGGTTGACGGAAAGACCATAGATGAGAGTAATTATACGGTGGAATCTGGAAGTATAATCGTAACATTGAAAGAGGATTATGTTGCCGGTTTTTCGAAGGGTGAGCATACACTTGGCATTGTCTCTGAGAGCGGAACAGCGACAGCTCATTTTACAGTAAACGAGAAGACAACGGGGACACAGGAGCCTTCGGAAGACACAACCGGTACAACACAGGAGCCTTCGGAAGACGACACAACCAGTACAACACAGGAGCCTTCGGAAGACACAACCAGTATAACACAGGAGACAAGTACAATGGATAAAGCAACACAATCATCTCCAAAAACTGGTGACAGTACAGACTTGCAGTTGTATGTGATTCTTATGATTGTTTCAATAGTGGGTGTTGCAGGAATTTGTGTTAAGAAAAGATTCAAGACCCATTGATGGCTTTGAATGAAATGGCTGTTAGAGCGGAAATTAGATATTAGATCTCTATAAAATAAGGCATATGGACTAAAAAGATGTTCATATGCCTTATTTTAATATGTCTTTAAATACTTTAAATACACAGAAATTTCACAAATGAAACGCCTCTGTACACTATTGACATTAAAAAATAGAAGTATTAATATTTATGCAACTTGCGTCAAATCATATATAGCTGACGATCAGATATCGCATATCATAAATCAAATTCCTGATTTGTACATCTGGGGATTCTGTCAGCATTTCAAAATGAAACAAGGAGGAAATAGAATGATCAAAACATTGCTTGGTCAGGTGGGCGAGTACAAGAAGGACTCAATACTCACACCTGTATTTACGGCGGCCGAGGTCTTCATGGAGATCCTCATTCCATTTGTGACCGCCAAGATAATCGACGAGGGAATCAACGGACAGGACATGAGCAAGGTATATATGTATGGCGGACTTATGCTTGTGTTGGCTTTCCTGAGTCTTTTCTTTGGAGTGATGGCGGGAAAATTCGCTGCCAGCGCATCGACAGGATTTGCATGCAACCTGAGGGAGGGCATGTACAGGAATGTGCAGGAGTTTTCATTTACCAACATTGACAAATTCAGCACCGCAAGTCTTATAACACGAATGACAACTGATGTGACAAATGTACAGAATGCATATCAGATGCTCATACGAATAGCGGTAAGGGCACCGCTCATGCTCATATGCAGCATGATAATGTGCTTTACCATCAACGTGGAGCTGTCACTTATATTTGTGGCGGCACTTGTGGTTCTTGCATTTGGTCTGTTCTTCATCATATTCAAGGTAACACCTATATTTGACGAGGTGTTTAGAAACTACGATAACCTGAATGCCAGCGTTCAGGAAAATGTATCAGCGATAAGAGTCGTAAAGGCTTTTGTCAGGGAAGAATACGAGGATAAGAAGTTTGGAAAGGCAGCAGAGGTCCTTGCGGAATTGTCCATAAAGGCTGAGAGCCTGCTGGCCTTCAACAATCCTATCATGATGTTCGTCATCTTCACATGCATGATGCTCCTCTCATGGATCGGAGCACATTTCATAGTCGGCGGAAGTATGACGACTGGTAATCTCACCTCACTTTTCAGCTATGTCATGAGCATGATGATGTCGCTGATGATGTTGTCCATGGTATTTGTCATGATATCCATGAGTATGGCAAGTATGAGACGTATATCTGAGGTCCTTGAGGAGGCCCCGACCATGACCAATCCTGATGAGCCTATCATGGAGGTGCCTGATGGAAGAATAGATTTCAACCATGTGGATTTCGTGTATAAGGCTGGCAGTGCAGAGGACACGCTGAAGGATATCGACATTCACATAAAGTCTGGAGAGACAGTTGGTGTGATAGGTGGAACCGGCTGTGGTAAGTCCACATTTGTCAATCTGATAAGCAGACTTTACGATGTGAAGCCGGATGGTGGTTCTGTCTGTGTCGGAGGACATGACGTGCGTGATTACGATATGGAGGTCATCCGAAATGAAGTGGCGGTTGTGCTCCAGAAGAATGTGTTGTTTTCGGGTACGATACTTGACAATCTGAGATGGGGCAAGGCGGATGCCACGGAGGATGAGTGCCGTGAGGTGTGCGGGCTTGCCTGTGCTGATGAATTCATAGACAGGATGCCGGATGGATACAACACCTGGATCGAGCAGGGCGGAAGCAACGTGTCTGGTGGTCAGAAGCAGAGACTCTGTATCGCCAGAGCGCTGCTCAAGAGCCCGAAGGTACTCATTCTCGATGATTCTACAAGCGCAGTTGACACTGCAACTGATGCGAAGATCAGGCAGGCATTTGCAACCAAGATACCGAACACCACCAAGATCATAATCTCACAGAGAATATCAAGTGTGCAGGATGCTGACAGGATTATAGTTCTGGATAACGGAATGGTCAGCGGCTTCGACACACATGAGAATCTGTTAAAGAACAACACGATATATAAGGAGATCTACGACGTACAGATGTCTGGCGGCGGTGATTTCGATGAGAAGATGAGTTAATTATGAAGGAAAGGAGGCAGTGTAATGACAGGAAATACAGAGAAATACAGTGAAAATAAGATGGATGATAAAGTGGATGCAGGGCTGAAGAGACCTGGAAAGGATCAGGGCAAAAATCCCATGAAGGCACTTGGAAGGCTGATCAGATATATTCTTAAGGAATACAAGCTGGCATGTATTACGGTTGTGGTCAGCATACTTATATCGGCGCTTGCAATACTGAGTATATCGATGTTCATGCAGAAACTTATCGATGTATATATTGAACCGATGATGAAACAGAGCACGCCTGATTATGGACCTCTCGCCCACAGGATGCTGGGGATTGGTCTTATACTTGTGCTGGGAATCATTTGCGCATACGCGTACAACAGGATCATGGTAAATGTGACTCAGGGAACCATGAAGAGGCTCAGAGTTCAGCTCTTTGAGCGAATGGAATCTCTTCCGATATCTTTCTTTGACACACATGCACATGGAGATATCATGTCGGTGTACACCAATGATGTTGACACACTCCGTCAGGTCATAAGTCAGAGTATGCCGCAGCTTATCAACTCAAGCATCACATTTATTTCAACACTCATTGCTATGATAGTTCTTGATATACCGCTCACGGTGTTGTCAGTCGTCATGGTGCTTATCATGATAAAGGCGACGTCGAGCTTGGGCGCGAAGTCGGGAAGATACTTCATGAAGCAGTAGCAGGATCTTGGAAAGGTCAACGGCTATATAGAGGAATTGATGTGCGGCCAGAAGGTTGGCAAGGAGTTCTGCCACGAAGAAAACGGATATGATGAGGTCTGCAAGTTGACCCGATCGCTTCAGGACAGCGCCTACAAGGCAAATATGATAGCCAACATTACCATGCCGGTGAATGCGAACCTTGGAAACATAAGCTACGTTCTCTGTGCTGTACTTGGAGGTGTACTTGCAGTAAATGGCTGGTCAGGGCTTACCATAGGAACACTTGTGGCATTCCTGACGCTTAACAAGGGCTTTACGATGCCGGTTACACAGATAAGTCAGCAGATCAATGCAATAGTTATGGCGGCGGCCGGAGCTGACAGGGTATTTACCATGACAGACGAGATGCCTGAGGAGGACGAGGGCTATGTTGAACTGGTAAATGCAAAGAAGGATGCAAATGGCAATCTCACGGAGACCGAGGAGAGAACCGGACTCTGGGCATGGAGACATAGGCATGAGACAGGTGAAGTGACATACAGGGAACTCACAGGTGAGGTTGAATTTGAGAATGTTGATTTCGGTTACAACCCGGATAAGATAGTTCTGCACGACATAAATATGTATGCAAAGCCTGGTCAGAAGATTGCATTTGTCGGAAGTACAGGCGCGGGCAAGACGACTATAACTAATCTGATAAACAGGTTTTACGATATACAGGACGGAAAGATAAGGTACGACAATATCAACATAGGCAAGATCAAAAAGCCGGATCTCAGGCGAAGCCTTGGTATAGTTCTTCAGGATACACATCTGTTCACAGGAACAGTCATGGATAACATAAGATACGGCAAGCTGGATGCCACGGATGAGGAGTGCATCAATGCTGCAAAGCTGGCAAATGCCCACGAGTTCATAAAGCGTCTTCCTGACGGCTACAACACAGTGCTCACCGGAGACGGGGCAAATCTCAGTCAGGGACAGAGACAGCTGCTGGCTATCGCGAGGGCGGCGGTTGCAGATCCACCGGCTCTGATCCTCGATGAGGCTACATCATCCATTGATACGAGAACCGAGGCTATGGTTTCAAAGGGAATGGATGCCCTCATGGCGGGAAGAACGTCATTTGTCATAGCTCACCGACTTTCCACGGTCAAGGACGCGGACTGCATCATGGTCATGGAGCAGGGACGCATCATAGAGCGAGGCACCCACGATCAGCTCATTGACATGAAGGGCAGATATTATCAGCTGTACACTGGCAAGAAGGCCGTGGCTGAATAATCCTCTCCACTTTGTATCGGGGAACAGGTACCTCCGTCCCCAGATGAACAGAAATTGTATAAAAAAACAGAAAATTACTTGCAATTTAAAAATGTATGTGCTACCATAGGGGCAATTAATGGTAGTCGCAGTTAAGCTCAACGAGATGAAAGTTTCGTTGGGCTTTTTTTATGCGTCTGCGCGAAGCGCCTTTGAATGCGCATGCTCAATATTATTTTCGTAAGGAGGAAATTATTATGCCACAAAACAAATTACAGGAATTCGTATTCACAACTATCATGGCCATGTTCATGGTCTATGGAATGATCTGCTACAATGTAGCATTAAGCACAGGAGGTTTCACCAATCAGACATTTGTCATGGCACTTCATGAGATGCCGATCATGTGGCCGATAGCTATTGTGCTTGAGCTTTTCGTGGTTGGAAAGCTTGCACCAATGCTTGCGTTCAAGATCGTGAGACCGACTGACAGACCACAGGTGATAACCTTCATGATATCATTCTACATCTGCATAATGATGTGTCCAATCATGAGCCTTATAGCAACTGTTTTGTTTAAGAATTCACCAGGTGTTGGTACATTTATCCAGACATGGGGAATGAATCTCCCTGTTGCACTGCTCTGGCAGCTCTGTTATTGCGGACCACTTGTGAGACTGATATTCAGAACCATATTTAAGAAACAGCTTTCGGGAGCAGGATGCGCCGAGACATCAAATGAGCCTCAGACGGAGGCATGACAATCCGATTTGGCAAGTTTTGCTCAAAGTGTAGACAAGTTATGGGTGAGGTGTTAAAATCCGTTCAAAGCATAGGTAGAGAGGCTGTATATGGGCGAGAAATACATAACATTGGATGAGGTATGCCAAATGCTTTCAATATCGAAGGCGACAGGGCGCAACTGGCTCAGGCTTGGGAAAATTGAATCACAGAGAGCCATGACGGATGGAAAGGTGTATTTTACTGAGGATTATGTCATAGAGTTGCAGCGGTCGCTTAAAACCGGTAAGCGGAATGCACTTCGCAGCAGGCGGAACAAGGGATATGTATCCGGAAAAGGCTTTTACGACAGGTATGTATCAGAGGACTGTGAGAGCACAGATGTAGTGAAAAAGCTTGCCGGAATGCTTGCGGAACAAAATATTTGTGTGACAGAAACAGCCATGAGGGCGTTGCTTTCGGATTGCGCGCTTAAACTTCTGGTAGACATCCCGGAGACAAATGAGATACTTAGAGAGTATATAGACGGCAGACTTGACGTAGGTGTGTGGAGCATTCTGCTTGACGATATAATTCAGGACAAGAAAGAAATAGAGACATGGATAAGTGAGCATGATGATATGCTGGATATCAGCTATAAGTTTCAAAAGGGAGAGGATGTTCTCGGTCTGCTATACATGTCTGTCCGGGATATCGGTGTACGGAAAGCTGCAGGATCATATTTTACGCCAACAGAAATCGTCAGGAATATGATAATGGATATCAGTCAGGATCTGGGGGGCGGACTAAAAGGAAAGAAAGTTCTTGACCCATGCTGTGGAACTGGCAATTTTCTAATACAGTTTTCAGACGATGTGGATATATGCAATATACATGCATTTGATACAGATATGCTCAGTGTGCAGCTTGCGCGGTTCAATCTGGCACTTACAAGGATTGCTGGAAGGGAGAACGTGAAAGCAGGGGGTGATATACGGACTATATGTGAAAACGTAGAGTGCAGGGATTTCCTTGCGAAATCAGAGGATCGTATATCGAATACTGTGAATTATGATGTGATCATAGGTAATCCGCCCTGGGGATATAAATTTGACAGTGCAGCACAAAAGGCTTTAAGAGAAAACTATAAAACTGCGGCCGGAAGAGGTGCGGAGTCGTATGATATATTTGTGGAGCGTGCGCTGGGTCTGCTCGGAGATGACGGAATGCTGGCATTTGTATTGCCAGAGGCGGTGTTGGATGTCAGAAATCACAGCGCTGCGCGGCAGATTATAGCGGACACAACAAATGTAAGACGTGTGAGATTCCTCGACAATGTGTTTCACGGAGTACAGTGCCCGGCGGTTGCGATGCATCTCAAAAAGAGTGCGGATCCGGGACATAGCATAGGGGCAAGAATATCCAGAGCCGGTGAAGAATTTGTTATTGGTACAGACAGACCACTTGATATCGACGGATTCTTGCTGAGACTTAATGATGATGAATACAGGCTGCTTGATAAGCTTGATAAAGTAACTGATTGTATATTTTTGCGCGGACAGGCAGATTTTGCGCTTGGTATAGTGACCGGAGATAATGATAGATACCTGTCGGAAGAGTGTGCAGATGGTATGGAAGGCGTTATTACCGGTGCAGACGTGTACAGATACAGATATGGTGAGCCAGAGAGGTTCATAGCATCGGATATTTCACTTTATCAGCAGGCGGCTCCTGAACGAATTTACCGCGCACCGGAGAAACTGATATACAGATTTATCAACCGCCAGCTTGTATTTGCCTACGATGACAGACGACATCTCACATTAAACAGCTGTAATGTGGTGATACCGCGTGTGGCGGGACTTGACATGAAGTACATTATGGCGGTGCTGAACTCCCGTGTGGCGCAGTATATATATGAAAAACGCTACAATGCGGTGAAGGTGCTCAGATCACATATAGAGTCACTGCCTATTCCGGAAACAGATGAAAATACACAACGGGATATAATCTCAAAGGTCGATGAACTGATCCTGGCGGGAACAAGTATGCATGGGACAGACCAAATTGAGCAGTATAGGGTGTACGATGAGATAGACGATATAGTGAGGAATCTGTACTCCGTCACGGATGAGGAATATGAGTTTATAAAGCAGACTTTATCCGGCAGCAAATATATGTTATAAGAGATGAAGACATATGTGATATGGCATCTGCAGATAAATGCATGTGAGTCAAGGCACGGCTAATTGTGCTGATGTTAGTGTAAGATGAAAAGAGGAAGAGACTATGAACAATATACTTCTTATAAATGATATGGCAGGTTACGGAAAAGTGGCACTGTCAGCCATGATACCGATCATGTCCAACATGAAATTTCAGGTGTATAACCTGCCGACAGCCCTCGTGTCAAACACACTGGACTACGGTAAATTCGATATTCTTGAGACCACCGGCTACATGAAGAATAGCATGAGAGTGTGGGATGAACTTGGATTTGCATTTGACACTATAGCAACAGGATTTCTTGTATCCGAGGACCAGACGAAGCTGGTGGCTGAGTACTGTGAGAAGAAGAAATCTCAGGGAGCGTTTATATTTGTCGATCCGATCATGGGTGACGATGGCGTACTGTACAATGGTGTCACAGAAAATACTGTGGGATATATGAGGCAGATGTGTAAGGTTGCGGATCTGATAGTTCCAAACTGTACTGAGGCGGCATTTCTTGCGGGCAAATACACAGACAAGAAGATATTGACTATGACAGAGGCAGAGGAGCTTGCGCACACACTTCACGGATATGGAGCAAAGACAGTGGTTATAACCAGTGTAAATATAGACGGACAGACAAGCACCCTTATGCTGGACGGTGACACTGACAAGATGAATGTGTTCCCCTACACGGAGATTCCTGTGAGGTTTCCGGGAACCGGAGATATATTCTCTGCCGTACTCATTGGAAAGTACAGGGGCGGCAACAGCATAGAGGACAGTGTTCAGTCGGCC
>ENA-ORLY01003731-ORLY01003731.1-human-gut-metagenome-genome-assembly--contig:-NODE-3731-length-11914-cov-3.842697_pt1 | contig 11914 bp, 15 predicted proteins | sample MGYA00243071_ERZ508832 | MGnify/ENA primary metagenome ERZ508832 (study PRJEB26277, sample SAMN04329777) | human gut metagenome | biome: human-associated habitat | host: Homo sapiens | place: USA...
TTGAATATTATAAAAAATATAATAATATTAATAAAAGTATCTAAAAGTAAAATAAAATTTATTTTATTTTTAAATGTTTTTATTAAGGAGGAAGAATAAAATATGAAAAAATTTGATTTATTAAATTCTATTAAAGAAAAGTTTTCTAACTATAAGACTTATTATGAAATACTAGGTATAAAACCAGAAGAAGCAACTGACGAAAAAGTAAAAAATATATATGAAGAAAAATTAAAACAGCTAGAAATTATGTTTAAAGATTATAACAATGAAGCTATTAAAGAAGTAGAAGAACTGATTAAGACATCATTAGACAATGCATATACAGCATTGAAAAGTGAAAATTCTAGAAGAAATTATGACGAATTATTAAAAAAGATTCAAGCATCACCAAAAGGTGATGATCAATCAGAATTATAATTGAGGTGAAAATTATGTCAAAAATAAAATGGAAGCCAGGTACTTTTTTGTACCCAATACCAGCTGTAATGGTAAGCTGTGGAACAATGGAAAAATCCAATATTATAACTGTTGCATGGACAGGAATTATAAATACAGATCCAGCAATGGTATATATATCAGTTAGACCAACAAGATATTCATATAATATAATTAAAGAACAAGGCGAATTTGTAATAAATTTGACAACTGAAGATTTGGCAAGAACAACAGATTGGTGTGGAGTAAAAACAGGAGCTAAAGTAAATAAATTTAAGGAAATGAATCTACATAAAGAAAAAGCAAATATTGTAAAATGTCCTATGATAAAAGAAAGTCCAGTATCAGTAGAATGTAAAGTAAAGGAAATAAAAGAATTAGGAAGTCATACAATGTTTATTGCAGAAGTAGTTGCTATAAATGCGGATGATAAATATATAGATGATAAGGGAGCTTTTGATATTTCAAAGTGTAATCTAATTTCCTATGCAAATGGAGGATATTATTCTATGGGCAAGAAAGTTGGTAAATTTGGTTTTTCAGTAAAGAAAAAGAAAAAATAAAATTTGAATAAAAAAATCATGCAAATGCATTGACATAAACGGAAAAAAGTGGTAAAATATTTTAGCGTATGTATATTACGGACATACGATCACATCGTTTAAAAATAAAAAAAAGTATGGTAATTCGGAGGTGTATCGAAATGGCAGCAAAAGGACCAAGAGAAAATATAACATTAGAATGTACAGAATGTAAAAGAAGAAATTATATGACTTCAAAAAACAAAAGAAATAATACTGATAGATTAGAATTAGTTAAATATTGTAAATTCTGTAAAAAACGTACAACACATAAAGAAACAAAATAAAAATATCATAAAAGCTATTTTAGGGAGGATACAAAATGGCTAAAAAAGAAGTAAAAAATAGTAAAGACAAGACAAGCTTTATGAAAAGCTTTAAGGCTGAACTAAAAAAAGTAAATTGGCCAACACCAAAGCAATTATTTAACAATACAGTAGCTGTACTAGCAATAGTAATTATTACAGCTATAATAGTATTTGCATTAGATTTTACATTTAAAGCTATGAATGAACATGGAATAAATAAAATAAAACAAGTAGTTAGTAATACAACTAACAGCGTAGACAATGAAGTAGTAGAAGAAAATGTAGAAAATAACGAAGCAAGTAATAATGAAATAGAAAATACAGAAAATGTAGAATAATTGTTAAATTGTTAAAAAATAATATCAAGGGAGGCTTAAAAAATGTCTCAAAAAGATTACGATATGAATCCAAGATGGTATGTTGTACATACATATTCAGGGTATGAAAATAAAGTAAAAACAGACTTAGAAAAAACAATAAAAAATAGAGAACTTGAAGACTATTTCTTTGACATTATTGTTCCAATGGAAGAACAAATAGAAATCAAAGATGGAAAAAGAAAAACAAATTTAAAAAAAGTTTTTCCTGGTTATGTTCTAGTAAAAATGATAGTGACTGAAGAAACATGGTACATAGTAAGAAACACAAGAGGTGTAACAGGTTTTGTAGGTTCAGGAACAGATCCTATTCCATTAACAGATGAAGAAATTAGAAATATGGGATTTGATGTATCTGAATTAAACGTTGATTATGAACTAAATGAACAAGTTGAAGTTATGAATGGACCATTTGAAGGTTTTGTAGGGACAGTTCAAGAAATAAATAAAGAGAAAAACAAAGTAAAAGTTTTAGTATCAATGTTTGGAAGAGAAACTCCAGTAGAACTTGAGTTCTCACAAGTAAAAAAAGTTCAATAATATGAAAATTTAGAGGAGGTGCCAATAAAATGGCAGAAAAAGAAATTTCAAATATAATTAAATTACAAATAGAAGCAGGAAAGGCAACACCAGCTCCACCAGTAGGACCTGCATTAGGATCAAGTGGTGTTAACATTATGCAATTCGTAAAAGAATTTAATGATAGAACAGCAAATCAACCTGGAATGATAATACCAGTTGTTATAACAGTTTATAAAGACAAATCTTTTGAATTTATAACAAAAGTTCCACCAGTTGCAGTTTTAATAAAAAAATCAATAAAAATTGAAAAAGGTTCAGGAAAACCAAATAAAGATAAAGTTGCTAAAATAACTAAAGAACAAGTTAAAGCAATTGCTGAACAAAAAATGCCAGACTTAAATGCTGCATCATTAGAAACAGCTATGAGTATGGTTGAAGGAACAGCTAGATCTATGGGTGTAGTAGTTGTTGATTAATTCAAATAAAATATAAATTTATTTGTTTAATATAAAAAATAATTGGGAGAGTAAAACTCGTTAGAACCAAAGGAGGTAAAAAATGAAAAAATTAGCAAAAAGATATGCTGAAAGTTCAAAATTAGTGGACAAAAACAAAGAATATGAAATCAAAGAAGCTTTAGATTTAATTGAAAAAATGCCAAAAGCTAAATTTGATGAAACAGTTGAATTACATGTAAAATTAGGTGTAGATTCAAAACATGCTGACCAACAAGTTAGAGGTACAGTAGTACTTCCAAATGGTACAGGTAAAACACATAAAGTATTAGTTTTTGCTATAGGACCTAATGCTGAAGTAGCTGAAAAAGCAGGAGCAGACTTTGTTGGAGCAGAAGAATTAATACCAAAAATACAAAATGAAAACTGGTTTGATTATGATGTAATAGTTGCAACACCTGATATGATGGGAGTTGTAGGTAGATTAGGTAAAGTATTAGGACCAAAAGGATTAATGCCAAACCCAAAATCTGGAACAGTAACAATGGATGTTACAAAAGCAATAAATGAAATCAAATCTGGTAAAGTTGAATATAGATTAGATAAAACAAATATTATTCACTTAGGATTTGGAAAAGTATCTTTTGGAGCAGACAAATTAGCTGAAAACTATGAAACAATCATGAATGCTATAATAAAAGCAAAACCAGCAGCAGCTAAAGGTCAATACATAAAGAGTGTATCAGTAACAACAACAATGGGACCTGGAATTTTTATTAATCAAAAATAGAATAATTTAAGCCAGAGACAGTAGGCAAAATGTATAAGTCCTACCTAGGTTATAATGAATTAAGTGTAAATAAAAAACACTCTTTATAACCTTGGATGGATATAAAGAGTGTTTTTAATTTTTAAAAATATATACAAAAATTCTAGGAGGTGAAAATAAAAAATGGCAAGTGAAAAAATCTTAAATCAAAAGAAAGAAGAAGTAACAAAATTAGCAAACAAAATAAAAGAAGCTAAATTAGTACTTTTAACAGATTACAGAGGAATAAATGTTGAAGATGTAACAGGATTAAGAGCTGACTTAAGAAAATCTAATGCTGAATATACAGTTATAAAAAATAATATAACAAGAAGAGCATTAGCTGAAGCAGGAATCGAAGGTTTAGAAGATAAATTAGTAGGACCTACAGCAGTTATAATGAGCAGTGAAGATTATTTAGAACCATCTAAAACAATTTATGAATTCACAAAAAATAATGAATATTACAAAATTAAAGGTGGAGTTATAGATGGTAAAGTAATGACAGCTGAAGAAATAGTAACTTTAGCAAAATTACCATCAAAAGAAACATTACTATCTATGCTTGCTGGAGCATTACTTGCAAATATTCAAAAATTTGCAGTTGCAATTGATCAAGTAAGAATTCAAAAAGAAGAAGGTTCTGCAGAAGAAACAACAGCAGAAGCTTAAGTAAAATATAAATTATTAGAGTAGCGAACTTATATCGTAAATATAGTCAAAATATGACAAAATAAAATTAGGAGGATTAAAAAATGAGTAAAGAAGAAATGATTGAAGAAATCAAAAAAATGACAGTTGTAGAATTATCAGAATTAGTTAAAGCTATAGAAGAAGAATTTGGAGTATCTGCAGTAGCAGCAGCTGCACCAGCAGCTGGAGCAGTAGCAGGTGAAGCTGCTGCTGAAAAATCTTCATTCAACGTAGTATTAACAGAAGCAGGAGATCAAAAAATAAAAGTAATCAAAGTAGTTAGAGATGCTACAGGATTAGGATTAAAAGAAGCTAAAGACTTAGTAGATGGAGCACCAAAAACAGTTAAAGAAAATGTTTCTAAAGAAGAAGCAGAAGACTTAAAAGCTAAATTTACAGAAGTTGGAGCAGTTGTAGAATTACAATAATATAAACTAATAAAAAGACATATTATATATAATATGTCTTTTTATTTTTCTAATATTGCATATAAATAAATTCCGTAGTATAATAAAAAACAATGGAGGAAATAAAATGAATAAAGTTGGAATAATTGTAGCAATGCAAGAAGAATTAGAAGAAATATTAAATATAATGAATAATATAGAAGAAAAAGAAATTTATGAAATTTCTTTTATTAGCGGAAAAATTGAAGATACAGAAGTGGTACTAGTAAAATCAGGAGTAGGAAAAGTCAATGCAGCTAGAACGACACAAATATTAATAGACAAATTAAATGTTAAAAGTGTAATAAATGTTGGATCTGCAGGAGCTTTAAATCCATTTCTAAACATAGGAGATATAGTAATTGCAGACAAATTGATACAACATGATTTTGATATAACAGCATTTGACCATGATAAAGGATATATAACAGGAGTTGGAGATTACATATATAGTAATGATGAATTAGTAAAAAAATTACAAAATACAGTTAATAAAATAGAAAATAAAGCATATAAAGTAATTACAGGGGTAATTGCTTCAGGAGATATATTCTGTACAGATATCAATATGAAAAATAAAATTTATTCAAAGTTTAATGCAGAATGTGTTGAAATGGAAGGAGCAGCAATAGCACAGGTTTGCTATTTAGATAAAATTCCATTTGTTGTATTAAGAAGTATATCTGATTCTCCAAATGGAAATAACGCAATTGTTTTTGATGAATTTGTAAAATTAGCTTCTAAAAGATGTGCAGAAATATTAAAAGAATTCTTAAAAAATAGTATACATAAATAAAAATATGGATAAACTGTTGATTAAAAGGCAAAATTGTGTTATAATATAAATAGTTTTTATTTTAAAAAGAAAAAGAGGTGAAAACTTAAAACCAAAGTTTTAAGGTAAATATGAATAATGATACAAAAACAGAAGAAATTAATATAAAAGTTGAAAATATTATAAACACATTAAAAGAGATATTAGGTAGCAATAAAAATACCAAAAGTGAAGAAGCTACAAATAGAGAGATAGAAGAAATATGTAAAGCAGAAAAAGAAACAGGAGGAACAACACATATAAAAGATTTAGTAAAAGATATAGAAACACATGAAATATCAGAAAATAAAAAAGCAAAAAAATCACGAATACTAAAAACAAAAAATAGTTCTTCTAAAGAATTAGAAAAACAAGAACAAAACAGAGAAACAGAAAATGTTTTAGAAGATAGATGAAGAGTATAAATACAAGAAATTAAAATTTCTTGTATTTTAATCTTGACAAAACATAAAACACAAGGTATAATAAATATCGCAATTACATATGGCGAAGTAGCTCAGTTGGCTAGAGCATCCGGTTCATACCCGGCAGGTCGAGAGTTCGAATCTCCCCTTCGCTACCATAAAATAAAAAAGTACAAGTATAAAAAATAAAACTTGTACTTTTTATTTTTAATTAAATTATTACATATAAAAAATCCCCGCCTTAGCCGTAAGATGTCTTGAATTTTTAAGGACCTGCTCCTAAAAACAGGTGGGTGCCTACCAAAATACTCATGGGCTTCTTACATAAAATGCAAGCATGCACGCCATATCTTGAGATTGGCTCCTCTTACAAACTTGTAGGTTCTAAAAATTCTGTCTACACGCACTATGCAGGGTAAATTAATAACTTATTTAATTTAATAATCTTATTAGATTATCTATAGTTTAACATATATAAATATAACTTTCAAATAATAAAATAACCTAGAAAAATGATTAAGCATTATTTATATAATTTTATCTCATTTTAATTAAATTATTCTCATTTTATTAAATTTTTTATAATTTGATTAGTAATAAAGTTTATGATAAAATAAAGCAAATTGAGTCAAAATTTAATCTTTAAATTCTTTACCTAATTTACTAATCGCTTTAGTTTCAATTCTTGAAACATAACTACGAGAAATTCCCATCATTTCTGCAATTTCATGTTGAGTTTTAGGTTTATGACCATCTAAACCAAATCTTAATTCTATAATTGTTTTTTCTCTATCTTTTAAAACTTCTCCAATTTTTTTATATAATTTTTTAATTTTCATTTTTAAATCAACTTCATCTTCAATATTTCTATCATCATTTTCCAAAACTTCTTGTAAAGTAACAACATTATCGTCTTTATCTTTGCCAATAGGCTCATTTAAATATACTTCAGCATTTAGCTTTTTTGTAGAACGGAGATACATTAAAATTTCATTATCAATGCATCTAGAAACATAAGTACTTAATTTAGAACCCTTATCAACATTAAAAGTATTTATACCTTTAATTAATCCAATAGTTCCAATTGAAATCAAATCATCTTGATCAACTTTTGTATTTGAATATTTTTTTACAACATGTGCAACTAATCTCAAGTTTCTCTCTATTAAAACATTTCTAGCTTCATCATTACCATTTTTCATTTGCTCTAAATAAATTTTTTCTTCTTCATTTGTTAATGGCTCAGGAAATAGATTACTTCCAGATATGTATCCGCACAACAAATACTGCAGATTTCAAAAATTGTATAAAACCTAAAATACCTATACTACAAAGTGCTTCTATCATAATGCACCTCCAAAATCTTATATATAAAATTATATGTAAAAGTTTTTTAAAAGTGCAAGTACCAAAAAAATTAATATTATAAATGATTGTTAAATAATAAATAAAATAATGAGAATAATAAAATAGGAGGAAAAGTATGGCATCTCAAATATTAGTTTTAGTTATATTAATAGCTATCAATGCATTTTTTGCAGCATCAGAAATAGCATTTATATCATTAAATGATATAAAAATTGAACTAAAAGCAAAAGAAGGAAATAAAAAAGCACAAAAAATTAGTAAAATGCTTAAAAATCCAAGTAAGTTTTTAGCAACAATACAAATTGGAATAACACTTGCAGGATTTTTATCAAGTGCATTTGCATCAGATGCATTTTCAGATATATTAGCACCTAAATTTTACAATTTAATTCCGGCTATATCTCTTCAAAGGTGGAAAGAAATTTCAATAATAATAATAACATTAATATTATCATATTTTACATTAGTTTTTGGAGAGCTTGTACCAAAAAGAATAGCAATGAAATATGCTCAACAATTATCATTTATGTCAGTGGGAATTATTAGAACAATTTCTATAATTACATTACCATTTGTTAAATTATTAACATTCTCAACAAATGTAATATCAAAATTATTTGGAGTAACAGGTGAAGATAATGAAGAAGTAAGTGAAGAAGAAATAAAAATGTTAATTGATGTAGGAGAAGAAAAAGGAACAATTGAAAAAGGCGAAAAAGAAATGATAAATAAAATATTTGAATTTAATGATAGAGTTGTTTCTGAAATTATGATACCAAGAACACAAGTATATGCATTAGACATGGAATTAACAATAGATGAAACAATTAAATTATTAAATGAAGATAATAGATATAGTAGAATTCCAATTTATGATGAAAATATTGATAATATAAGAGGAACAGTTCATATAAAAGATATTTTATTAAATCAAAATAAAGAAAATATAAAATTAAAGGATATTGCAAGAGAAGCAACATATGTTTTAGAAAACATATATATTGATGATGTATTTAGAGAATTGAAAAGAAATAAAAAACAAATAGCAATAGTTGTTGATGAATATGGAGGAACAGCAGGAATAATCACTATGGAAGATATTTTAGAAGAAATTGTAGGAGAAATATATGATGAATATGATATAGAAGAAATAAAATATAAAAAAATAGACAATAATACATTTTTATTAGATGGAGAAATACCTGTATATGAAGTAGAGAGAATTTTAGAAGTAGATTTACCAGAGGGAGACTATGATACAATTTCAGGATATTTGTTATTTGAATTAAATAGGATACCAAATAATAAAGAAAAAGATATTATTATAGAGACAGATAAAGTTATTTATAAAATAGAAAAAATAGAAGGTAATAGAATAAAAACAATAAAAGCATGTAAAGTTTAGATATAATACAAATTTCATATTTAAAAAGAAACTGAATAAAGTTTAAATAGGAGGAAAAAATATGAAATTTATAATAGAAATAGGTAAAGGAATATTAATTGGAGCAGGATGTATATTACCAGGGATAAGTAGCGGAGTATTATGTGTTATATTTGGAATTTATGAAAAGCTATTAGATAGTATATTAAATTTTTTTAAAGATATAAATAAAAATTTTAAATTTCTATTTCCTATTGCATTAGGAGGAATTATAGGAATAATTATTTTTAGCAAATTATTGCAAATACTATTATACAAATATCCATTACAGACAAATTCATTATTTATAGGATTAATATTAGGAGGAATAATTCTTTTATTAAAAAATATAAAAAAAGAATATAAAATAAAAACAAATAATATAGTTTATCTAATAATTTCGTTATTAATAGGAATATTAATGGTATATTTAGAAAATAAAATTGGATTAAAAAGCATAGAAAATATTAATAATATATATTTAATAATAAGCGGAATAGTAATGTCTATAGGAATAGTAGTACCAGGAGTAAGTAGTACAATAATATTAATGCTATTAGGGATATATCCAATATACTTAAATTCTGTATCAACATTATATTTACCTGTTTTAATACCAATAACAATTGGAGTAGTTATTGGTAGCATAATATTTATGAAAATTATAAAATATTTATTAGATAAGTTTTATACTCAAACAATGTATTCAATTATTGGATTTACTTTAGGATCAGTTTTTATATTATTGCCAGAAATAAACACAATATTAGATTTAGTCGTTTTTGTTATTAGTATAATTTGTGGATATAATATTATAAAAATAATTAATAATTAGTTAAAAACATTGTAAAAAAAAAGTTTTTATGATATATATAAGATAATGATAAAAAAGAGATTATTTTTTTAAATTGGAAAGGAATAAAAAATGGAAAATACACGAGATAATGCTGTAAATATGAGAAATATAATTAAATATAATAACAATGTTATAGAAAACAAAGATACTGATATCATATGTACTATGTTTAAAGAAAATGGAAATATAGCAAAAAGTGTGGCAGTATTTATACTAAAATATAACTTAAATCAAGAAGAAACGAAACCAACACGAGCCATTTTAGGAAAAATAGAATTAGATAAAAATACTGGAGATTTATCACAAAAATCAAAAGTAGTAACAGATTTGTTGATGGGGCAATTAAAATTAAATAACAAGGAACAAAACAATTATGAATATTGCAAAAAATTATTGGAAGTATGTAAAAAGTATGATATACCATTTGTATTTACAGATGAAGGGATAGAAATAGTAACAAATGACTTTAATGGAACAAGAACAATAGAAAAAACATATGAAACACAAGAAAATAGTAATTTAATAGAATTAATAAATTTAAATCAACAAAAAAAGATGGATTTGTATGAAAGTGAATTAAAAATAAGAAAAAAAATAGATGAAAAAATTAAAAGCCATAAAATAGTAAAAGCAGCAATGAGTGAATTAAAAGATAATGAAAAAGATAAGTTTATAAAAGGAAAAAAAATAAGCAATCTTATAAATGAAACAAGCAAAGAGGTAATAATTCAACCAGATAACAGAAACAGTATAATAGACTTTTTAATTAGCGATTATGAAAGTAACGAGGGCAAAGATACAAAGGCAAATATGCATAAACTTAACATAGAAGAATATATCATATTAAAGAACTACTTGAAAAGTAAAAATAGTCAAAAGACAATAGACCCTAGTATGGTAATAGGAGAGGAAGAAACAACAACAAATGCTGAAAAATACTTTAGACTAAAAGAAAAGGGAATAGCAATAGACGTAAGAAGAATACTAGAAGAAGAGCAAAGTGAAGAAATTGAACAACAAAATGAGAATGATGAAGTTTCAGAAGAACAAAAAAATAAAAATATATATATAAATAATTGTAAAACTATATTTGACTTTATAAAACAAGGAAGAGATTTCAATACCCAATTTTATTATTTAAGAAATATAGATGGATTTGAACAATTAAATTCAATGGTAGAAAAACATAAAGATGACAAGGATAAAGAAGGAAATAGACTTTATAATACAGAAGAAATATTAGAATATTTAAAAATGAAAGAAGAAAAACTAAAAACAATAAAACTAGATAAAAAGAAAAGTTTTCTTGATTACGAATTATATACAAATTATGAATTAGTAAGAAAATTTATGAGATTCGTAATGCAATCAGATGTAAGAAAAGACACAAGAGAAGAAGAAAAAAGTAATTTATTAGCTATGTACCAAGAGATGGGAAACAAAATTATAGAGAAGAACGAAGAGGAAGTTAAGTTGTTTAATATCTATGCAGAAAGATTTAATGGTAAATTATGCCCAGTACCGACAGAAAAAGGCGATGACCAAGAACAAAAAGAAAATGAAGAAGAAGAAAAATGAGGTGTTAATCCTCATTTTTTGTTATGTAAAAAATAGATTATATTGAAAAAACAACAAATAAATGGTAAAATATTAAATGTAAGAAGGTGATTATATGACAATAATGGAAGCAATAAAAAAAGGAATGATAGAACTAAAAAACGAAAATATTGAATCTCCAAAAATGAAATCAAGACTATTAATGCAATATATATTAAATAAACCAAGACAATACATAATAGTAAATGACATGGAAGAAATAAATCAGAATAAAGAAAAAGAATATTTTAATTTAATAAAGAGAATGAGAGAAGGAGTTCCATTAGAACATATAACCCATCAAAAAGAGTTTATGAAATTAAATTTTTTTGTAAATGAAAATGTTTTAATTCCAAGACAAGACACAGAAATATTAGTAGAAGAAGTTATAGATATAGCCAAAAAAAACAATGCAAAAAAAATATTAGACATATGCACAGGAAGTGGAGCAATTGCAGTATCACTTGCCAAATATCTACCCAAAAGTGAAATTACAGCAATAGATATAAGTAGTGAAGCATTAAAAGTTGAAAAAAAAAATGCTATTACAAATGAGGTAGAAAATGAAAGAACATTTATAAATTCAGAAATGTTTACAAATCTAAATGAAGAAAAATTTGATATAATTGTATCAAATCCTCCATACATAAAAACTAATGTTATAAAAAATTTAGATATTCAGGTGCAAAATGAGCCATATATAGCATTAGATGGCGGAAAAGATGGTTTAGATTTTTATAAAAAAATTATTAATGAATCTTATCAATATTTAAAATATAATGGATATTTATGTTTGGAAATTGG
>ENA-ORLY01003736-ORLY01003736.1-human-gut-metagenome-genome-assembly--contig:-NODE-3736-length-11903-cov-2.756300_pt1 | contig 11903 bp, 10 predicted proteins | sample MGYA00243071_ERZ508832 | MGnify/ENA primary metagenome ERZ508832 (study PRJEB26277, sample SAMN04329777) | human gut metagenome | biome: human-associated habitat | host: Homo sapiens | place: USA...
GCAGTCGTATCATATAGAACTGCATATTTAAAAGCATATTATCCAGCAGAATTTATGGCTGCAACTTTAAATAGTTATTTAGGAAATTTAGATAAAGCACCTCAATATATTGATGAGTGCAAAAGACTTGGAATTCAAATTTTAAAGCCAGACATAAATAAAAGCTTTGAAAAATTTACAGTTGAAGTTAATAATTCAGAAGCGGTTGGAAAAATTCGTTTTGGGCTTGGAGCAATAAAAAATGTAGGAACAGTCCCAGTTGAAAATATTGTAGCAGAAAGACAAGAAAATGGAGAATACAGAAGCTTTACAGATTTTTGTGAAAGAATAGCAGAAACACAAGTAAACAAAAAATGTGTAGAAAGTTTAATAAAAGCAGGAGTATTCGATGAATTTGAACAAACAAGAGCAACACTATTAGCATCATTTGAAGCAATAATGGACACAATACAAAGTGGAAAGAAAAAAGGTTTTAATGGACAAGTATCAATGTTTGATATAGGAACAGAACAAGAAAAAGAAGAAATGGAAAAACAAAAATATCAATTTGAAGAACATCCAGAAATGCCTGAAAAAGAATTACTTTCAATGGAAAAAGAAATGCTTGGAATTTATATTTCAGGACATCCACTAGAAAAACTAAGAGAACAAATTATGCATTCAACAAATATCAGTAGTATGGATTTAGTACAAATAAGTGAGCAAAACCTTACTAATAATGCTGATAATAGTGCTAATGTAGATGAAATGGCAAACATTCAAGCAAGAAATAGTAAACCTAAATTTGTTGATGGTCAAAAAGTAAAATATGCCGGAATAATTATTTCGATTAAGAAAAAATATACAAAAAATAATAAAATTATGGCATTTATTACAATAGAAGATTTATACGGTACTGCCGAAATAATTGCATTTGAAAATGCAGTTATAGGAGCGGGAAGAAGTTTAGTAGAAGAAAATATTGTTATAGTTGATGGACGTTTGAGCATTAGAGATGATCAAGCACCAACTATAATTGCAAATGAGATTAAAGATTTAGGTGAAGAAAAGCCAAGGGTTGTGACTTTTGATATTACTGATTTTAATGAAGAACAAAAAGAAAAGTTAAGATGTGCTATTAAGTATTTTTCTGGTGATAAAAATAATATGAATGTTCAGGTTAAAATTGGTGATGATATTAGACCTTGTGGTGCTATTTATTATAATGATGAAATTAAGAAAATTTTTGATGAGATTTGAGACAATGGGGACAGTCCTAAATTGTCTCATTTTTTATGTCAGATTTTGTCGAAAAAATCATAATAAAATAGCTTAAAAAGACATTGACATATAAAAACAAATGTTTTATAATAAAAGCAACTAAAAAGGATGTGAAATTTATGGAGCAAGAACATAATATTGAAACAATAAATAAGGGAATAAATGTGGCAAGATATGAAAAAGAAAATATTAAAAATTTGATTTATAATATACGTGGAAAGCAAGTAATGTTAGATAGTGATGTTGCTATGTTATATCAATATACTACAAAAAGAATAAATGAAACAGTAAGAAGAAATACTGAACGTTTTCCAAGTAATTTTTGTATTCAATTAACAGATGTTGAAACAGATAACTTAAAATCACAAATTGCAATTTCAAGTTTTGAAAAAGGCAATGAATGTTTAAGGTCGCAAATTGCGACCTTAAACAAAAATGGAAGAGGACAACATAGAATAAGCAATATCCAACATTAAAGATAGCAAAAACAGATAAATTTCATGATAGATTTATAGTAATAGATAATAAAGAATTGTATCATGTTGGTGCTTCACTTAAAGATCTAGGTAAAAAATGTTTTGCAATTTCTAAAATAGATGATAAAGAGTTTATAAAAAGAATGAATAAAATTATTATATAAAAGGAGGAATATTTATTATGTGCACAGCAGTAACATATAAAACAAAAGATTTTTATTTTGGTCGTACATTGGATTACGAATTTTCATACGGAGATGAAGTTACAATTACTCCAAGAAACTATCCATTTTATTTAAAAAAAGAAGGTGTAATGAATAATCATTATGCAATGATTGGCATGGCACATGTTGTAGAAGAATACCCTTTATATTATGATGCAATAAATGAAAAAGGACTCGGAATTGCAGGCCTAAATTTTATAGGCAACGCATATTATCATGAAGAAATAGAAGAAAAATACAATATAACACAATTTGAGTTTATCCCATGGATTTTAGGCAAATGTGCAACAGTAAAAGAAGCACGAATATTAATTGAAAAAATGAATTTTATCAATATTCCATTTAATGACAAATTACCTCTTGCACAATTACATTGGATTATTGCAGATAAAGAAGAGTGCATAGTAGTAGAATCAGTAAAAGAAGGAATAAAAATATATGACAATCCAGTTGGTGTATTAACGAATAATCCAACATTTGATAAGCAAATATTTGCATTAAACAATTACAGAAACTTATCAACTAAAACACCAGAAAATACTTTTGCAAAAGGATTAGAATTAAATCAATATAGTCGTGGAATGGGAGCGATTGGACTTCCGGGAGATTTATCATCACAATCTAGGTTTATAAGAGCAACTTTTATAAAAATGAATTCAGTTTCTGGAGATGATGAGAAAGAGAGTGTTAGTCAATTTTTTCATATTCTTAATTCAGTTGATCAACAAAGAGGCTGTTGTGAAGTAAATGAAGGTAAATATGAAATAACACTTTATACCTCTTGCTGTAATGCAAATAAAGGAATCTACTATTATACAACTTATAATAATCATCAAATTACTGCAATTGATATGCATAGGGAAAATTTGGATGGAGATAAAATTATAAAATATTCATTAATAACAGATGAACAAATAAAAATAAAGAATTAGGAATAATAAAATATTATTTTATAAAGCAATTACCATACAGAAAAGTTATTGATTTATTGTATGTTGATACTCATGGAAAATTATGTTGTACTAAAACTTTAGATTCAGCAATTAATTTGGTAAAATATAATGATAAAAATGAATAAATTAAGAGTAGTTCAAAAAGAAGAAAACAGGAAAATAAAAATCGAGTTTTACTTCAACTGTGAAGTGAAACTCGATTTTATTTATAGTTCTATTTTAGGCTGATACCTCTCAAGCCACATATTAACTTGACACAAGTATGCCATAAGTTGAGGACCAGTCATAAGCTGACCAAACCAAGGTCTAGTGAAAGCAGAACCATCAGTATTCAAAATATCTAAAATATACTCACGATTAAGCAAATTATTAATAGGAGCATTTTTATCTTTCATAATATCAGAAAGCATACCCTTAACCTTAGCTAAATAAGTAGGATTATGAGTCTTAGGATAAGGAGATTTTTTTCTATCAACAATTTCATCAGGCAAGAAATCCTTACAAATATATCTAAGAAGTCCCTTTTCACGACCATTCAAAGCCTTAATCTCCCAAGGAATATTCCAAACATATTGAGCCAAACGATAATCACAAAAAGGAACACGAAGCTCAAAACCATTATACATAGCCATTCTATCAGAACGATCCAAAAGAGTTTGCATAAACCAATTCAAAGTAAGATAAGAAATTTTTCTTTTTTCAGCAGTTTCAGGAGAATCTGAATCTAAAATTTCAACTTTTGATAAGCTCTCATTGTATCTATAATCAATATAACTTTTTAAATTAACCTTTTTGCCAATAGTTGGATTTAAAAGCTTTTGTCTTTCATCAATTGCAATAGACCATGGAAAAGTGCCACTATTTAATGCATCTTCACGGAAAAACCATGGATAACCACCAAAAATTTCATCAGCACATTCGCCAGTAAGAGAAACAGTCATTTCCTTTTTAACATTTTTACAGAACAACAATAAAGAAGAATCAATATCAGCCATGCCAGGCATATCACGAGCAATCATAGCATCTTCTAGGTATTCAGCGAGTTCAGGTGTATCAATAACAATTTGATGATGATTTGTGTGTAAATCTTTGTTCATTAAATTTATATAATAATTGTCCGAATTAGGCTGAAAATCACTTTTAACAAAATTTTTATCATTATCCACATAATCAATAGAATAAGTATCTAAAGGAGGCAAACCATTATCCTTACAATAATCAGAAGCAAATTTTGTAATAATACTTGAGTCTAAACCACCAGAAAGAAAAGTACATAAAGGAACATCAGAAACAAGTTGTTTTGTAATTGCATCATTTAATAAAAATTTAACTTTTTGGCATGTAGTTCCAAAACTATCAGTATGTTTTTCAGATTTCAACTTCCAATAACGCTCAATATGCAGACCATAATTATTAAAAGTAGCACAATGAGCGGGTTTTAACTCATATATATCTTTAAAAATGGTAGTCCCAGGAGTGTGTGCTGGACCAATTCCAAATAGTTCACAAATACCCTGATTATCCAAAACTTTTTCAATTCCTGGATATTCAAATAAGGCTTTAATTTCAGATCCAAAAATTATACTACCGTTTTTTATTGTATAGAATAAAGGCTTTACACCAAAATGATCACGAGCAATAAAAAGTTCTTTTTTCCTACTATTCCAAATAGCAAATGCAAAAATTCCGTTTAAGTGATTTACAATATCATTTCCATAATGAATATAAGATTTTAGTAATATTTCAGTATCACAATGACCTTTAAAAGTAAAATCATTTTTTAAGAGAATTTCATTTAATTCTTTAGTATTATAAATTTGCCCATTATAAACAATAACATATTCACCATAAGAATACTTTTCTATCATTGGTTGTTTTCCACCGCTCAGGGTCAATAACAATTAAACGTTTATGACCTAAAGCAACATTTTTATTTATGTAATATCCATCCTCATCTGGACCTCTTTTAGATAAAGTGGAATTCATATTTAATAATATGTTTTTTTTAGAAGAAACATCATTTTTAAAATCAACAAAACCAACAAAACCACACATAAATTACCTCCCAATTTTTTATATTATATGCAATTATTAAAAAAAGTTGCACTTAAAAAATTTATATGATAAACTAAGGCTGATAATAAGGGAGATGGAATTTAAATGTACTTAGGAAACATAGTAAAACATTTTATGGTAATTACAAGACACAGATGGGTTGTATTTAAGTTATGTTGTAAAGTAGGACAACCATGGAGAGGATTTGTTCATGACCTTTCAAAATATTCACCAACAGAATTTTGGGAAGGAGTAAAGTATTTTGATGGACATCATTCTCCAATAACAGATTGTAAAAGGGCAGAAGGTTATTCAAAGGCATGGCTACATCATAAAGGAAGAAATAAGCATCACACAGATTATTGGGTTGATTTAAGTGCACCAGATAAAACTCCTATTATTCCATATAAATATGTAGCAGAAATGTTATGTGATAAATTAGCTGCTGGAATTATTTATAAAGGAAAAGATTGGACTCCTGATTATGAATTACAATATTGGTTGAATGAAAGAGATAGAACATTAGTTAATGATCAAGTTGAAAGCTTAATAACTGATGTTTTTACTCAAGTTAGCAAAGTTGGGATAGATAAGACTTTGACTAAAAAGAATATAAAAAGTTTATATAAAAAATACTGTATTGATTATATGAAGGAAAAAGTAAAAAATTAAAGTCAAAAACGGTTGACAAAAGCAAAAAATACTTGTATAATTTTATAGTGCAAATAAATCGATAAAATTTCAAATAGATATAAAACAATATATCTTTAAGCAAGGGGGGAATAGAAATGGCACAACCAAAAAGAAGATGGTCAAAAGCAAGAACACATTCAAAAAGATCAACATGGAAAAAAGAAGAACCAAAATTTGCTACATGCCCAAATTGTCATGAACCTGTAATGCCACATAGAGTTTGCTCAAACTGTGGATATTATGATGGAAAACAAGTAGTAGCAAAAAAAGAAACTGAAAATGCATAGAATAAAAAATAGCACATAAAGTGAGGTGCTATTTTTTATTTTTTTGTAAAAATTTTGTATTTTTTGTATACTTTTTTTGTTTTGTGTGATATTATGTATGCAAATACAAAAGAAAGCGAGGGAATATCATGTTTGAAAAATTTTTAAAAAGATCAAGTTGGACAGATATAGTTATTTCAATAATATTTGTACTATTTGGAGTTTTGTTAATAGCAAAACCAGATGAAACAGTAGGAGCAATTTCAATAATATTAGGTATAGTTTTTATTGCTATGGGTGTTTTGAAATTAGTAGAATATTATACTTCAGATACTAAAGAAGATTGGTTATTAACTGTAGCATTAATTACTGTAATACTAGGAGTTGTAATATTATTTGCATCTGATGCAATATTATCATTATTTAGAGTAATAGTAGGAATATGGATTATTGCAACAGGAATAATGGATTTTCAAACTACATTGGTATGGAAAGAAGTAAAATCACCATATTGGACAGTTGCAGTTTTATTATCAATATTAATGATGCTTGCAGGTATTGTAATTTTAATAAATCAAAACATTTTGATTACAACTATGGGTATTATAATAGTTGTTTATGCAGTATTAGATATTATTGATAGAATAATATTTATGAAAAAGATAAATGATTATATGAAAAAATAATTATATAAAAAGAAGATGCCTAGGAGACATCTTCTTTTTTTTCTTTTAAATTTTTTATTGGAAACTATTCCAAATTAGGTAAATCCTGAACAAAACATTTTTGACCCTCCTGAAGTTGTTAAAAAAATCCTGTTACTGGGGCACCTGCCGCTGTGATCAAATTTTAATAATAGAATTGGTTAATATAGGTTTTCCTCTTGGCGTCATAAGCTGTCTCCTTTCTCTATTATTGCAATATTTTATTCAAGTATTTAAAACTAGTATGCATTTATTATAATACATATTTTGCTTTTTGTCAACATAAAACAAAATATAAAAAAATATTGCAAAATATGATAAAATATAATAAAATATATACAATTGGAGGTAATATAATTGGAAACAATAAAAGAAATAGAAAAACAAAAAGAATATATAGAAAAAGTAAAAAAACTAAATGAAAATAAAAATTTAAAATATAGTATACTTACAATGGGATGCCAGTTAAATGAAAATGATTCTGAAAAACTATGTGGAATGCTAGAAAAAATGGGTTACACAAGAACAGAAAATCAAAAGGAAGCAGATTTAGCATTATTTAACACATGTTGTGTAAGAGAAAATGCAGAAGATAAATTATTTGGAAAATTAGGAGAACTTAAAAAAATAAAAGAAGAACGTGGAACAATTATAGCAATTGGTGGATGCATGATGCAAGAAAAACACATCACAGACAAAATAAAAGAAAGTTATCCATATACAGACATAATATTTGGAACACACACATTACACAAATTTCCACAAGATTTATATGAAGTTATAGAGAATAAAACAAAGCTAGAAGATGTATTAGATATAGATGGAAAAGTATATGAAGGATTACCAATAAAAAGAGACAGTAGCATAAAGGCATCTGTAACAATAATGAATGGATGCAATAATTTTTGCAGTTACTGCATAGTTCCATATGTACGTGGAAGAGAAAGAAGTAGAGAGCCTAGAGCGATAATAGAAGAAGTTAGAGAACTTGCAAAACAAGGATATAAAGAAATTACATTATTAGGTCAAAATGTAAATTCATATTTAAGAGTAGAACGTGAAAAAGGTATTGAATTTGAAGAATATGAAGGTGTAAATTCATTTGCAACATTACTAAGAGCAGTAAACAAAATAGATGGAATAGAAAGAATAAGATTTGTATCACCACATCCAAAGGACTTTACAGATGATGTTATAAAAGCAATTGCTGAATGTGACAAAGTATGTAAATTAGTACATTTACCACTACAGTCTGGAAATACAAAAGTATTAAAAGAAATGAACAGAAAATATACTAAGGAACAATATTTGAATTTAGTAGAAAAAATGAAAGCAGGAATACCAAACTTAACATTATCAACAGACATAATAGTTGGTTTTCCAGGTGAAACAGACGAAGAGTTTAAAGATACATTAGACGTAGTAGAAAAAGTAAAATTTGAACAAGTATATATGTTCATTTATTCAAGAAGAGTAGGAACACCAGGAGATAGAATGGAAAATCAAGTTCCAGAAGAACAAAAACATGTTAGATTTGATAAATTAAAAGCTTTAGTTGAAAGTCAAATTGCAGAAAATAATAAAAAATATGTTGGAACAATACAAAAAGTTTTGGTTGAAGGCACTAGCAAAAATAATGATGATATGCTTACTGGCAGAACTGATAGCAATAAAGTTGTTATTTTTGAAGGTGATAAGAACTTAATTGGAAACATGGTAGAACTTAAAATAGTTTCTGAACATATGTGGTATTTGAAGGGAAAACTGTTTTTGGGGACGGAGGAAAAAAACAGTTAAGAAGTTACAGAGTTAAGGCAGTCTGAATTTGTCTTAAAATAGGAGGAATAATGTCAAGAAAAGAAGAATTTTTACAGAGAATTAAGGAAATTAAAAGATCAGATTTTCAAATGGTAGTAAACAAACAGATGACTTTGGAAGAAATGGCAAAACTATATAATATGGATGTTAAAACATTAAAACAAAAAATAGAAAATTTAGCTAGCACTGATATTGAATGGAATAAGCTTTTTAGTGAATATTATGGGAAAAGAAATGATTACAATGGATATGATTTTAAATCAGAAATGATAGAGATGTTAACAGAAGATTTGTCTCAAACACAAATGGCTAAAAAGATAGGGATACCTAGAGAAACTTTAACAACAAAGATAAATCAATTGGATGACGATGATGAGTTAAAACAAGAATTAAAGAATCATTCAACTAGAAAGAAAAATCACAGAAAATTAAGCGATGAAGAAAAACTAAAGTTGATGATTTTTGTAGATGAATATAGAAAAAAGAATAACATTGAAAAAAGTCAAGAATATGAGGCTACTAAAGGAAGCAAAGTTGAACAGAGATTATTTTATTTAACTCAAATTTTAAATTTATATAATGATGTCAAAGAAAATTATCCTGGCTTGAATGAAAAACAAATTAGTGAACAATTAGATTTTGATCCTAGTACAATTAAGAGATATAAAAGAGAAAAAGAACTTTTAACAAATTTGCGTGATAAAGATATGGAAAAATAAAGAAAGAAGAAAGGGAGTAATAAATATGGCAGAATTTTCACCAATGATGCAAAGATATCTTGAAACAAAAGAACAATACAAAGACTGCATCCTATTTTACAGACTAGGAGACTTTTATGAAATGTTCTTTGACGATGCAGTAACAGCATCAAGAGAACTAGAACTAACACTAACAGGAAAAGACTGTGGACAAGAAGAAAGAGCACCAATGTGCGGAATACCACATCATGCAGCAGAAATATACATATCAAGATTAATTGCAAAAGGCTACAAAGTCGCAATATGTGAACAATTAGAAGACCCGAAAACAGCAAAAGGAATAGTAAAAAGAGGTGTTATAAGAGTTGTAACGCCAGGAACAGTTGTTGACAGCAATATGCTAGAAGAAAGAAAAAATAATTTTATAATGTCAATTTTTAAATCTGGAATTTACTTTGGAATTAGTGTATGCGATATTTCAACAGGTGAATTTTATTCTGCAGAAATAAAGGATAACCAAAACTTCCCATTAGTTTTGGACGAAATTGCAAGATATATGCCATCAGAACTTGTAATAAATAGTTTGATGTCAAATTGCCAAGAAGAAATGGACAAGATAAAAGAAAGATTTGACTCATACATTACAAGATTTAATGATAAATTTTTTACAGATGATCCTGAGAAAATAAGATATAGATTTAATTTTGTTGATAGTAATCAAAAAGAAATAGAAAACATTGCAGACAAGACATTAGCAGTTTGTTCAATAAATGCGTTAATTGAATATGTTGAACAAACTCAAATGACTACACTTGACCACATCAATAAAATAACAGTTTATAATATTTCAAAATATATGTCACTTGATATAAATGCAAGAAGAAACCTTGAAATAACTGAAAAAATGAGAGATAAATCTAAAAAGGGAACACTTTTATGGGTGCTTGATAAAACGTCAACTTCAATGGGTGGAAGAGCTTTAAGGAGATGGCTAAATGACCCACTTATAGATACAACAGAAATTAATAGAAGACTTGAGTCTGTAAAAGAATTAAAAGATGATGTAATTTTAAGAGGAGATGTTGTAGAAAATTTTAAAAAAGTATATGATATTGAACGTCTTGCAGGAAAAATGGCTTATGGTAATGCAAATGCAAGAGATATGATAACATTGAAAAATTCATTATCAAAATTACCAGATTTGAAAAAAGTGTTGGCAAATGTAAATTCTCCTATGTTAAAAGATTTATATGAAAATTTGGATGAACTACAAGATATTTACGAACTTGTTGATAAATCAATAGTAGAGGACCCACCGATGACAGTAAAAGATGGTGGAATTATCAAACTTGGATATGACGAAGAAATAGATAAATTAAAAACTGCTACAACAGAGGGCAAAAATTGGATAATTCAATTAGAGGCAGAAGAAAGAGAAAAAACAGGAATTAAAAACTTAAAAGTTGGATTTAACAAAGTATTTGGATATTTTATAGAAGTTACAAAATCATATTTAGACCAAGTACCAGAAAGATTTGTAAGAAAACAAACATTAACAAATGCAGAAAGATTTATAACAGAAGACTTGAAAAACTTAGAAAATCAAATACTTGGAGCAGAAGAAAAAGTTGTAAACTTAGAATATAATGCATTTGTACAAATAAGAGATGAAATTGCTAAAAATGTAAAAAGATTACAAAAATCAGCAAATATTGTATCAACATTAGATGTACTTACATCATTTGCAACAGTTGCAGAAGACTTGAATTATTGTATGCCAGAAGTAGATAATTCAGGAATTTTAGACATTAAAGGTGGAAGACATCCAGTAATAGACAAAATGCTTGGAACAGGTGTATTTGTTGAAAATGATACATATCTTGATAAAAAAGAAAATAGATTATCAATTATAACAGGACCTAACATGGCTGGTAAATCAACATATATGAGACAAGTTGCATTAATCACATTAATGGCACAAGTAGGTTCATTTGTACCAGCATCAGAAGCACATATAGGAGTTGTAGATAAAATTTTTACAAGAGTTGGAGCATCAGATGACTTAAGTATGGGACAAAGTACATTTATGGTGGAAATGATGGAAGTTGCAACAATATTAAAAGAAGCAACAGCAAACAGTTTAGTAATATTAGACGAAATAGGAAGAGGAACATCAACATATGATGGTCTATCAATAGCTTGGGCTGTTGCAGAATATATTGCAGATAAAGAAAAATGCGGAGCAAAAACATTATTTGCGACACATTACCACGAATTAACAGAACTAGAAGAAAAACTTGAAGGCGTAAAAAATTACAACATAGCTGTTAAAGAAAAAGGTGAAGATATAATCTTTTTAAGAAAAATTTTAAGAGGGGGAACAGACGAAAGCTATGGTATCCATGTTGCACGTTTAGCAGGTGTACCAAATGCTGTAACAAAAAAAGCAGACGAAATTTTAAGAGGTCTTGAAAGAAAGAATATTTTAACTGGTAAGAAACAAGAAAAAGAAAGTAAAAAGACTGTTGAAGGTCAATTTGATATGTTTAATTATAAGTTGGCCGAAATTGCTCATGAGATAGATAAAGTTAATTTAAATGAGTTAACGCCGATAGATGCTTTAAATACTTTAGTTAGAATAAAAGAAAAAATGAAGTAAAAAAGAGGGATTAAGGGGCCACCACTCCAAATCCCTTTTTTTATATTCTATTTGTTTGAAAGTAAATATTTTTATTTTTTGTTCAAACTTTCCCACT